>WNFG01001790.1_pt1 | contig 24417 bp, 23 predicted proteins | sample 5400431 | NCBI WGS metagenome assembly WNFG01 (sample SAMN13153346, study PRJNA577476) | soil metagenome | isolation source: 120 cm saprolite under Douglas fir tree site 2 hole 3 replicate 2 | place: USA:California | collected 2015-04-18 | reverse complement strand
TCGCGCCTTCGCCGTATTGCAGCGCGGCACCCGCGTCGCAGCGTTCGCCCTGGTTGCCGCACGTGGGTCACCTCTTTGTCGCAACGCTGCCCTTGGTTGACGCACTGCGTCCACGTCCTCGACGCAACGCTGCGCGCTTTTGACGCACATCCGTCTCTTCCTCGTTAGCGCGAGGTGTCAGACCTTCGTTTTTCTGCTTCGCGTAACTCATTGATAGACCGAGCACTTCAGGCAGTGCGCTTTCGCTGTTGGTAAGATGTGCGAGTTATTCGCATGATCAGAGCTGTCCAGCCCTGCCGCCATCCGGTGGCGAGTTGCGTTTTGAAGGGCGTTCTTCACGCGGAGGCGCGGAGTACGCGAAAAAAGGACTGGCGCTCCCCGCGTGACCGTCCTTATCTGCGGTCATCTGCGTCATCTGCGGATAGACCTTCTCCCACGCTATCCTTGCGCATGGCCTTCATGAAAGCAGCCGTCTGTACGCGATACGGTCCGCCGGAAGTCCTGCAGATCCTGGTACGGCTGGTGCTGGGTATGAGGCGGCCGAGGAGGTCGATCCTGGGGTTGGTGCTGGCGGGGGAGATCGAACAGGCCGGCAAGCGCGTCCGGCGCTTCGGGGTGGGCGACCGGGTGTTTGCCTTCACCATGCTTCATGGCGGCAGCTACGCCCAGTACACATGCCTGCGGGAAACCAAAACGATCGCTTTGGCTCCATCCAACCTGAGCGATGAGGAGGCGGCGGCGATTCCCTACGGGGGACTCATGGCGTTGCATCACCTCCGGAAAGGCAACATTCAGAATGGGCAACAGGTGCTCATCTACGGAGCATCCGGCGAGACAGGAACGTCGGCGGTCCAGTTGGCCAGGCACTTCGGGGCGGAGGTGACCGCGGTGTGCAGCACCACGAACCTGGAGTTAGTGAAGTCTCTGGGAGCGGACACGGTGATCGACTACACCACGCAACACAGCCTGAGCGCAGGAAAGCTCTACGACCTAGTGCTCGACGCGGTGGGAAGGAGAAAGACCTCGGCGCTGAAGGTGGCCTGCAGCCAGGCTCTCGCGCCGGGCGGGAAATACGTCTCGGTCGATGATGAGATGCCCAGGGTATCGGCAGGCGCTCTGGCGCTGCTCGCGGAATTGGCGGAGGCGGGGAAGCTCAAGCCGGTCATCGACCGACGCTACCCGCTCGAACAGATCGCCGAGGCCCATCGGTATGCCGATCAGGGGCACAATAAGGGGAACGTGGTCGTTACCGTTAGCTGAATGAGGTTTGCGCGGTCTCGCGGTGGGTCTAACGCACTGACCCGCCAGCCGCGAAGGTCAACGTTGCTGATTTCTTCATCCGGTTGCTGTCTACTCCACTGAAGGAGGTTTGAAGCCCCCCTCCAGACAGGCTCTCCGCCCACCTCAACAGGCTGTAAGCCTCTACGGGTAGGCTGTACGCCCACCCAAAGAGGCTGTAGGCCTCCAGCGTTAGGCTCCAGGCCCACTCCAGGAGGTTCCAGGCCTTTACGGGTAGGTACTACGCCCGTTCAGGGAGGTTTCAGTCCTCTACCTGTAGGCTTCGCCGCCAATCGTCCCGCTGAGGAAGCAGCGGAAGAAGCTGGATGCGCGGAAATGAGACGTCGCCTGGTTCGCCGTACGCCGGAACGCCGATCGTGATCGTTTCGTCGGGAACGTCGAGCCGCAGCGTTCCGTGCAGCGGGTCCCAGATCGAGAGGATACTCGACCAGTTGCTGTTGGTCTCTTCCCGCCGGTCCGAGTGGTGGATGCCATGCATCCGAGGCGTCACGAAAACGCGCACGAGCATGCGCTCGAACCGCCGCGGCAGCCGGAGATTGCCGTGGTGAAAAAGGATCGACGCGAAGAGGATCGTCTGCCAGAGCCATACCGTGAACGGTGTGGCGCCAACGGCGACGATCTGCGCCGCCCGATAGCCGATCGACAGTCTCAAGGCGAGACTGCCGGCCGCGAGACCAAACGCGGTAACCCTTAGCGGCGAGACGCTGGCGAGACGCCAGCGCTCCGTCGCACCGCGCTACACTCCCGCGCATGAAACGCATCGCATTGGTCATGACACTACTCGTTGCAGGCGCCTCTTTCGCCGCGCCGAAAAAAGCAACGCCGCCGATGAAACCGCTCACGCCTGCCGAGCTTCATGCGCTCGCTCACGACTACTACGAATGGCAGAAGAAGACCTACCCGGTCAGCGCCAGCGATCAGGGATTTCATGCCGCCGACGATAAGCTCGGCGACTTCTCGCCCGCGGCGATCGCGCGCAATGCTTCGCATGTCCGGACGCTGCTCGATCGCGTGCGCGGCGCGGACGTCACCGGCTGGCCGAAGGACGACGTCATCGACTGGCTGCTCTTTCGCTCGCAGCTCGAAGGGACCGACTTTCCCGAGCGCGTGCAGAAGCCGGAGGAAACCGATCCGCAGGTCTACGTCGGCGAAGCAAGCAACGCCATCTTCTCGCTGCTGAAAAAGGACTACGCTCCCGCGCGCACGCGGGCGCTGGCGGCGACGGCGCGGATGAAGGCCATGCCGGCCATGATCGAGCAGGCCGAGCGCAATCTGAAGAATCCCGTGCGCCTCTACGCGCAGTTGGCCATCGATTCGGCACGCTCCATCGATCCGCTCTTCTCCTCGAGCCTGATGACGATCGCCGGCGACCTCTCGCCCGACGAGCGCAATTCGCTCGATGCCGCGCGCGAGGAAGCCGTCGCCTCGCTGCACGGCTTCGCCGACTGGCTGGAGAAAGACCTCCCGAAGATGACGGCCTGGAAGCCGATGGGGGAGGCGAACTACAACTACATGCTGCGCCACATCCTCCTCCTGCCGATGGATTCGCGCGACGTGGCGCACCTCGGCGAGGTGGAGCTGGGACGCTATCGTGCCCTCGAGGCCATGCTGGCCGATCCGTCGATGGCCGATCCCAATCCGGCACGCGTGAAGAACATTCCGGCCGATCAGCAGGCCTTCCTCATCGCGTACGAAAGCCGAGAGCAGGAGATGATCGACTTCCTCAAGGAGAAGAAGCTGGTCACGCTGCCGCCGTATCTCGGTTCATTCCAGATCCGCCAGCTCCCCGAGGCATTCAAGCCGACCAGTCCGGGGGGATTCATGAACCCGCCCGGCATCTATGACGCCGACGACGGCGGCTTCTTCTTCATCCCCACCTACAACCCGCAGAGCCACAACTTCTACATTCGCGCCGCCATCGAGGACCCGCGTCCGATCCTGGGTCACGAAGGCATCCCCGGCCACTTCCTGCAGCTCTCGATCGCCAATCACCTCGAGAACGAGATCCGGCGGCATCACTCCGAGAGTGTCTTCATCGAGGGATGGGCGCTCTACGGGGAGGAGATGCTCGTGCGCGAGGGGATGTACGCGCCGGAGTCAGCGGGCGCGGCGCAGGTGCTGCGGCTCTCGCGCTACCGCGCCGCGCGCATCGGCGTCGATGTGAACCTGCACACCGGGCGGTGGTCATTCGAACAGGGGGTCAACTACTTCATGGACGGCGGTGGGCTCGATAAGGAAGCGGCGGAAGGGGAGGCAGCGGGGTCGGCGTCGTCTCCGACGCAGAAGATCAGCTACATCACCGGCAAGTGGCAGATCATGCGCCTCCTCGGGCGCTACCGCGACGCCAAGGGCGCCGATTTCCGGCTCGGCCGGTTTCACGACGACCTGATCGCACACGGTTCGCTGCCGGTGTCGATCCTGACATGGATATTGCTCGACGATCCGAGCGAGATCGAACGGGCGACCGGGATGAAGCTCGGCCCGAAGTAGAATTTGCTCTTTGGAGGTGCGCGATGCCTGTTGTCGAAAAATACGAGCCCGGGATGTTTTGCTGGATCGAGCTGGCCACGAACGACGCTGCCGCCTCGAAGAGCTTCTACACGTCGCTCTTCGGCTGGGATACGAGCGATATGCCGATTCCTGACGGCGTCTACACGATGCTTCAGAAGGACGGCCACGACCTCGGCGCGCTATATCAGAACAACGACGCGCCGCCGAACTGGGCGTCGTACGTTGCCGTGGCCAGTGCCGACGATTCCGCGAAGAAGGCGCAGGGCCTCGGCGCGACCCTCATCGCCCCGCCGTTCGACGTGATGGACGTCGGGCGTATGGCCGTCGTCGCCGACCCGCAGGGAGCGACGTTCTGTCTGTGGCAGGCGAAGAAACACATCGGCGCGACGATCCGGGGCGAGACCGGCACCTTGTGCTGGAACGAGCTGATGACGCCGGACACCGTCACCGCGCGCGACTTCTACACGAAGCTCTTCGGCTGGAACCTGAAGCCGAGCCCCGAGTACACCGAGATCAACGTCGGATCGACTGGCATCGGCGGGATGTTGCAGTTGACCCCCGACATGCAGGGAATGCCGGCGAACTGGTCTCCCTACTTCATGGTCGACGATTGCGATGCCTCCGCCGACAAGGCGAAGTCGCTCGGCGCCCAGATCTACGTGAAGCCGACCGACATCCCCAATGTCGGCCGCTTCGCCGTCATCGGGGAACCCGCAGGGAGCGATGTTCGACATCATCAAGGTGGCGATGTAGATCTCGCGAGAACGCCCCCCTCATCCGCCTTCGGCACCTTCTCCCCCAGCTGAAAAGCGCTGGGGGAGAAGGCTCTCGATTGGAAAGTGAGGGTATTTGCTCAGTGGCAGACCGTGCGAGGTCGACTGTTTCGATCCATCCTTTAGCGTGATTCATCGCCCTTGAATCTTCGCCAGACCCTCCCCTCGAGAGGCTTTCGATTGGAAAGTGAGGGTATTTGCTCAGTTGCAGACCGTGCGAGGTCGACTGTTTCGATCCATCCTACAGTGTGATTCATCGCCCTTGAATCCTCGCCAGACCCTCCCCTCGAGAGCCCTTCTCCCCCCAGCGCTTTTCAGCTGGGGGGAGAAGGTGCCGACAGGCGGATGATACATAGGTAACAGATCAGACCGGGGACATAGGTAACAGTCGGGAACCGGTTGGGGGGCGTCGAGGAAGACCGACGATGCCTTGGAAGACGACGAAAGTGACCGATCAAAGAGCGAAGTTCATGCTGGACTACAACGAGCGGGTGCGAACGGGGCAGACAACGATGTTTGCGCTGTGCGCCGAGCACGGAGTGAGTCGAAAGACTGGGTACAAGATTGTTGCGCGATACCAGCAGAGTGGCTGGCAAGGGCTGGCGGATCACTCGCGCGCGCCGCTCGGCGGCAAGCACTGGGTCAGCCCGGAGACGATCAGCGCCGTGCTCGATGTCCGTCTCGATTTTCCGCAGTGGGGTTCCCGGAAGATCGTGGCCTATTTGCGCGACACCGAGCCCGACCAGCAATGGCCTGCGGCCAGCGTGGTTCATGAATGGATCAAACAGGCCGGAATGGTGATCCATCACCCTGGCCCCCGGCGTTTCCCGCATCCAGGCCGGCCGCCGGCGGTGCCGATCGAACGTCCCAACCAGCAATGGAGCACCGACTTCAAGGGTCACTTCCGAACCAGAGATCGACGCTATTGCTATCCGCTGACCGTGGCCGACTCGTTCAGCCGCTACATCATCGGTTGTCGGGCTCTGATTGCGACCACGTTCGAGCTGACCTGGCCCGTGTTCGAGAGACTCTTTCGCGAGTACGGGTTACCCGATGCCATGCTGAACGACAACGGAACGCCGTTCTCGTCCAACTCGGTCAAGAGGCTCTCGAAGTTGTCGGTACGCTGGATACGCCTGGGCATTGAGCCTCGGCTGATCCAGCCCGGTAAGCCCCAGCAGAACGGCCGCCTTGAACGCATGCATCGAACCCTGAAGGCGGAAGCGTGTGCCCAGCCTGCTGCCGACTGTCGCCGCCAGCAGCCTGTGTTCGACAGGTTCCTCGATCACTACAACTTCATTCGTCCGCACGAAGCTCTGAACCAGACCCCACCTGCGCGCAGCTATGTCCGGTCTTCGCGTGAGTACCCCAAGCGGCTACCAGAAATCGAGTATCCCTCCAGCTTCGAACTCCGTCGCGTTCGAAGCAGCGGCGAGATCAAATGGAAAGGCCAGTGGTTTTTTCTGAGCGAGTCACTCGTGGGCGAGAACGTCGCCTTCGAGACCATCGACGATGGCTGTTCGATCATTCGCTTTGGCCCTCTGGAACTCGGTTACCACTCCGAGCGAGAGCACAAGCTTTATCTCGACCGATCTAGGCCTGCGCCGCCGTCAACTTCGTCCGACGAACAACCCGACAAGGAGTAGCTCTCATGTCACGTTCGCGCAGAAGACCGGCCCCGCCGTCTGTCCCGATCTCTGAAGGTCGACACCCCCTCCTCGATCCTCCCCTCAAGGGGGAGGAGGAAAGGCATCGCCTCATGCTGAAGGCAACGCATCCCCTCAAGGGGGAGGAGGAAAGGCATCGCCTCATGCTGAAGGCAACGCAAGCTCTGGACATCAAACCTCCCGCCCCCACCCCTCAAGTGTTACCTATGTTCCCGGTCTAAAGTGTTACCTATGTTCCAGGTTGCACACCGTGTACAGACCTGAGGGGGCGGTTCTCGCGAGATCTACTTCTTCCGCGTGTAGGTGATGTCCATCATCTTGAACATCTTGCCGTCCGGGCCGGCGCCCCACATCTCGAGGGTGTGGTGATCGTCGTCGATGACGGTCACCTTTTCTTTGACGGGGGAGGCCTTGCCGGTCATCGGGTCGTCCATCGTCGAATTGAACGTGAATGAGTTGCCGGAGGCGTCGGCGGTGCCGGACGAGACCATCATCGCCGTGGTCATGTTGTCCATCCAGGTACCGACGTACTTCTTCTTGATGTTGTCGTAGCCGGTGTAGCCGATGCCGTGGAAGGGCATGTTCATGAACGTGCCGGAGAATTGCTGTTCGACCCAGCGGCCGTCGAGGGCCCAGGAGTTCTCGGACACGCCGCCGCCGACGGCCGGAGGGGCGCCCGGCTGCATGAACATCTTCACGTCGGCGTTGAATGTGCCCACCATCGCGCCGAGCTTCTTGTGAGCGTCGCCGGGCGTGGCGGCCTTCATCATTGCTTCCATCTGCGCCTTTTGATCGGCGGCAGCTTGGGCCTTCGGATCATCGGCGAAGGCGAGGGTGGCGGTAACAGCGATCAGGACGGTGGCGACCAGGATTCTGCTGCGCATCAGTTTTCTCCTCTTTCGAATCATTGTTGAGAACGAGGAGACGATTGTAGTCTGCTGGCCGCGGACTCTACTTACTGTAGACCGTGACCTCCGCCGATGAACCGACGGCGACCTGATCGGCCGGAAGACCGTTCCACGAAATGCGCACCGGAACGCGCTGCACCACTTTCACGAAGTTGCCGGATGCGTTGTCGGGCGGAAGGAGCGAGAAGGATGCTCCGGTGCCGCCGGAGAGGCTTTCCACCTTCCCCTCGAAGTCGCGCCGGCCGAGGGCGTCGACGCGGATGGTGGCACGCTGACCGGGCCGCATGTCGGCCATCTGCGTCTCCTTGAAGTTGGCCAGAACGTACGTCGTCCGCGGCACGAGCTGCACGACCGGCATGCCGGCGGTGACGTACGACCCGGCGTGGACGGCGAGCCTGGAGGCGATGCCATCGCGCGGTGCGACGATCTTCGTGTACGAGAGGTTGAGCTGGGCCGCCTTGACCGCGGCCTCGGCTGTGGCGACGCGGGCGTGGGCAAGCCGGGCTTGCGCCTCCGCACCCGTGATCTGCGCCTGCACGGGCGTGCTTTGTTGCACTCGTCCCTGTGCAGTCTGCACATTGGCCTGCGCGGCCTGGCGGGCGTTCTCGTTTTCGATCAGTTTGGCCCTGGCCTGCGCGAGATCGGCGTCGGCCGATTCGTGCGCGGCGCGTGCGGCATCGACCTGCGCCTTGGAGATATCGCCCTTTCCTCCGAGCTCCTCGGCGCGCTGGAAGTCGAGCCGCGCCTTCACGGCGTTCGCGCTGGCGCGAGTGACGGCGGCACGCGCCTCGTTGATCGATGCCGCTGAGCTGTCGACGTTCTCTTTGGAGCTTTGCAGCGCTCCCTGCGCCGAGGTCAGAGCGCCGCGCGCGGCCGCTGAAGTGACGGCGGTGCGGGCATCGGAGTCGGCCGCCTGCGCCTGCGCGGTCTGCAGATCGCCCTCGGCCTGGGCCAGTTTGACCTGCGCGTCCGAGGGATCGAGATCGGCGATCGGCTGGCCGGCGTGGACCGGCTGATTCTCCGATATGTAGACCGCGGTCACCTGTCCGGCAACGCGCGACGCCACCGGCACGATGTCGGCGGAGATCTGCGCATCGTCCGTCACTTCCTTCCCGGCTGCCAGGAAGGCATAGATTCCGTAGCCGATCAGCAGCAGAAGCACGGCGCCGCCGAGGATGAGATAGAGGCGTTTCGCCTTCGAGGGAGCGATGGCCGGCTCGTGCTCGGCGATCTCCGGCATGTTGCCGGCGGTTGTTTCGGTCGTCGTCATTTACATCTCCACATGCATGTCGATTTTCCCGGCGTCCTTCGGTGCCTTCAGGAAGAAGACCAGTGGAAGGACGCAAAGAAACAGGATTCCTGAGAGGTAGAAGAGCTTCTCGAACGAGATCAGCATGGCCTGCTGGCGAAGCTGACCGTCGATCATCCGGGCGGCGGTCTGGCGCGCGGCTCCGGCGTCGAGACCGCGGGACTGAAGCATCCGCTGGATGGCAGCCAGACGCGAGGCCATAGCCGGCGATGAAATCGAGAAGTGCGGCAGCATGTCGCCGCGGGCTTTGATGCTGAAGCGCGCCAGCATCGTTGCGAACACGGCCAGCCCGACGGAACCGCCGGTCTGGCGGAGCAGCGCGTTGAGTCCGGTGGCGTCGGACAATCGGTGACGTGGGATCGTACTAAGAGCCATCGTCGTCAGCGGGATGAAGAGGCAACTGAAGGCGATACCCTGGATGATCAGAACCTGGACTACGTCCTTGCTCGAGGTCGCCAGCGTGTAATGGCCCATTTGCCAGGCCGTGTACGCGAAGAGGACGATGCCGAAGGCGACCACGATCCGCGGCGAGACTTTGTTGTAGATCCGGCCGACGATCGGCATCACCACGAGCATGCTGAGACTGCGCGGCATCATGGCCAGACCGGCTTGCGTGGCGGAATAGCCGAGAAGTATCTGCATGAAAAGCGGGATCAGAAACGTCACCGCCATCAGCATCGCGAACATGACCGCGCCGATCAGCGTGCCGGATGTGAATACGACATCTTTGAAGAGTGAGAAGTCGACCGCCGGGACGCGCGCGCTCAGCTCGCGGATGACCAGGGCAACGAGCGAAACGATGGCCACCAGTGTGATGATTTTGATCTCGCCCGACTGAAACCAGTCGTTCCGGTTTCCCTCCTCGAGCACGTATTGCATCGTGCCGAGTCCGACGAAGAGGAGCGCGATGCCGCTCCAATCCATGTTCTTTCGTTGCCGCACCGCCATCGTATGCATGGCCGCGCGAACGTCCTCCGGCTCTTGCACGAAGCGGGAGACCATCAGCAGCGAGATGATCCCGATGGGGACGTTGATGTAGAAGATCCACGGCCACGAATAGTTGTCGACGATGTAGCCGCCGAGGCTCGGGCCGAAGGCAGGGCCGAGCACGACCGCCATGCCGAAGAGCGCCATGGCCATGCCCTGCTCCTTCGGCGGAAAAGTCTGGCGGAGGATGGCCTGCTCGGTCGGCTGCAGGGCTCCGGCGCCGAGGCCCTGGAGGATGCGGAAGAGGACCAGCAGCGGCAGCGTCCTCACCATCCCGCAGAGCGCGGAGCCGATGATGAAGAGCGCCAGGCAGACCATGTAGACCCGCTTCTGTCCGAACAGCCGCGCCAGGAAGCCGGTCAGCGGCATGACCATAACCGTGGCGATGACGAAGCCGGTGGTGACCCAGGTGATCTGCTCGATGGTCACGCCGAGCGAGCCGGTGAGATGGGGGACGGCCACGTTGACGATGGAGGCGTCGATGGCGCCCATAAGCGTGCCGAAGGTGATCGACACGGTGACCAGCCATTTGTTGACCGGTTTGCGCTCCGGGCGAGTCGTCGCGCCACCGGCCGCATCGAACGTCGCGGCTGCGGAGGTCACGGATGGTCTCCCGTCATGTACCGCCGGATCCCGCCGGTGGCGTGCTCGTAATCGAACTGCGCGGCCGCGGCATCGGCCTGCGCAGCGATGGCGTCTTCATGCGCCTGGCGATAGGAGTCCTGGGCCCGGTCGACTTCGACCGGCGAGCCGTATCCAGCCGCGCGGCGGTCCCGCGCGACGGTGAGAGCCTCCTCGGCGACCTGCACGCTTTCATTCGCCACCGCCACCCGGGCCTCGGCGTTCTGCAGCGTCATCAGCGAGCGGCGGACGTCCTGCTCGACGTCGCGCTCGATCTGCGTGTGCCGGGTCTGGGCGTCGTGCAATTGCACTTTGGCGCGGGCGATGTTGGCATTGATGTCGGCGTGAAACAGAGGAACACCGAGGTTTGCGGCGATGCGCCGGGTCCAGAGCAGATCGGTCGACCGGTTGCCGCTCAGGTCCCCTTCGAAATCGACGGAGACGCTCGGCAGAAGGCGCGCCCTCGCCGCGTCGACGGTGAGCCGCGCCGCTTTTTCCTGCTCTTCCGCCTCGTGCATTTCCGGGCGCTGCGCACGGGCGGTGGCCAGCGACAAATCGATAGGGGGGATGGTGGTGGGGGCGGAGGCGGTATCGGCGATGACGACCTCGCGCGATTCATCGGCACCGATGGCGTTCAACAACGCCAGCGAGGCGTTCTGCTTGTCGTTCTGCGCCGCCAGCAGGGCCTGCCGCGCGCGGGCGAGCTGCACGTTGGCCTGCGCGACATCGAGGCGGGTCCCGGTGCCGGCTTTGAACTCGTCCTGCGACGTCTGCAGAAGGCGGGTGAAGAGGGCGATGTCCGCTTCGCGCGCGCCGATCTGCGACTGCGCCCGCTGCACGATCAGATAGAGGCGCGCCACCGATGCCGCGACGTCGTTCTCCGCCTGCTCGTTCTGATAGTGGCTGGCGTTTGCGCTGCTCTTCAGCGACTGGTAATGCCTCAGCGCCGCGAGGTTGAATACCTGTACCGCCGCCGCGAGCTGGGCATCGGTGACGTTGAAAGGACCGACGACCGGCGGCAGTCCGGGGAGCGAAAAGCCGAAGGTCTGCAGGTTGATCGACTGGTTGTAGCGGATGAATTTCGCGTCGGCCTGGGGCAGCAGGGCATTGAGCGCCTCGGACCTGGCGATGCGCGCGAGCTGCTCGTTGGAGCGCGCCAGCTCCGCCTGAGTCCCCATGCCGAGGGCCATACGGATGGCCTCGCCGACAGTGAGATGGAGCGGCGTGGTCTGCGCGCGCGCACTGGCAGCGATTGCGAAAAAGAGGAATGGAAGTCGTTTCAAACGCATGCAGTTGAGTTCGCCCTGCGTGAGGCTGCAATTGGGCGGCCACCGAACGACCGTTCGGTTAGTTTGGAAGTAAATGGATTTTGGGGACGGGCCATTCCTGCCCTGGGAGCGCGAGCGTCTTGCCCGCGCTTGCGAGCAGCAGGATGCCAGGCATCCAGCGCGGTCGAGACGCCCGCGCTCCCAGGGTGGCAGACCTACCGCTTCGTCGCGGTCGTTTCCTCAACGGCCACGTGCGCGTCCACGAACTCCGCATCCCACGGTTTGCTGATGACGCAGGAGTTGATACCGCCGACGCCCATGCTCAGCTTGCCGCTGTAGCCGCTGTCGACGGCGCAGCCATCACTGGAGACGAATTTGGCGTCCTGGATTCTTACGTCGTCATGCAGATCGTCCTCGTCGAGGGCGGTCGGGTAGAGGCGTCCCTTGGACATGCCGAGGTGCTGCGCGGTCAGCTCCCAGGCGCCGCCGACGGACATGCCGTGGCCAAAGGTGCCCTTGCGCGCGGTGAAAAGGACTTCCGCGTGCAGCATCTCCAGCGAATTGGCGATCTCGCTGGCGTCGCCGGGCGTGGCCGTGGCGTGCATGTCCCAGGTGGTGACGTCCGAGGCCTGGACGTCTTCCATCGCCTTCTGCATCGCCAGTTGCGGACCGCCCTTCGACGGCGTGATGATGTGATGCGCATCCGACGACGTCCCGACGCCGACGATCTCCATGCCGACAGGACGGAAGCCGTGCGCTATCAGCTCCATGGCATCGCCGACGATCCAGACGCATGAGCCGCCGGCGATGTGCGTCCCCTTGAACGCGGTGAGGGGATGGGAGACGTCGGCGTCGGCTGAGAGGACGTTGGCCTTGTAGAAAGCGGAGATGACCAGCGGGTGCGGCGGGGGATCGGTCATGCCGACGACGACCGCCTTCGCCTCGCCGAGGTTGATGGAATCGACCGCCATCTTGAGTGCGACGCCGAACGACGCGCAGGCGGCCACCGGCGCGAACGCCGGCCCGACGATGCGGCCGATCATCGACACCTGCGAGGCCGGGATGTTGGCGATGTTCCAGAGCAGGTTCGGCGAGACCGAGGCCCACGGTTCGTCGGGGCATCCCCACTTCTTGTTCAGAACGCGGATTTTGTTCAGCTTCTGGCGGATCGTGCTCAGAGCTCTCGCCGATCCCGTCGAAGGGGGCACGGGCTCCGACTGAATGTCGGCCGCCTCCGCCAGATACTGAATGAGATCGCCGCTCTTCGGCGCCCAGAACGATTCCCACACGTGTTTTGCATCGATCCAATCCTCGGAGCCGATCGGGAAGTCTTTTGGGTCTTGCGGTGCATCCGGATCGGGTTGGCCGCCGATGTGGGCGCGCAACGCCGCGCAGCGCTTGGGAGCGGCCCAGAATTCGTTCCACTTGCGGAAGGCGCGGTCGTAGGCCAGCGTCTCGGCCGAGGTAACGGTCAGCTCGCCGATGCCGGTGCCGATGTAGACGTGCGCCTGCATGCCGAGGGACTGCAAATACTCCTCGATACCGGGGTTCTGCGTCAGCGACTGAATGAAGGCGCCGATGCACGACTGCACCATCGGTCCCATCTTGTCTTTGAGCTGGCCGAATTTCGCCGGCGGGAAGCGCTGATCGAACCAGTCGTGGTAGGTTTCAAAATCAAATTCAGGGTAGCCGACGAGGAAATTCGACGGTCCGAACCCTCTGAATGGGGTGAGCCAACTTTCGGGGCGTTCCAGATTACGCTCGAATGAATCGATGTCCGGAGACTTCGGTGCGACCACGCCCCATCCGAAAACACCGATTCGTTTCCGTGCGTCCATGGGGGGCGCATTGTAAGCGAATCCTGTCAGGGAATTTGCATGGTGGCGTGAATCCGGCTTGATCAACTCCGTCGATGAGGTGTCCGTGAGAAAACTTCTGATTTTGATGTCGCTGGCGCTTCTCGCCCCTGGCTGCCGGGGGAAATTGTCGTCAGCCACCACGACCGCACCGGCGACGCAGACGATCGCTCCCGCCGCCGGCCAACCCTCCACGAACGGCAGCGATGCCGTGACCCAGACCGTCGACGTCGAAGACGGACGCTCCGAAGACGACGGCGGCGTGTTGACCAATCCGCAGAAGGCGAAGGGCGCGAAGCCGCCTGTCAAGAAGAAGAAGTAACGGTTGTCGTGGGCTTCGCCGTTGTCGGTTATCGGTTGTCGGTTGTCTGTGGATTCACAGCGTCGCCAGTAACTCGAGGCCCTTGCGCCAATCGGATACTTTACGGTCCGCCGAACCGATAACCGATAACCGACAACGGCGAAGCCCCAGTTATGAACTACGACGCATTCATCGAACGCGACCTTGACGCCATCCCTGCCGTGATCGCCGCGTTTCGCGCGGATCACTCCGCGGAGGAGGCGTGGACGGCGGTCACGCGGTTTGCCGTGCTCGCCTTCGCACCGTCGCAGCATTCGAAACACGCTCTTCTTTCCTGCCTTTCGGCATGGGATCTTCGCGCCGTCCTCGGCGAACGATTCGATGATGCGGTCGTCGCATGTGCAGTTTACGCGGCGGCGAGCAGACAACCGTGGAGTGAGCCTCCCATGCTCGATCCTCCGAAGCTCGCGTCCGATCAACGCGGCGATCTCGAGGAACTGCGCGCCGCCATCGCCGCATCCGATCGCCTCCGCGCCGAGCGATGGCTGGCATCGCGTTACATCGATCCCGATCTCGCGCACCACTACTTCACCGCCGCCTCCGACGATTTCGAAGACCTCGGCCACAAGCTGATCGTCGCCACTGCCGCCTGGCGGCTCGCCGATCTTCTCGGCGAGAAGGGGAGATACGCCATGCTGCGCGTGGCGGTGTGGGAGATGGCGGCGTATGGGGGTCGGGAGTCGGGGGTCGAGGGCCGGAGTGGAACTCGCGATCTGAATTCGCTCTGCGTAGCCCTCGTAGCGAACGTGATCGCAAACGGCGGGGGCATCGTTAGCGCCCACGAGCTTTTTCTCTTCGATGCCGCGCTTCAAACCAACGATGATTCCGTCATTGACCGCGTTGTCGCTCACTTGTCGATCGTAAGCCCCGCTCCGACCCCCGACCCCCGACCCCCGGCTCCCGAAACCCCCATCTATCGCCTCGCCCGCGACTACGGTGCCTGTCTCAAGGCGCACGCCGTGGCGAATCGTCTGCATTCGCGGTTCCCCGCCGCCCGCTTCGATGAGATGCTCACGGCTGTGCATCACAATCTCGATACGGCGCCGTCATTCGAGGGGATGTCGTTTGCGTAGAGCGCTGCCGCTCGTAGCGCTTCTCTTCTCTTCGTACGCCGGTGCGCAGACCCTGCCGGCGCTCGCGCAGCGGATCGATGCGATCACGTCGACGCCGCCGCTCGACGCGGCGATCTGGGGTATTTACGTCGCCGACGATGGCGGGAAAACGATCTACGCCCACAACGAGCAGACGCTCATGACGCCGGCGTCGAACCGCAAGCTCTTCGCGGCGGCGACGGTCGCATCGTGCAATGCCCTCGACCGGCAACTGACGACGGAGCTCTGGCGCGACGGCGACGACGTCATCCTCCGAGGCGGCGGCGATCCGTCGCTGGGCGGACGATGGGCGTTCGACCGCGATGCCGTCTTCGCGCCGTTCATCGCCGCGCTTCGTGCCCGCGGGATCGCCGAGGTGCGTGATGTGATCGCCGACGCCTCGCTCTTCGATCGGGTCACGATTCCCCCGAGTTGGAAGGTCGGCAACCTCGGCAGCGACTACGCCGTTCCGACCGATGCGCTTGCCTACAACGAGAATGTGGTGGGCGTCGTCGCAGACCGCTGCGCGCATCCGATCGTCGCCACCGACCCACCGTTTGTTCCCGCGACGGCAGCGGTTGTGTGCGGAGCCGGCGAGCCGGCCGTTCTCTCCGATTCCAGCAACGCCATCGCCATCTCCGGCAACATGCCGGAGCACCTCCGTTCGCTCGCCGGTATCGGCGACCCAGCGCTCTACGCGGCCCAGGCGCTGCGCGATGCCCTGCGTCGCGCCGGAATCGTGGTGACCGGCAAGGCGGCCGTCAACGTCGCACCGCGTTTCTGGCGCGAGCGGCTGGCCGTCATCGAATCGCCGCCGCTGTGGCAAATCCTTTCGGTCATTCTCAAGCCGAGCCAGAACCTCTATGCCGAGATGCTCTTCAAGGGCCTGTCGGCCGGCGGGGCGCAACCGGCGTCTTACGCGGACTCCGAGGAGATCGAACGGCGGTTTCTGACGACCGAGGCCGGCATCCCGGATGGCGATTTTCGCTTCGTCGACGGCTGCGGCCTGTCGCCCGATGATCTGGTCACTCCACGGGCGATCGTGACCCTGCTGCGCTGGATGAACGAACCGATGCGGCGCGGCGTCTGGTCGCTGATGCTGGCGCAGCCCGGCGAAGAGGGGACCTTACGCCGCCGCCTGCTTCCGCTGGCCGGCCGTCTTCACGGAAAGACCGGCAGCATCAACGGCGTGAACGCCCTGAGCGGCATCCTCGAAACCCCGGACGGCACGCACCGCTACTTCTCGATCATCATCAACCACCACACCGGCGATTCGAGCGAGGCGGTGCATGCGATCGACGCGGTGGTGGGGGAGATCGCGAGGTAACTCTGCGGCTTTGCCGCGTTGTCGGTTATCGGTTGTTCATGGCGACGTATCGCGGCGTCGGCGGAGCCAACCGACAACCGATAACCGACAACGCGGCGAAGCCGCTACTCACACCAGCATCGAGAAGTCGCGAACGACCTGCCGCAGCCGGTCGAGGTGACGCGCGTCCACGGTGATCCGTCGCTTGAGCTCCTCGGCGAACGGCAGGTCGTTCCGGCGTTCGTCGGCCGTGCCGTGCGATTCGAGGAAGTCGATCCACTTGTCGGGATCGCCGTCGAACAACGAAAAAAGCATGTGGATGCGCGCGAAGTTTGCGACCAGCACCGACAAATTCGCGGTTTCTACCCAGTCGTAGGTCTCGACAGCCATTGCCTGCACAGGGAGCCCCCTAAATCTAGGAGTGACGGAAAGGCGTCTGTCCCTACCCCCTGAGCCGAAAATAAACTTTATTTATTCAATTGCCGCGAGCTCAGCCGTTTGGCCGTTCCACGTTCCGTACGACAGGCATCGCACGCAGGTGAACGTGTACTCGGCCAGGCCGGTGGTGGGATTCTCCGACGACTCGACCTCGAGCTCCGACTGGCAGCGATAGCAGAGGTTGGCGTCGCCGCGCTCGATGTTCTCCAGAAAGCCCTCCACCTGCTGCCGGTGGAACTCCATCTGCCGAGGCCGCTGCGGAATGGTGATCGACTCCCTGCCGCGCGGGCAGGTCAGGACGATGTGGTCGGCGAAGGTGGTCTGGACGAAGGTGCCGACCATGATCACGCCGGGGTGCTTCGGACACGCCACCGGTTTCCCGGACCAGTACGCGCGCGCCAGATCGCGAAGTTGTTGTACGTCGTTAGCCATGCGGCGAAGTTTATCCTGACGCGCCGCGAAGCGGAGCGTCAGGATCTCCGGTGCGCCCGCGCCGCCGTCAGGATTCTCGCCGTCCAGCCTCGATCTGTTCGAAGACCCTGAGGAAGTTCCCGCCGAGGACCTTCTCCACGTCGCCCTCGGACAAGCCGCGCTCGAGCAGGCAGGTAGTCAGGAGCGGCAGGCCGGCCGCCGTCTGCAGGCCGGCCGGCAGCGCGGGGACGCCATCGAAGTCGCTACCGATGCCGACGTGGTCGATGCCGGCCACCTCGGCGGCGTGGAGGATGTGGTCCGCGGCGTCGTCCAGCGTCGCCTGCGGGCTGCCGAGGGTATTGAACCATTCGAGGTAAAGGTCCCAATCGGTGGCATCGTTCGGCATCTCCTCGGTGCCGGCAGCGGAATCGCTGCTTACGCGCTTCTGCGAGTTCATGATCACCTGCGCCACCGCATCGTTCAGGAATGCGGAGAAAAAGTTGATCATGCAGACGCCGCCGTTCTTCGCCAGATCGCGAAACATGTCGTCGGTCATGTTGCGGGGATGGCGGCAGAGGGCGCGGCACGACGAGTGCGTGGCCACGACGGGCACGCGCGTCGTCTCCAGCACCGCGTAGAAGGCCGCGTCGGAGACGTGCGAGATGTCGACGATCATGCCGAGGTCGTTCATCGTGCGCACGACGTCGCGGCCAAAATCGGTCAGACCGTTGTGCCGTCCGGCATCGCCCGAGGAATCGCACCAGTTGTTCGTGTTCACGTGCGTCAGGGTCAGATAGCGCGCCCCGAGGAAGTAGAAATCGCGCAGGATCGACAGCGAATCCTCGATGGCGTGGCCCCCCTCGACGCCGATCATGATGGCGATCTTCCCGTCGACCTTGGCCTTACGAATCCCCGCCGCGTCGGTGCAGAAGGTCAGTACGTCCGGCTGACGCTTCACTTCGGCGTGAATGAGATCGATGACGCGATAGGCAAACCGCGCCGCCCCCCGGCCGGCGTAAAACGGCGGCACGTACGCGGCGAAGAACGATGCGGTGATCCCGCCCTCGCGCATCGTTTTCAGATCGAGCTGCGCCTCGGGGTCATGCTCGTCAAGGTGGAGGTTGTGGCGAAGGAGTCTGTACGGCGTGTCACAGTGGCCGTCGACGATGATGGCGCGGTTGTGGATGGCTGAAGTGGTCATCGGGCGGGATCGTACTTCACGAGGAAGGTTTATCCGCAGATAGACGCAGATAGACGCAGATAGAAGACGGTTTTATCTGGATTCATCTGCGTAATCCGCGGATAGTCGACCTGTCCAAACGCCTTTCCCCGAGGTATCCTGAGGGCGTTATGGACCCGAAACAAATTGTCCATTCAGACCCGGAGATCCTCGGCGGCACTCCCGTGTTCGTTGGCACTCGAGTGCCGGTTGATGCGCTGATCGACTTTCTCGAGAGCGGCGATACGATCGAGGACTTTCTGGAGAACTATCCCGGTGTCAGCCGCGAACAGGTATTCGCGTTTCTGGAAGAGGCGAGTTACGCAGTCGTCGCGAAGACTGCGTAAAACGTGTTGTGTTCGAGGAGAACCTGCCCTCGTTTGCTTCGCAGCGGTGAGAGGAGCGAGCGTGGGTACGTCGTTCCCCGTTCGAGAGCGCTCGGCTACGAACTGGATACCCGTGCAATCGGCGGGATACGCCGTGTACGCCGACGGACCCGTCATTCAATCGGCCAGCGTGCACCTGCACATTGGCTGCTGCACCTGAGAGCCGGCTGACGCACCGCGTACACGCGATGTGTAGCCGTGTGCACGCGATATGTTTCCGAGTACACGCGATGTGTGTCCGCGCGCACGCGATGTGTTTCCGCGCACACGCGATGTGTTTCCACGCACACGCGATGTGTTTTCACGCACACCCGACGCATTTCAGCTCCAGCCGGACGATGGAAAGCGCGAGCCGGACGACGCACAGCTCCAGCCGGACGACGCACAGCGCGAGCCGGACGATGCACCGCTCCAGCCGGGCGATGCACAGCTCCAGCGAGACGATGCACAGCTCCAGCCGGACGACGCACAGCTCCATCTGCACGATGCACAGCTCCAGTTGGACGATGCACCGCTCCAGCCGGACGATGCATAGCTCCAGCCGGACGACGCACAGAGCCAGCCGGACGATGCACCGCTCCAGCCGGACGATGTACAGCCCATGCCGGACGATGTACGGCTCCAGCCAGACGACGCACCGCCTCATCCGGCTGGCTCGCAACGACGCTGCTCAGCCGCACACGCGGCGCCGAGACGGCGCCGCGCCAGCCGGCGAGACGCCAGCGCTCCTCTCTCCCGTACACTACGCGCCGCGAATGAACCTTTCAAGGCAGATTGCGTGGCGGTATCTGCGGCGGCCGACGGACCGGTTGGTCTCGGCGGTCGGCTTTGTCTCGGTGCTGGGGCTCGTCATCGGGGTGATGGCGCTGGTGATCTCGATGGCGTTGATGACCGGCTATCGCGGCGATTTGCAGCGGAAGCTACTCGGCGGGAACGCGGAGATCTTCGTTTACTCCGTCGGCGGACCGATCGCTGACACGGACCGGCTCGTGTCGCTGGTTCGGGGGGCGCCCGGTGTCGCGGACGCGGCGCCGGTGCTGTTCAAGAACGCACTGGTGACGACGGAGCGGATCTCTACCGGCACCGAGGTGATGCTGAAAGGGATCGAGCCGAAGCGGGGGAAAGACTCGCCGATGATCGCGAAGATCGTCGGATCGCGGAGCGTTTTTGACACGGATGCGGGGGAGCGCGGTGTGGCCATCGGCCGCTACCTGGCGAAGAAGCTGGGGGTGACGAAAGGGCAGTCGATCAGCATCACCGTGCCGGTCGAAGACAGCGGCAGCTTCCTGCCGCGCAGCGCCTCGTTCGTGGTGACGAACGTCTTCGACACCGGTTTCTACGAATTCGACGCGCGCTGGCTCTTCATCGATCTGCGCGAAGCCGAGGCGCTGCTCAATGCCCCCGGCGCTGCGAATCTGCTCGAGGTGAAGCTCGTCCCCGGCGCGGACCTCGACCTGGTGGCGCGCGCCATCGATGCGCGCACCGAGCATCGCTACGCCATCAGCGACTGGCGGGACATGAACCGGCAGCTCTTCTCGATGCTGAAGATCCAGCAACTGGTGCTCTTCATCGTCATCGGCCTGATCGTTTTCGTCTCGACCTTCAACATCGTCTCGACGCTGATCATGACGGTTCACGAGAAACGGAAGGAGATCGGCATCCTCTCGTCGATGGGGGCGGAGTCGGGGACGGTGAGCCGCATCTTCGTCTGGTACGGGACGATGGTCGGCCTGCTGGGCACGGCCACCGGCATGCTCCTCGGCGTGGTGATCTGCTGGGTGATCACGCGCTACAACCTGGTGTCGTTCCCTCCCGAGATCGCCCAGGTCTATTTCGTCTCGTCGATCCCGTTCGTGACCAGGCCGATCGATCTGGGGATCATCGCCGCGTTCTCGCTGATCGTTTCGTTCGGCGCGACGATCCTGCCGTCGTTTCGGGCGGCGCGGTTGAATCCGGTCGAGGCGTTGAGGCACGAATAGACGGGTTGCGGGGTCTCGTGGTTGCGCGGTCCATCCTGACGGCGAGCGTAGCGAGCCTGTCAGGATCTCCGGTGAGACCGCGCGGCAGTCGGGTCCAGCAGAGCCCTCGCGATTCCACCGGAGATCCTGACAGGCTCGCTGCGCTCGCCGTCAGGATGGACTCCCAACCGCGAGACCGCGCAACCCCGCCTATAATCCCGCCCGATGACCGCCCGACTCATTCTCGAAGATGGAACTGTGTACGACGGAGAGCCGTTTGGCTCCACGGCCGATGCCATCGGCGAAGTCGTCTTCAATACCTCGCTGACCGGCTACCAGGAGATCGCCACCGATCCGTCGTATCGCTTTCAGATCGTGGTGATGACCTATCCGCACATCGGAAACTACGGCATCGAGGCCGCGGTGGCCCAGAACGAGAAGCCGCAGGTGGCCGGCTTCGTCGTCCGCGACGCCATTGCCGAGCCGTCGAACGCGCATTCGGAGATGTCGCTGGCCGACTATTTCGCGCGCAACGGAATCTCGGCGATTCAAGGCGTCGACACGCGCGCGCTGACGCGCAGGATCCGTAACGAGGGAGCGATGCGCGGCATGATCACCAGCGACAGCGCCCGCGGCGTCGACGGCGTGGTCGAAGAGCTCCTCCGCGCGCCGTCGATGAGCGGACTCGATCTCGTGCAGCGCGTGACCGCTCTCCGTCCCTACACGTTCGACGAGCCGCCGGCGCAGGCGACGAAGCGGATCGCGCTCTACGATTTCGGCGTCAAGCGCGACATCCTCCGCCATCTGTCGCGGGAGGGCTGCGATGTGACCGTCTATCCGGCCACAACGCACGCGGATGAAATCCTGGCGCAGCGTTTCGACGGGGTGATGCTGTCGAACGGCCCGGGCGATCCCGAGCCGGTGACGTACGCGCAGGAGAACATCCGTCACCTCATCGGCAAGGTTCCCATCTTCGGCATCTGCCTCGGCCATCAGCTTCTCGGGCTCGCCCTGGGCGGACGAACGTACAAGCTGAAGTTCGGTCACCGAGGGGGGAACCATCCGGTCAAGGACCTTCGCAACGGACGGGTCGAGATCACCGCGCAAAATCACGGTTTCTCCGTCGATCCCGATTCGCTACCCGATGCCGACGTCGAGCCGACGCACATCAATCTCAACGATCAGACACTGGAAGGGTTCCGCCACCGCCGCGAGCCGGTGGTGGCAGTGCAGTACCACCCGGAGGCGGCTCCCGGTCCGCACGATTCCTTTCACCTCTTCGGTGAGTTCATGACGTTGATCGACGAGTGGAACGGGCTCACAACGCGCTGAGCTTGAGCGTATCGACGTTCTGGGCGAGCCGGGCACGTTGACGAACGCCGGCGATCCAGTTCATCACATCGGTGACGTCAGAGTTTTCGTGGCGAAGATCGTCCGCGTTGCGGTCCAGTTCGATGGTGGTCCGTTCGAGCAGTTCGTTCAGGTTTAGCAGATTAGCCATCGGTACCAGTGCGACAGCACACTCTGTGCCATCAATCCAGCGCGATGATTCCGTCTTTCCAGAGCTTGTAAAAGATCAACATGGCATCCGGCTCGCGGATCGGGGAGATCTTGACCAGCGAGCCGAGGTCCCACTGGCCGTTGATGCGCGACAGCAGGAAGCCCTCGTTCGGCGTGAAGTTCATCTGTGTGATCTCTTCGAGCTCCTTGGCCACGCGCGGCACTTTCGAGTCGTGCAGCCCCTGGCCGCGCAGATCGGAGAGGATGGCGGATTCCGCCCCTTTGATGGCGTTGCGCACGCGCTGATGGCCTGGATCGAGGTTCTCCGCCGCTTTCAGGAAACGCTGCGCTCTCTCGTAGTCACGCCCGCGTAACGACTGCTGGGCGCGGGAGATGAGCGAGAGGATCTCGTCGTCTTCCATGGTGGAGTCATCGAACGGGTCCTCCTCGATTTTCGTCTCCGCCATGATGGTCGGATCGGCGAGCTTTACGTAGCCTTCGCGGGCCAGGTGATACACGGTCGAGGCGACGTTGAACGAAGACGAGCGGCTCTCGAGGACGAGCTCGGCCAGGGAACGGCGGCCGTCGATGGCGTTGACGACCGTTCGTTGCGCATCGTCTTCCAGCTCATCCGGCGGAATCTCGCCGACGATCGTCGGAACGATTGCCTCGTGCGAGATCAGGGTATGGATGCGTGTCCACTCGTCGACTCGCCGCGTGCCCTCCATGATCAGCCCGGTGACATCGACCTGCAGCGGGATCATCTCCATCTTCGGCAGCTCATCGTCGATGAACTCGAACTCTCCCTCGTTCCACAGAAAGATGTCGTAGATCTCTTCCTCGGCTTTGCGGCGCATGAGGCGCTGGAGGTCCTCCTCGTTGATGACGTCGATCATGACCAGGATCTTGCCGAGAAGGATCCGCGATTGCGCTTGGACCTCCATCGCCTTCATCAACTCCGGTTCGGTGATGTAGCCGTGGCTCATCAGGAACTGGCCGAGGTACTCGCGGGGATCGTTCGATGCAGAAGAGATCACGCGGCCGTTTCGGAAGAAGATCCTCTTCTCGACGCCCTTGTTCCTGACCCAGAGCGTGCCGGTTTTCTGCCCGAGGCTCAGCCACTGGAGCAGATCTCCGGGAAGCATCGTTTTCAGATTGCCGCTGACGCCCATGATCGAGTGGTGAGCAAAAGGGGGTGAATTATACCGAGCGGGCCGGATACGCCCGGCTATCATTACCCGCGCCATGACCGGGGAGAAATTCTTTTTCGACTCCGACGATCTCGCCGAGCGCCACTTCGCCGCGGCGGCCGACCTCGGCGAGCCTGGATGCTTCCCCTACACGCGTGGTCCGCAGGCCTCGATGTACCGCGGCAAGCTCTGGACGATGCGGCAGTACGCCGGCTTCTCGACCGCCGCGGAGTCGAACAAACGTTATCGCTACCTGCTCGAGCGCGGAACGACAGGACTCTCGGTGGCCTTCGATCTCCCGACACAGATCGGGATGGATTCGGACGATCCCCGCGCACGCGGCGAGGTCGGAAATGTCGGTGTGGCCATCGATTCGATCGATGATATGGAGCGGCTCTTCGACAGCATCCCGCTCGACCGCGTCTCGATCTCGATGACCATCAACGCGCCGGCGTCGATCCTCCTGGCGCTGCTGCTGGTCGTGGCCGAGCGGCGCGGCATCGCCTGGGCGAAGTTGTCGGGCACGATTCAGAACGACATCCTCAAGGAGTACGCGGCGCGGGGGACGTACATTTTTCCGCCGGCGCCGTCGCTCCGCATCGTCACCGACATCTTCGAGTTCTGCGGGAAGGAAGTGCCGCGCTGGAACACGATCTCGGTCTCCGGATACCACATCCGCGAGGCGGGATCGACGGCGGTGCAGGAGGTGGCCTTCACGATCGCCAACGGCCTGCAGTACGTGCAGGCGGCGGTGGAGCGCGGTCTCGACATCGATTCGTTCGCGCCGCGCATCTCATTTTTCTTCAACGCCCACAACGATTTTCTGGAAGAGGTGGCGAAGTTCCGCGCCGCGCGCAAGCTGTGGGCCGAGCTGATACGCGAACGCTACGCGCCGAAGGATCCGAAGTCGCTGGCGCTCCGCTTTCACGCCCAGACTGCCGGCTCGACGCTGACGGCGCAACAGCCGGAGAACAACGTCGTGCGCGTAGCCTATCAGGCCATGGCGGCGGTGCTGGGCGGCTGCCAGTCGCTGCATACGAACTCGCGCGATGAAGCGCTGGCACTGCCGACGGAGGAGTCGGCAAAGATCGCCCTGCGCACGCAGCAGGTGCTGGCCCACGAGACCGGCGTGACGCACTACGCCGATCCACTGGCCGGGTCGTACGAGATCGAGTCGCGCACGCTCGACATCGCGCGCGAAGCGCGGGCCTTGATCGAGCGCATCGATGCCATGGGCGGCGCGCGCGAGGCCATCGAGTCGGGCTTCGTGCAGCACGAGATCGGCGAGTCGGCCTATCAGGCCCAGCGCGCTCTCGAAGAAAAGAGAGCCATCGTTGTCGGTGTGAACGAGTTCGCCG
>WNFG01000943.1_pt1 | contig 24419 bp, 27 predicted proteins | sample 5400431 | NCBI WGS metagenome assembly WNFG01 (sample SAMN13153346, study PRJNA577476) | soil metagenome | isolation source: 120 cm saprolite under Douglas fir tree site 2 hole 3 replicate 2 | place: USA:California | collected 2015-04-18 | reverse complement strand
GCCAGCTCGACGATCTTGCCGGCATACATGACGCCGATGCGGTCGGAGACTTCGACCGCCACGCCGATATCGTGGGTGACGAAGATGACGCCGAGGTCGAACTCGCGCTGCAGCTCCCGGATCAGCAGAAGCACCTGAATCTGCACAGTCGCGTCGAGCGCCGTGGTCGGCTCGTCGGCCAACAGCAGGCTGGGATTGCACGACAGGGCCAGCGCGATCATGGCGCGCTGGCGCATGCCGCCCGACATCTCATGCGGATAGGCTTTTAGCCGCTGCACCGGCGAGGGGATGCGCACCAGCTCCAAAAGCTCGCGGGCGCGCTTCCAGGCGTCGGTCTCGCTCTTGCCGGTGTGGCGGCGTATCGTCTCGGCGATCTGGTGGCCGACCGTGAAGACCGGATCGAACGCCGTCGCTGGCTCCTGGAAGATCATGGCCACCCGCCCGCCGCGCAGGTCGCCCAGGGCGCGCGGGCCCATCTCCAGCACCTCGTCGCCCTCCATGCGGATGCTGCCCGACCAGCGCGTGCGGTGCTCCGGATGAAGCCGCAGGATCGAGCGCAGGGTGACGCTCTTGCCCGAGCCCGATTCGCCCAAAATGCCGAGCGTCTCGCCGCGCTCGAGGTCGAAGCTGACGCCGTTCACCGCGTGCACGGTGCGGTCGGGCGTGACGAAGGTGACGTGAAGGTCGCGGACCTGCAGCAGATTGCTCATGTCAAATCGCCTTCGAATGGCCCGAACCCGCCACCCGCATGTGGCAGGCGACCTCCTGCCGGCCGGTCTCGGTGAGCGGCGGCTCGACCCGGGCACAGACCTCCTCGGCGAAGGGGCAGCGCGTGCGAAAGCGGCAGCCCGACGGCGGATCGATGGGATTGGGCGGATCGCCCTGGATGGGCGCCTCGTGGGTACGCCGGCGCGGGTCCATCGACGGCCGCGCCGACAAGAGCGCGCGCGTATAGGGATGCAGCGGATCGCCGTAGATCGCCTCGACCGAGCCCAGCTCGACGACCTTGCCGAGATACATCACCAGGACGCGGTCGCTGAGATACTGCACGACGTTGAGGTCGTGGCTGATGAAGACGTAGGTCAGTCCCAGCTCGGCCTTGAGGTCGACCAGCATGTTCAGGACCTGCGCCTCGACCGACTTGTCGAGGGCCGACACCGCCTCATCGAGGATGACCAGCCGTGGCCGGAGCGCCAGCGCGCGGGCAATGTTCACCCGCTGGCGCTGACCGCCCGACAGCTCGTGCGGATAGCGGTCGGCGTAGTTGTCCGGATCGAGCCCGACCTTGGCCAGAAGATCGCGCACGCGGGCGCGCGCTTCCGCGGCGGGCAGCCCATGGGCCTTGGGCGCGAAGGCCAGCGTCTCGGCGATCGTCAGCCGGGGATTGAGCGAGGCGTAGGAATCCTGGAACACCATCTGCACCTGGCGGCGCAGCTCGTTGATCGTAATGCCGTGCGGCTCGTCGACGGGATCGCCATCGAGCACCATGGTGCCGCTGTCCGGCCGCAGCAGGCGGATCAGCAGGCGGGCCACCGTCGACTTGCCGCAGCCCGACTCGCCCACCACGCCCAGGGTCTCGCCCTTGGCCACCGACAGGGTGAGGTCGTCGACGGCGCGCACAACCTTCCGCCCGCGCCCCAACAAGCCACCGCCCACCGGGAAGTGCTTGCGCAAGCCACGCGCCAGCAGCAGGGGTTGAACAGGTCCGCCGCGATCCGCGACGGCGATCACAGAGTCCATGTCAGGCCTTCACGTCCATGGCCGCGCGCAAGCCATCGCTCATCAGATTGAAGCAGATCGAGGTGATGAAGATCATCACGCCGGGCAGGGCAGCCAGCACGGGATTGACGTAGATCGCCTGGCGCAGCGTGTTCAGCATCAGGCCCCATTCCGGCTCGGGCGGCTTGACGCCCAGGCCAAGGAAGGAAAGACCGGCCGCCAGGATGATCGCCACGCTGATCAGCGACGTGGCATAGACCAGGATCGGTCCTAGCACGTTGCCAAGCACGTGCACGCGCACGATGGTGAACGTCGCCGCGCCGCTCGCCCGCGCGGCATCGACGAAATCGAAGCCGCGCACCTGGGTGGTTACGCTTTCCGAGACGCGGCAGACCGGCGGGATGAAGACCAGGGTAAGCGCCAGCAGCGTGTTCTCCGCACCGGCGCCCATGGCGCCCGACAGCGAGATCGCCAGCAGCACGGACGGAAAGGCATAGAACACGTCCATGATGCGCATGATCAGCATGTTCACGCGGCCGCCCAAGAAGCCCGCGGTGATGCCTAAAAGGCCGCCGATCAAGAGTGCGCAGGCGACCGGCGTCACGCCCATGAAGAGGGACAGGCGGCCGCCATAGATCAGTCGGGCGAACATGTCGCGGCCGAGCTCGTCGGTGCCCAGCAGGTGGCCGGGCGAGCCCAGCGGATAGAGCCGGCGAATCATCGATGTCTTGTAGGGGTCGGCCAGCCCCAGCCACGGCGCGATGAGCGCCGAAAGGACGAGCAGGATCAGGATGCCGGCGCAAACCAGCGTCACGGGATCCCGCCGCAGGCGGCGGCCCACCGACTGCCAGTAGCCGCGCCCTCCCACGGCCGCGATCGGTTGCACCAGCGCGGTGCCGAGCTCCAACGAAGGAGTTTGGATGGTCATGATCGTCAGTTCCGCTTGATGCGCGGGTCGACCATGGTCTGGATCACATCCACGGTGAGGTTGAGCATCATGAAGAAGAAGGCCAGCACCAGGGTGGTGCCCTGCAGGATCGGCAAGTCGCGGCGGAAGATGGCGCTGTTCAGCAGGAAGCCGGTGCCGGGCCAGGCGAACACCGTCTCGATCAGGATCGAGCCGCCGATCAGGTTGCCGGCCTGCAGGCCCATCACGGCGAGGCAGGTCGGCGCGGCGTTCTTCAGCACATGGCGCAGGATCTGGCCGTCGCTCATGCCCTTGGCCTGCAGCGCGGTGACGAACTCCATGCTGAGCGTTTCCTTGATGGTCGAGCGCACGGTGCGGGTGACGACGCCCAGGGGAATCACCGACAGGGCGATGGTCGGCAGCACCATGTGGGCGAGATGCGCGCGGTCGAGCCGCCAGCCGGTTGAGTTCTCCGGCCCGATGCCCATCGGCGGCAGGGCGCCGAGCTCGACGGCGAAGATGATCACCAGCACGATCGCCAGCCAGAAGTGGGGCACGCTGACGCCGACCAGGGAAATCAAGGTGACCAGCCGGTCGACGATGCGCGACTTGGCGTAGGCCGCCGCCGTGCCGAGGATGATGGCGAGGCTGAAGGCGAGCAGGGTGGCGGAGATGGCGAGAATGATGGTGTTGCCGAACGCCGAGGCCACCTCGGTCGCCACCGGCCGGCCGGTGCCGATCGAGGTGCCGAGGTCGCCCGTCAAGGTCACCGCCAGCCAGCGGAAATACTGGACCGGCAGCGGCTTGTCGAAGCCGTAATACTCCTTGAGCTTGTCGACGACTTCCTTCGGCGCGTCCGGCGGCACGATGGCCGAGATCGGATCGCCCGGTGCCAGATGCACCAGCCCGAAGACCAGCAGCGACACGCCGAAGGCGACCGGCACCAGATAAATCAGGCGCCTGAGCGCATAGAGCAGCATTGCCGCCCGCCTTTCGTCGCTACTTCATTTCGATCGGCGTGAGGTCCTGGAACCAGCTCTGGGCCTGCACGAAGCCCTTGACCTTGGGGCTCATGGCCCGCGGGTTGAGATCGTGCGCGATATAGACCCAGTAGGCCTGGTCGACGATGTAGCTGTGCACGTCGGCCAGCGCCTTGGTCTGGGCGGCGCGGTCGAAGCTGGTATGCGCCTTGTTGATCAGCTCGTCGATCTTGGGATCCTTCAGGATGCCCCAGTTGGCCCCTTTCGGCGGCACGAAATCGCTGTGATAGAGGCGCATGAAAGCCGAATAGGGATCGACCGTGGCGCGGCTGATGTTGATGCCATTGACGCCCGCCTTGGTGGCGGCGTCGCCGGTGACGGGCTGGAAGGAGAAGGTGACCAGCGCATTCCACTCCATGACCTCGAACTGGGCGTCGAAGCCCACTGCGTTCAGGTTCTCCTGCACGTACTCGTTCATCGGCAGCGGCAGCATCTGGCCCGAACCCGAGGTCGAGATGGCGATCTTGATCTTTGGCTTCTTGGTCGCGCTGTAACCCGCCTCGGCCAGGAGCTTCTTTGCCTCGGCCGGATCGTACTTGATGTCGAACTTGGGCGAGCCGAACCACGGATGGCCGGGATAGACCACGCCCTTGGACTCGATCATCAGGCCGCCCAGCAGCTTGTTCAGGCCGGCCCGGTCGATCGCGAGGTTGGCCGCCTTGCGCACCCGGATATCGGTCCACGGCGAGCCTTCGACCATGCTGGGCTGGTAGGCCCAGTTGTGCGGATACTTGTTGGTGACGATCACCATGCCGCCCTGCTTCAAACGCGGAATGGCGTCGGGCGCCGGCACTTCGATCCAGTCGACCTGGCCCGCCAGCAGCGCCGCGGTACGGGTCGCCGCCTCAGGCATGGGGAAAAGGATCACCTTGTCGAGCTTGGGAATCCGCGCCTTCTCCCAGTAGTCCGTATTGCGCGACAGCTCCATGCGCTCGCGCGGCACGACCCGGTCGACCTTGAACGGGCCGGTACCGGCCGGCTGCAGCGCCACCTTGACCCAGTCCTTGCCCTGCTTCTCCCAGTTGGTCGGGCTCGAATAGAAGATGTAGGACATGTCGTAAGGGAAGAGCGAGTTCACCACGCGCGTGGTGAGCTCAACGGTGTACTTGTCGACGGCCTTCCAGCCGACCAGCGTCGGCACGCGCGCACGCGCCTGGGCCGCCTGCTTGGGATCGAATTGCGGCGACTTGTCGTTCAGGATCTTCTCGAGGTTCCACACCACCACGTCGGCGTCGAAGTTCGAACCGTCATGGAACTTCACCCCTTGCCGCAGCTTGAAGACCCACTTGGTGGGCTCGCCTTCGACCGGCGCCCATTCGGTGGCAAGACCGGGACGGATGTCGGCGATGGTATCGGCCTTGGACAGGTCCCAGTTCACCAGCGCGTCGTAGATCGTGTAGCCGGCAAAGCGGAAGCCTTCGAAGCCCTGGTCGGGCTGGCCCGTCGTCTGGGGAATGTCGGCGGCTGTCATGCCAATGCGCAGAGTGCCCTGCGCGATGGCAGGCATTGCAGCTGCAGCGAAAAGGCCGAAGGTGGCGGCGACGACGGGAAAGCGCTTGAACATCCGAAGCTCCATTTTTTAGGCGCTCCGCGGAGCGCTTGGGTCGACGTCATGCAAGGGCCAAGCCAAGGCTGCGAGTCTTAGGCCTAGTCAGGGCGGCATGTCGATTGCATGCTTATGCCCGGGAGGACCGATGAAACCGCCAACGCTTGAGGAATTCCGCGCCCGTGCTGCGCTGACGGGCCTGCCGCTTACGCCCGAGGACATCGAAGAGCTGCACAAGGGCTATGTCGGATTGATCAATTTGATGGACCGCATCCCCAGCCGTTGGGCCTGGGCCGCCGAGCCGCCGCATGTCTTCCGCGCCGACGAATAGCCCGGTCGTAACCGACCTCACGACGCTCAGCATTGCTGACGCGGGACGGCTTATGGCCCGCCGCGAGTTTACCGCGGCGGCACTCACCGAAGCCTTCCTGGCGCGCATCGACGCGCTGGATCACAAGATCGCGAGCTTCGTGACATTGACCGCCGACCTCGCGCGCGCCGCAGCCAAGCAGGCCGATATGGAGATGGGCCAAGGCTTCCATCGCGGCCCGCTGCACGGCATCCCGATCGGCTTGAAGGACATCTACGAAACAGCAGGCGTGCGGACGACCGGCCATTCGCACCTGCGCCTCGACTATGTGCCAACCAGCGACGCCGAAACCGTTCGCCGACTGAAAGCCGGCGGCGCGATCATCCTGGGCAAGCTCGCCACCCACGAATTCGCCAACGGCGCGATGACGCCCGACCAGCCTTTCCCGGCGGCGCGCAATCCCTGGAACACCGACTATCAACCCGGCGGCTCGTCGAGCGGTTCGGGCGCGGCTGTCGCGGCGGCACTTTGCATGGGCGCCATGGGCTCCGACACCGGCGGCTCAATCCGCAATCCCGCGGGCTTCTGCGGTACCGCCGGCATCAAGCCGACCTATGGCCTGGTGAGCCGCTGCGGCATCTTTCCCCTGTCCTTCAGCCTCGATACGGCGGGTCCGCTCACCTGGACGGTCGAGGACAGCGCCCTGATTCTCGACGTGTTGGCCGGCCACGATCCCAATGATCAAGCCTCGGCCAAGGCGCCCAAGGTCGACTATGGCGCGGCGGCGCACCGTCCGATCAAGGGCATGCGCATCGCCTTGGCACGAAGCTGGTATGAGGGCGTGACGCCCGACATGGCGAAGGGCATCGACGAGGCGGTGCGGGTGCTGCGCGAGCTGGGCGCCATCGTCGAGGACGTCACTTTCCCCGACATTTGGGACTATCACATCTGCGCCCGCGTCATCATCACCGTCGAGGCACACGCCATCCACCGCCAGGAGGTGATCGAGTGCCCGGAGAAATTCGGCTACACCACGCGCCGCCGCTTCCAGCTCGGCGCCTTCCTGACAGCCGAGCAGTATCTCTCGGCCCTGCGCTTCCGCCGCAAGCTGCAACTCGACACGCGCGCCGCCATGCGCGGCTACGACCTGGTGATGACCGCCAACCACTGGGGCGCGCCGGAGATTTTCAAGGAACCCCAGCCGATCTTCCACTTCCTCGACAAGGCCTCGCTCACCATGCCGTTCAACGTCACCGGCCAGCCCGCGCTCACCGTGTGCTGCGGCTTCGGCAGCGACGGCTTTCCCTTGAGCTTCCAGCTCGCCGGCCGGCCATTCGATGAGGCCAGCGTGTTCGCCGCCGGTGCCGCCTACGAGCGCGCCACGCCGTGGCGGCTGCGTCGCCCAACGCTTTAGTCCTCAGGAGACCTACATGATCGGCAAGACCCGCCTTTCGCGCCGCTCGATCCTGGCCGGCGCCAGCGCGCTCGCCCTGCCCGCAGGTTTCAGTGCGCCGGCGCGGGCCGACGAGAAGGTCGTGCGCTTCGGCATCTCGATGTCGGACGTGCCGCTCACGACCGGCCAGCCCGACCGCGGCGCCGGCGCCTACAAGTTCACCGGCTATACGCTCTACGATCCGCTGGTCGCCTGGGAGATGGATATCTCCGACCGGCCGGGCAAGCTGATCCCCGGCCTCGCCACCGAATGGAAGGTCGACGACGCCGACAAGACGCTGTGGGCATTCAAGCTCCGGCCCGACGTGAAGTTCCACGACGGTTCGGCCTTCAATGCCGACGCCGTGGTCTGGAACTTCGACAAGGTGTTCGATACCAAGTCGCCGCAGTTCGACCAGCGCCAGGCCTCGCAAGTGCGGCCGCGCCTGCCTTCGGTGGCAAGCTACAAGAAGCTCGACGACATGACCGTGCAGGTGAAGACCAAGGCGGTCGACGCGCTCTTCCCCTATCAGATGCTGTGGTTCCTGATTTCGAGCCCAGCCCAGTTCGAGAAGCTCGGCAAGGACTGGAACAAGTTCGCGTCGGAGCCATCGGGCACCGGCCCGTTCAAGCTTGCCCGGCTGGTGCCGCGCGAAAGGGTCGAGCTGGTACCCAATGGGGCCTACTGGAATCCCAAGCGTCTGCCGAAGTCGGACCGCATGGTGCTGATCTGCGCGCCGGAGGCCGCGACCCGCACGGCGGCGCTGCTGTCGGGCAGCGTCGACCTGATCGAGACGCCGCCGCCCGATGCCGTCGACCGACTGACCAGGGGCGGCATGAAGATCGTGCAGAACATCACACCGCACGTCTGGAACTATCATCCCTCGATGGTCCCGGGCTCGCCGTGGACCGACATCCGGCTGCGCAAGGCAGCCAATCTCGCCATCGACCGCAACGCCATCGTCCAGCTCCTGGGCGGGCTTGCCCGGCCGGCCTACGGCCAGGTCGACAAGACCAGCCCGTGGTTCGGCAAGCCGACGTTCGAGCTCAAATATGCGCCCGACGAGGCGCGCAAGCTGATGAGCCAGGCGGGCTTCAGCAAGACCCAGCCGCTAAAAACCAAGTTCGTGGTGGCGAGCGGCGGCACGGGGCAGATGCTGTCGCTGCCCATGAACGAGGCCATCCAGGAGATGTTCAAGGAGGCCTATATCGATCTCGAGCTCAAGGTGGTCGAGCTCGAGGCGCTCTACACGGCGTGGCGTGGCGGCGCCAAGGCCGACATGAACAAGGACGTCACCGCCAACAACATCGCCTATGTGACGTCCGACCCGCTCTATGCGCTGACGCGCTTCTTCCACTCCAACCAGGCCGCGCCTGTCGGCGTGAACTGGAGCTACTACGCCAATCCGGAGGTCGACAAGCTGATCGACGAGACGCTGGCGACCTTCGATCCAGCCAAGCAGGACGCGCTGTTGGCCAAGGTGCACGAGAAGGTCGTCGACGACGCCGTGCTGATCTGGGTGGTGCACGACACCAACCCGCATGCGCTGTCGCCCAAGATCAAGTCGTACGTGCAGGCCCAGCACTGGTTCCAGGACCTGACGACGATCGGCACCTGAGACCGTCATCCCGACCGGAGCGAAGCGGAGTGGAGGGACCTAATCTTCGTCGTACAAGCATGATGAGGTCCCTCCACTACGCCTCGCTTCGCTCGGCTTCGGTCGGGATGACGAGTCTTAACAGCCGATCTTCTTTGCCACTTCGACCATCGAGTTGCCGGTGACGTCCCAGTCGCCGTCGGCCTTGAGGTCGGTCTTCTGGTTGGGGCCGTGCTCCTTGGGCCGGTGCACGAAGCCCGTCGACAGGCCGCATTTCTGCGCCGCCTTGAGGTCGCCGTTGTGGGCGGCGACCAGCATCACCTGATGCGGCTCGAGATACATGGTCTTGACCACGCCGAGATAGGCCTCGGGATCGGGCTTGTAATGGCGGAAGGTCTCGCCCGAGAAGCAGTGGTCCCACGGGATGCCGCCGTTCTTGGCCATGTTGATCAAGAGCGCGACGTTGCCGTTGCTGAGCGTGGCCACGACATATTTCTTCTTCATCAGGCCGATGCCCTCGACCGAGTCGGGCCAGGGCCGGAGCTTGTGCCAGAGATGCGTGAATTCCCAAGAGCCGTCCTCGCCGGGATGCTTTAGCCCGCGCTTGGCTAAAAGCATCTCGAAGGCTTCCTTGTGCAGTTCGTCGATATTGGTCCACGGCAGCTCGCCCTTGCGCACACGATGCATCTGCGGCTGGTAAAGCCCGCGCCAGTCGTCAGCGAAGCTCGTCCAGTCGGTCTCCAGGCCATATTCGCGGCCGAGCTTGGGCAGGTCCTCTATAAGGCTGCCGCGCCAATCGACCACCGTGCCGAACACGTCGAAGATGCAGACTCTTAGATCGGCGAGAGACTTGGCCATGGCGCTTCCTCCGTTGCCTGCCAGTGTGGCGTCCGCCAATGGGCTTGGGTAGGGTCGGCGCATGGTTTGGAAGCACGACACGGTGAGCGGCAGCGACGGCAAGCCGCGATGCGGCTGGGCATCGGCCGATCCGCTCTACCAGAAATATCACGACACCGAATGGGGCCGGCCGCTGAAAGACGATCGCGCCCTGTTCGAGCTTTTAACGCTCGAAGGCTGCCAGGCCGGCCTGTCGTGGATCACGGTGCTGCGCAAGCGCGAGCATTACCGCAAGGTCTATGACGGTTTCGATCCCAAGAAGATCGCGCGCTATACGCCGGCCAAACTTGAAAAGCTGCTGGCCGATCCCGGCATCATTCGCCACAGGGGCAAGATCGAGGCGAGCGTCGGCAACGCCCGGGCCTACCTGGCGCTGGTCGAACGCGAAGGCTCGTTCGCAAAATTCCTGTGGAGCTTCGTCGGCGGCAAGCCCAGGAAGAACCGGCCGAAGAGCCTGAAGGATGTTCCGAGCAAGTCGGCTGAAAGCGACGCCATGTCCAAGGCGCTGCAAAAGGCCGGCTTCAAGTTCGTCGGATCGACCATCTGCTACGCCTTCATGCAGGCCTCCGGCATGGTCGACGACCATATCGTCGGCTGTCATCGCCATCGGGAGTAACCTTGACCAAGCGCGTTTACATTGCCGCCCTCGGCACCGAGACCAATCAGTTCGTGCCCTTTCCCACCGGCCGGCGCGCCTACGAGGAGCACGGCGTGTGGCGCGGCGACGCCACCCGGCACGAGCCGACCAACTTCACCGCGCCCTTGCATGTCTGGCGCAAGGCGGCCGAGGCGCGCGGCTGGACCGTCATCGAGGGGCTGGCGACCTTCGCCGCGCCCTCCGGGACTACGGTGCGCGCCGTCTATGAAGACTTTCGCGACGAGATCCTGGCCGGCATCAAGGCCGCTTCGCCGCTCGATGCCGTGCTGATCAACGTTCATGGCGCCATGGTGGCTGACGGCTACGACGACTGCGAAGGCGACCTGCTGTCAAAAGTCCGCGCCATCGTCGGCCCGAAGGTGGCGATCGGCGCGGAGTTCGATCTGCACTGCCATCTCAGCGCGCTGATGCTCGACAGCGCCGACGTGTTGATCGGCTACAAGGAATACCCGCATACCGACACGATGGAGCGCGCAGCCGAGCTGTTCGCGATCGTCGCCGACACCGTCGACGGCAAGGTGAAGCCGGTGATGGCGCGCTACGACTGCCGCATGATCGCGCAGTACCGCACGTCCGTGCCGCCGATCAACGAGTTCGTGACACGCATGAAGTCGCTCGAGGGCAAGGACGGCATCCTCTCGGTCTCGCTGAGCCACGGCTTTTCCTTCGCTGATGTCGAGGATGTCGGCACGCGTACCCTGGTGGTCGCCGACCGCGACAAGCACAAGGCCCAGGCGCTCGCCAAGACGCTCGGCGAGGAGCTGTGGGCCAACCGCGAGCGCTACGCCACCCAGTACCTGTCGATTCCCGAGGCGATGGAGCGCGCCGCCTCGCACAATCAGGGTCCACTGGTGCTGGCCGACCGGGCCGACAATCCCGGCTCGGGTGCGCCGGGCGATTCGACCTTCGTGCTCAGGGCGCTGGTCGATCGCCGGATCGGGCCGGCGCTGTTCGGCGTGATGTGGGATCCCATGGCGTTCCGTGTCGCCGAGGAGGCGGGCGAAGGTGCGCGCCTGCGGATGCGGCTGGGCGGCAAGTCGGGCGAGGTGAGCGGAAATCCGGTCGATCTCGACGTCACGGTAAAGAAGATCGCGCGCGGCGTGCGCCAGCCCTACGGCCCGGTGATGGTGCCGCTGGGCGACATGGCTCTCTTGTCATCGGAGCATGTCGACGTGGCGATCTGCACCTTGCGTACCCAGACCTTCCACGCCGACGCCTTCAAGGCGGTCGGCGCCGATCCGGCCGATTATCGCGTGGTCGTGGTGAAATCGGCGCAGCATTTCTACAACGGCTTCGTCGGGCTGGCGAAAGAGATCCTCTACGTCGCCTCGCCGGGCGCCGCCGATCCCGACGTCACCCGCCTGCCCTACACCAAGCGCAAGACGCCGTTCTGGCCCAAGACAGCCGATCCCTGGAAGTGACTACAGCAGCGGCGTCAGCGCCTCGCGCGTGATCCGGCCTTCGACCACGGGCACGACCTCGAACTCGACGACGTCCTGCCAGTCGGCGATCCAGCGCTGGAACAGCGTGACATCGTCGGTCTCCATGAGCTGGAAACAGCGGCCGAGGTCGGCCGCGACGTAGCTCGCCACGAATTTCAGCCCGTCGGGCAGGCCGCGGCCCCCATCGCGCAGCTTGCGATAGACCGCCTTGCCGTCCTGGTTACGAAACTTTTCGACCACCATGAAGAGCATGTCCGACCCCCTGCGAGTCCGGTAATCTAGCGCGATCGATTGCAGGGGAACGAGATGAAGATCGCTATTGCCGGCGCCGCCGGGCGCATGGGCCAGATGCTGATCCGGCAGATTGAGCACACCGAAGGCTGCGCCTTGGCCGGCGCCATCGAGGGCGCTGCCAGCAACGCGCTCGGCCGCGACGCCGGCGAGGTCGCGGGCGTGGGCGCCAAAGGCGTGAAGATCGTATCGGACGCGCCGGCGGCCATTGGCGCCGCCGACGTGGTGATCGACTTCACCGTGCCGGCCGCCACGGTGGCCCATGCGAAGATCGCCGCCGACAAGGGCGTGGCCATGGTGATCGGCACGACCGGGCTCAACCCCGAGCAGACCGCCGCGGTCCACGAGGCGGTCAAGAAGGTGCCGATCATGTGGGCGGCCAACATGGCGCTGGGCGTCAATATCCTGCTGGCGCTGGTCGAGAAGACCGCGGCGATGCTCGATCCCAGCTACGACATCGAAGTTCTGGAGATGCACCATCGCCACAAGATCGACGCGCCCTCGGGCACGGCGCTGGCGCTGGGCCGCGCGGTCGCCGCCGGCCGTCAGGTCAGGCTGGAAGATGTCTGGCGCAAGAGCCGCGACGGCCATACCGGGGCGCGGCCGGCCGGCGAGATCGGCTTCGCCGCCTTGCGCGGCGGCGCGGAAGTGGGCGTCCACACGGTGATGTTCGCTGCCGCCGGCGAGCGGCTGGAGCTCAGCCATCGCGCGTTCAGCCGCGAGACCTATGCGGCGGGCGCGGTCCGCGCCGCCCAATGGCTCGCCGGCAAGAAGCCCGGCCTCTACGGCATGAAAGACGTGCTGGGCCTGTAAGTTGCTTTGAAAAAGTAAGCACCATCGGACGTACAAATGTAATTTTCTGTCTCGTCAGCGCTCGTCCCATTCGTGCGCGTAGCGCGGCGAACGCAGCGCCGAAAGCGCCGCTTTGAGCTCGCCGGCGACGCGCTCGCGCTCGGCCGGCGCCAGGAAGCGGCCGATCACGACCCTGTTGCCGCGCGAGACCAGCGCCAGCCGCTCCGTCGCCGCATCCCAGTCCACGCGCAGCCAGTAGGCGTCGAGCCGGTGCTGCTCGCGCTCGCCGTCGGGCGCCACGCGATCGACGATCAACTCGCGGTCGGTCAGCACCAGGGTCTCGCTGCGCCGGGCGTCGAGGTAGCTGCGCTTGAACAACCACCACAGCAGCAGGACGTCGAGTCCCATGAAGCCCAGCACCGGCCAGGCGCCGAACAGCAGCATGGGCAGGCCGATCAAAAGGTTCGCCGCGATCGCGCCGCGGATCAGCCAGCGAAAACCCTCCGGCGACAGGCTGCGATAGGGCACCAGCGAGGTGGCGAAATGGATGGCCGGAACGGGCGTTTCAGTCATGCTATGACCCTATATGGCCCTGATGAAGCAAGCCGTCATCCCGGAATTCTTCGCCCGCCTCAAGAAGGCGATCCCGGAACCCGAGACCGAGCTGGAGTACGACAACGTCTATCAATTGCTGGTCGCCGTCGTGCTGTCGGCCCAGGCGACCGATGTCGGCGTCAACCGGGCGACGACGCCGTTGTTCGAAAAAATCAAGACGCCGGCCCAGATGGTGGCGCTCGGCGAGAAGAAGCTCATCGGCTACATCAAGACCATCGGCCTCTACCGCATGAAGGCCAAGAACGTGGTCGCGCTCAGCCGGTTGCTGATCGAAAGGCACGCCGGCGAGGTGCCGCACACCCATGAGGAGCTGCAGGCGCTGCCCGGCGTCGGCCGCAAGACCGCCAACGTGGTGATGAACGTGGCTTTCGGCGAGGCGACCATCGCCGTCGACACCCACATCTTCCGCGTCGGCAACCGCACCGGCCTCGCTCCGGGCAAGAATCCGTTGGAAGTCGAGCTGAAGCTCTTGAAGCGCGTGCCGGAAGAATACCGCCTGCACGCGCACCACTGGCTGATCCTGCACGGCCGCTATACCTGCAAGGCGCGCAAACCCGAATGTCCGCGCTGCGTGGTGAACGACCTCTGCCTGTTCAAGGGCAAGACAGTGGCTGTCTGAACCGCGCTCGGTGTCATCCCGAGCGCAGCGAGGGACCTTTAAGGCAACAGGAAAGGTCCCTCGCTGCGCTCGGGATGACAGCCTTGCTTTGGCAGGCTCTCGGGCGACGCTTCAGAAGCTACGCCGCTTCGGCTATGACCTTGTCGCTTTCGTTGTCGACCACCACCGCGGTCTCGAAGTAGCGGATGTCCGGCGGCGCGCCGTAGCGTTCGGCGATGTAGGCCTTCCATTGCGGCGTGTAGACCGCGTCGGCATCGGCCCGGCTCTTCCACAGATAGACGCCGCCGCCCACCCGATTGTGGTCGTCGAACAGGTAGTACTTGCGCACCAGCCCCTTCATGCCGCGGTACTTGGGCGCGGAGCCTTTGAACAGCTCGGCCGCCTTTTTGGCGTCGATCTCGGCCGGCAGCCTGAAGTTCACGATGGCGGTGATCATGCGAGCCTCCTCAAACCTGGGCGCGCTCCTCGCGCACCCGCCACAACAAAACAAAGCCTAGCACCAGGAAGATCAGCACGCACGCCACGCCCAGCCGGTTCGAATCGGTCAACTCCGTGATGATGCCGATGGCGAGCGGCGCCATCCACGCCGTCGCCCGGCCGGACAGCGCAAACAGGCCGAAGAACTCGCCGGTCATGCCTTCGGGCGCCAGCCGGCCGATCAGGGTGCGGCTCGCCGCCTGCATCGGGCCCATGCAGAAGCCCAGCAAGAGCGCGAAACCCATGACCACCTTTTCCTGCGTCGAGCCGAACAGGCCGCGGGTCGGCGACAGCTCGGCCGCGGGCACGAAGAAAAGCACCCGATCGGCGCTCACGCCGACGATGCCGATGGTGGCCACGATCACGCCCACGATGGCGAGCTGCACGGTGCGCTTGCTGCCCAGCCGGTCGTCGAGCTTGCCGCCCAGAAAAGCGCCGGGAATGGCGAACACCGTGAGGATGATGCCGAAGATGCCCAGCGTCACCGTGCTCCAGCCGAAGATCGCCGCGGCGTAGACCCCGCCGAAGGCGATGATGGCGGCGAGCCCGTCGTTGTAGAGCATGAAGGCGATGAGATAGAGCAGCGCGTTCTTGAAGCGGCCAAGCCGCATCACGGTATCGACCAGCGACCAGCCGCCCTGGCGGGCCGCCTGCAAAAGCGAGATGCGTTGCTTGGCCGTATCCGGCGTGAACAGGAACATCGGGATCACGAACAGCGCAAGCCACAGCACCGAGGCCGGACCGATCAGGCGTTCGAGCTCGTGCGTCTCGGGATCGAGACCGAATAGCGGCCGGCCGTCGCCGGCGCCCAGCCCGAACATCGCCGGCATGCTGACCGCCAGCACCGCGAACAGCGCGATCAGCCCGCCGCAATAACCGAGGCCCCAGCCGAAGCCGCTCAGCCAGCCCATGCGCTCGCGCCGCACGATGTGGGGAAGCTGCGCGTTGTTGAACACGATCGACATCTCCGCGCCAATGGTGGCAACCACGACCGCCCAGCTGATCGGGCCTATGAGGTCGGGCCGGCCGGGGTAAGCCCACCACAGCGCAGCGCAGCCCAGTACGAGCAGGAGCTGGAAGGTGAAGATGTAGGGCTTGCGCCGGCCGCCGGCGTCGGCCATGGCGCCGAGGAACGGGCTCATCAGGGCGATCAGCACGCCCGAGGTCGATTGGGTGAAGGCCCAGGCCGCCTGGCCCTTCACCGGATCGCCGACCATAACGTTGGCGAAGTAGGGCGCGAAGATGAAGGTGGTGACGATGGTGAAGAAGGGCTGGTTGGCCCAGTCGAACAGCGCCCAACTGAACTGGCCGAGCTTGGAGGCTTCTCGCTGACCTTGGTCCATCCGCTGGGGCTTCACATCAGTTCGACCGACACGTGCTCGTGAGCCGCGGCGGCAAGACGCCGATCATGAGTGAGAAGAGTGGCGTCGAGCACTTCAGCCAAGGCGACATACACGGCGTCGTAAGCGGTGAAATTGTTGCGCAGAGCCCATACCCTGGGCAGAAGGAAGCCGTGCGGATGACGCCGAATGGGAAAGTCCATGAAGTCGTCAAGGGCGGCCTGAGCCCGTTCCGCTCCGATCTCCCGTGCCATTGCAAATCGGCGAATGACCTGGGCGATCTCGACATCGAGCAAGTGAGGCGAATGAACGGACTGGGGCGTAGCGAAAAGCCGGACCTCGATCGCTGCGCCTAGCGGCGTATGCAACAGGACTTCGAGCAAAGCCGAAGCGTCTAAGACAATCACCGGCTATCGCGCTCAGCACGCACGGCGTCCGCCGTGTCGATGGAAAGCGTGACGGGCGATCGCCGCGCCAATCGCGCGCGCATCTCCTCGATCGTGGGCCGCTCGGCCACTTCGCGGATTTGTTGCAACAGGTAGTCGGACAAGGACATGCCCGCCAGCGCTGCACGCGACTTGAGCCGGCGATGCAGCGAATCAGGCACATTGCGGATCTGAATCATCGCAGACATGTGGGAAACATAAATACATGTGCAACACATGTCAAGGTTGCTTGGCAACCCGTTGCGGCAATTGCTGGATCGCGTCGCGGTTTGTCGGGGAAAATACTTTGGTCATCGCCTCCTGCCAGGGCAGCCAGAGCTGTGCCGTGTGCTCGGCCGGATCGAGAGTGGCGACGGTCGGGCTGTCGACCAGGAAGCCGAACACGTGCTCGGTGTTGTGCGTGACGTCGGGCGCATAGCGCGCGCGCCATTGCGGCCAGATCTCGTAGCGGTTGGCGAGCTTCCAGTCGCTGAGCGTGCCGACCGACAGACCGGTCTCCTCGAGCAGCTCGCGCCGCGCCGCGGCTTCGAGATCGGGATCGTCCGGCTCGCGCGAGCCCGTCACCGACTGCCACGCTCCCCATGACCCCGACGATCCACCGTCGGCCCGCTCCAGCAAGAGCACGTCGAGCCGCGGCGTGTAGACCACGACCAGCACCGATTCGGGGATCTTGAAGGCCATCTCGGGCAGCATAGCCGGAACATTGACTCGCCGCCGCCCGCCGCTATGGTCCGGCGGCATTTTTCGAGGGGAGTCATGAGCAGAGAGCTTCAAACCGCCGTCGATGAGGCGTGGGAAAAGCGCGACGGCATCAGCAGCGCGACCAAGGGGCCGGTCCGCGACGCCGTCGAGGCGGCGATCGCCGGCCTCGACGACGGCAGCTTCCGCACCGCCGAGAAGTTGGGCGGCGAATGGGTCGTGAACCAGTGGCTGAAGAAGGCCGTGCTGCTCTCCTTCCGGCTTTATGACTCCGTGCCGATGGACGGCGGGGCAGCGTTCCCCGGCCTGGGCACCGCACCGTGGTTCGACAAGGTGCCCCTCAAGACCGCCGGCTGGGACGCCAAGCGCTTCGCCAAGGCGGGCTTCCGCGCCGTGCCCGGTTCGATCGTGCGCCGCGGCTCCTACGTGGCGCCCTCGGTCGTCGTGATGCCCGCCTTCATCAATCTCGGCGCCTATGTCGACACCGGCACCATGGTCGACACCTGGGCGACGGTCGGCTCGTGCGCCCAGATCGGCAAGAACTGCCATCTCTCGGGCGGCGTCGGCATCGGCGGGGTGCTCGAGCCCTTGCAAGCCAACCCGGTGATCGTCGAGGACAACTGCTTCATCGGCGCGCGCTCGGAAGTCGTCGAGGGCGTGATCGTCGGCACCGGCGCGGTGCTGTCGATGGGCGTGTTCATCAGCGCCACCACCAAGGTGGTCGATCGCGCCACCGGCCAGATCCATGTCGGCAAGGTGCCGCCCTATTCGGTGGTGGTGCCGGGCAATCTCGGCGGCGGCCCGAACCGGCCCTCGACCTACTGCGCGGTGATCGTCAAGACGGTCGACGAGCGCACGCGGTCCAAGACCTCGATCAACGAGCTCTTGCGCGACTGAGCCGGACCGGCGAGCGTGGCGGCGATGGCCGACGTCCCGGACCTTCACCCGCCCATCCCCCAACGCCTGCTCTGGCGCGGCGATGACTTGCCCGCCGGCGCCGGGCGGCTGGCCCTTTCCGCCGCGGTCGAGAACGAACTCGACCGCATCGTCGCGGCACTCGATCGCGATCCTCTGCCGCTGCTGTTGTTGCGCCCGGAAGATTTTACGCTCGACGCCTCCCGCGCCTTCATGCGCGAGGTGAAGGCGAGCCTCGACGACGGGCCGGGCTTTGCCATCGTCGATCGCCTGCCTGTCGAACGCTGGTCGCAGAGCGGCGCACGGGCCGTCTGGTGGCTTTTAGCCTCCCTGGTCGCGCGGCCGGTGGCGCAGAAATGGGACGGCACGTCGATCTACGACGTCTGCGATCTCGGCCGGCCGCCCGGCAACGGCGTGCGCCCCGACGTCACCAACGCCGAGCAGAATTTCCATACCGACAATAGTTATAACTACATGCCGCCCCGCTATGTCGGCCTGATGTGCCTGCGCACGGCGATGGAAGGCGGCGTGAGCGCCATCGTGAGCTTCGCGGCCGCCCATGAGGAGATGCGCTGGCGCCACCCCGACTTGCTGCCGCGGCTCTACCGGCCGTTCTATTTCGACCGCCAGCGCGAGCACGCGCCGGGCGACGTCATGACGACGTACCATCCGATGTTCGAACGCGAAGACGACCGCCTGACCGCGCGGCTGTCGCGCTTTCAGGTGAAGAACGGTTATAGGCTCGCCGGGGTGGCGCTCGATCCTGAAGGCGCCGCCGCTCTCGACGCCTTCGAAGCGATCCTCAATGCACCTGATATGGCCGCGCGCTTCCAGTTCGAGCCGGGCCAGCTTCAACTGATCGACAATCGCGCGCTCGGCCACAAGCGCACGGCGTTCCGCGACTGGCCCGAGGCGGAGCGCAAGCGCCTGCTGGTCCGCCTGTGGCTGCGCGACCACGGCAGCCGCGCCTATAACGGCTGACCGCGCATCGCCCTCGCCCGGTTCCACTCCGCCGACACGAGATCACTTTTCGGCTTCGGGAGCTGCGAGCCACAGATAGTTTGCACAAGACCCGCCGAGCAAGCCGGAGACCGAATGCAATGACTTCCCGGCTCGATATCCCCTCGCCAACATGCCGAATACATGGGGGTTCCATGGGTAGCCGCAGTGAGCCGTATCGGGACGTTCGAGATAGCCGAAATAGGTGGCGTCGTTCGATACCAGAACGTTGATGACGCGGAATTCCTTCAAGTCCTCGGCAAGATGTGCCGGAACTATTCGGTAGCTCAGTAGATCGTTCGGATCTGAGAACGCAACCACGGTCATCGGCGCACTCACAAGCGGCGCCAGACTGCGCGCCCGAGCCAGTAGGCTGAACACGTCTCCGGCACTGGTCCGCATCCTTGGAGGTGCGGACGCCGCCTCCAAAGTCTTGTCGATTGCCACCGAACCGGCCACATCGAGCAACGGCACCTGGTTGGACAGCATGTACATCATCCTCGTGGCGGCCAAGCTGTTCGCCAGCCGATCGATTGCCGTTTCGTCCGAACTGTTCTCCGCGGCATTCCAGATGTGCAGGACGGCATCGAAGAGCAGCTTGCTGCCCAGGCTCTCCGTGACAAGCGCCAGCGCCGCAGGCCAATTGCCAGCCAAGACATTGCAGTTCTTGCCGTCAAAGCGACCGCCCAGAGCGTCGCATACCGCCTCGTTCATAGCTTGGCGAATGTCGTTTCCGTTAGGCCCGCCATAGACCACCACGTCGGTCAGGCAGTCGTTGACCAGCCCGCGCTTCAGCTCTCGGTTGAGCGTTGCCCGAGCATACTGATCCTTGCCCCCCTCGGTCGCAGACGCGTCATAGGCCAAGGCTGCCTTATAAGAGGCCGTCAGCGGCGACCAGGTCAGGAACATCACCTCGATCGTCTTGCCCCGGGTCGAGATTCGCTCCGTGCGCATCGACGCGCCGCGGCTTCCGACGGCGCGCAGGCTCTTTGTTTCGGCAGTTCCGCCGACTGCTGCTACGAGCCGCTTCACGCGGTCGTCGACCCAGCTTGGCGGGTGCGTGCACATGCCGTGGGTCCACAGCACCTTGACAATGGAGGAGGGCGAGGCCTCTGCCAAATCCAGCAAGCCATCGAACGTGCCCGCATCTCCATCAGTCGGCTTTTCGACAACTGGCGTGGCGTAGGGCGTCGAGTGCTGCGTGACGCCGGCGGACCCTGCCGCCAAAGCAACTAAGGCCGCGATCCACAAACCAACGCTCTTCACTGGCTCCTCCCCCGAGAAACCGCAAGCACTACCGCCGCTTGCATATGCAAGCATACACCTCGCGCGCCTCCAAGCGAATGCGCGGCCGTCTTCACGGACCTTTATGTCCTCGGTTATGCAATTTGTTGGTGCGGGCCGTGCGGCTACGTCAACGCCGCCGCGGCAGGATCATTCAGGCGAGATGGCGCTGCCACTCCGGCTGCTTCTTGAGATGCGCGCCTTCCTTGGCGAGGATCTTGGCGACACGCTCGGGCGCGAAGCCGATCTCGAGCAGGCCGAGGCTCGAGTTGGCGACCTCGCGATACTCGGCGATCTTGCCGTCGCGCAAGGTCATGATCGACACGCCGTCGAAGCCGACGCGCTTGCCCTTGGCTTCCGGCAAGGTCGAGACGTAGCTGAAGGTGTAATAGGCATAGAGCGTCTTGCCGTCGCTGACCGGCCGGAACATCTGCCACCGGAAGTCGCGCGCCGTGCGGTGGAACCAGTCGTCCACCATCTCGGCGATTTTTTGCCGTCCCTTGAAGGCGCCGTAGAACACGTCGTGATAGACGCCGTCCTCGGTGAACAGGTTGGCGAAGGCCTTGCCGTCGCGGCGTTCGACGGCTGAGCAGAATTCCTTCAGCAGGGCAGTCGTTTCCATCATTAATCCTCCCGGAACGACCGCAATCATGACTAAACTGCCCAAAGCAGCAAGGGATGCGGCAAGGGGGAGCCTCGCATGACTTCTTGGATTGTTTTAGGCGTCATCGTCCTGATCGCGCTGTGGGCGATCGCCGTCTACAACGGCCTGGTCGGCGGCCGCAACCAGTCGCAGACGGCGTGGAGCCAGATCGACGTCCAGCTCAAGCGCCGGCACGACCTCATTCCCAACCTGGTGCAGGTCGTGAAGGACGCCATGGGCTACGAGCAGGAGACGCTCACCAAGGTGGTGCAGGCGCGCAATGCCGCCGTCGCCGCGTCGGGCCCAGCCCAGTCTGGCGCCGCCGAGGCGGCCCTCACGCAGGCCACGCGCGGCCTTTTTGCCCTGGTCGAGTCCTATCCGCAGCTCAAGGCCAACGACAACGTCAAGCAACTGCAGGAAGAGCTGACCACGACCGAGAACAAGATCGCCTTTGCCCGCCAGTTCTACAACGACTCGGTCAATGCCTATAACAACCGCCGCCAGAGCTTCCCGGCGGTGCTGGCCGCAGCGTCGCTGGGCTTCGGGCCGATCGAGCTCTTCAACATGCCCGACAGCGAGCGCGAAGTGCCCAAGGTCGCCCTGCGCTGACCAACGCCCGCATGAGCGCCACGACCGATTTCGTCGCTGCCCAGAAGGTCAACCGGCGCAACACGCTCCTGCTGCTGGTCGTCCTGACGGCGCTCGCCGCCTTGACCGGCTATGTGATCGGCTGGCTGATCGAGGGCGAAGTTGTCGACACCGTACCGCTGTGGAGCCAGGCGGGTTTGCTGGCGGCCGCGCTGATGGCGTTGGTCAGCGTCGGCTGGAGCATGGTCTCGCTCGCCTTCGGCGATTCACTGGTGCTCACCATGGCCAGCGCCAAGGAGATCGACAAGGCGGATGCCCCGCAGCTCTACAACGTGGTCGAGGAGATGGCGATCGCCGCCGGCGTGCCGATGCCCAGGGTCATGGTGCTGGAGACCGACGCGCTCAATGCCTTCGCCACCGGCAACAGCGTCGGGCACGGCACCATCGTGATGACCCGCGGCCTGCTCGACACGCTCAATCGCGACGAGCTGCAGGGCGTGGTGGCGCACGAGATGTCCCATCTCGCCAACCTCGACACGCGCTACATGGTGACGGTCGGCGTCACGGTGGGCCTGATCGCGCTGGTCTGCGATGCCCTGCTGCGCGCGTTCGGTTGGGGCATGTTCTCCGACACCCGCCGCAGCGGCGACGACAAGAAGGGTCCCGGCAGTGGCGGCCTGCTGATCGTCGTGCTGATCGTCGTCGCGGTCTTCGCGCCACTCGCCGCCAAGGCCGTCCAGATGGCGGTGTCGCGCCAGCGCGAATATCTTGCCGATGCCACGTCAGTGCAGTTCACGCGCAATCCCAACGGCCTGATCTCCGCCCTCGGCAAGCTCGCCGACAAGGCAGCGCCCTTTCCCGGAGTGAGTCGTGCCACGCAGCATCTCTTCATCGTCAATCCGGTGCAGACCTTCACCAGCGATTCGCCGGCGCTTCTGGCCACCCATCCCGACATTGCCGACCGCATCGCTCGCCTGCGCAATCTGGGCGGCTAGCCTGGTGGCCGCCGCCGCCTTCGATCTCCAAGGCCATCGCGGCGCGCGTGGGCTCTCGCCGGAGAACACGCTGGCGGCGTTTCGCACCGCTCTTGGTCTCGGTGTGAGCACGCTCGAAACCGATCTCGCCGTCACCAAGGACGGCGTCGTGGTCATCAGCCACGACCCGATGCTCAACCCCGACCTGGTGCGCGGGCCCGACGGACAGTGGCTGGGCGCGCCCGGTCCGGCGATCCACGCGCTTACCTTGGCCGAGCTCAAGCGCTACGACATCGGGCGGATCAATCCTGCGAGCAAATACGCCCAGCAATTTCCGGGACAGAAGCCGGCCGACGGCGAGCGCTTTCCCACCCTCGCGGAGCTCTTCGCCGCGGCAGGTCCCGACGTGCGTTTCAACATCGAGATCAAGACCGATCCGGCGCGGCCGGACGACACGCCCGATCCCGCCACCTTCGCCCGCCTCGCCATCGACGCCATCCGCGCCGGCAAGGCTGCTGGCCGAACGACCCTGCAGTCGTTCGATTGGCGGGCGCTGGTCGAGGCGCGACGACTTGCGCCCGATATCCCGACCTCCTGCCTCACCATCGAGAGCAACGGCATGGATACGGTCGGCCGCGCCAGCGGACGGCCGTCGCCTTGGCTTGGCGGGTTCGATCTGGCGGCCCAGGGCGGGTCCGTGCCGCGGCTGGCCCAGCAAGCAGGGTGCGCCATCTGGTCGCCCTTCTGGCGCAACGTGACGGCGGAAAACGTCAAGGAAGCCCAGGCGCTTGGCCTAAAAGTGATCGCGTGGACGGTAAACAATCCGGCCGAGATGGCCCGGCTGATCGATCTCGGGGCCGCCGGCCTGATCACCGACTATCCGGACCGCGCATTGCCGGTTCTCGCCGCTAAAGGGCTGAAAATTCGCTGAGCGGGTTGACTCTGCAGGCTCTGTGTTCTGTATACAGAAACATGCGCCCATTCCTGCCTGAACCCGACCTCTCCGAACGCATCCACGACGCCGTTCTCGACGCCATCTGCTCAGGCGAGCTGAAATCGGGGGCCCGCATCACCCAGGAGGAACTCGCCCAGCAGTTCGGCGTGTCGCGCCAACCGGTGCTGCAGGCGATGATGCTGCTGCGGCGCGAGGGCTTTTTGATCGATTCCGGCCGCAAGGGCGTCTGCGTGGCGCCGCTCGACGTTCAGCAGGCGCGCCACCTCTATGTGGTGCGGGCCGCCCTCGACGGCGCAGCGGCGCGGCTGGCGGCAGGGCACTACACGCCCCGCCTCGTCGAGCGCGGTCGGCAGCTTCTCGATGTCGGCCGGCGGGCCGTGGCGAGCGGCAGCATCCCGTCGGTCATCGAAGCCGACATCGATTTCCATCTGTTCATCTACGAGGCGTCGGGCAATCCGCTGATCGGCGAAACCGCCCAGCCGCACTGGCAGCATCTGCGCCGGGTGATGGCCGCCGCCTTGAGCGAAGGCGATTTGCGCGTCAGCGTCTGGGACGAGCACGAAGGCATTTTACGCGCGCTGGAAGCGGGGCAGGCCAGCGAAGCCGAAGCGCTCTGCCGCGGCCATGCCGAGCAGATGGCCGACATTCTCACCGGACGCCTGAAGGCCGTGATTTCCCGCGCGGCCTGATCGCCGCGCCACGACAAGCAAGGAGGAACCGCCATGAAGCTCACCCCGGAGCAGCTCAAGCGATTCGACGAGCAGGGCTACCTGTTCTTCCCCAACTACTTCTCGCCCGAAGAGACCAAGATCCTGAAGGCTTCGATCCCCGAGGTGTTCGCCCAGCGCCGCGAGGAGAATGTACGCGAGAAGACCGGCGACGTGGTGCGCACCGCCTTCGCCGTGCACACCTATCATCCGGTGTTCGAGGCGCTGATCCATCATCCGCGCTTCGTCGAGCCGGCCGAACAGCTCTTGAAGGACAAGACCTACATCCACCAGTTCAAGATCAACGGAAAGGCCGCCTTCGACGGCGACGTCTGGCAGTGGCACCAGGACTACGGCACCTGGAAGGCCGACGACGACATGCCCGAGCCGCGCGCCATGAACCTCGCGGTGTTCGTCGACGAGGTGAACGAGTTCAACGGCCCGCTATGGTTCATCCCGCGCAGCCACAAGAGGGGCGCCATCGAGGCCAAGCACGACCTCACGACGACGTCCTATCCGCTGTGGGT
>WNFG01000941.1_pt1 | contig 24440 bp, 17 predicted proteins | sample 5400431 | NCBI WGS metagenome assembly WNFG01 (sample SAMN13153346, study PRJNA577476) | soil metagenome | isolation source: 120 cm saprolite under Douglas fir tree site 2 hole 3 replicate 2 | place: USA:California | collected 2015-04-18 | reverse complement strand
CGCTCTCGGCTCTGGGCATTCTGCTGGCGGATTCGGTGCGCGACTATTCGAGGACCGTCATGCTGCCCGCCGACGCCGATTTCGAGCCGCACTTCCGCGAACTTGAAAAGATCGGCGCCGCCGAACTGAACGACGAAGACGCAACTTTCACGCGGTCCATCGACCTTCGCTATATCGGCCAGGGATACGAGCTCAACGTTCCCGCCGGGCCGGATTTTCCCGATCTCTTCCATCTCGCCCACAAAAAAAGATACGGGTATGCGGACGAACGCAGGCCGATCGAGGCGGTGAACCTGCGCCTGCGCACCACGATTCCCGGCGAGACCGTCAACCTGCCTGTGCATCAGCTCAGCAACGGCAACGGAGCGCCGGTGGCAATCGAAGAACACGCCATGGTCTTTGCGGGCAGGCGGCTCAACGGAAAGGTATGCCGGCGCGAACATCTGGAAGCCGGAGACAGGCTTGACGGACCGGCCATCGTAGTTGAATACAGCGCCACCACGGTCCTCCCGCCTGGCTGCCGCGCACTGGTGGACGCGCGCAAAAATCTGGTGATCGAGGTGGGCCAATGACGACAGCAACGGCAACAGCAATCGACCCTGTGGAACTCGCGATTTTTAAAAGCACCATGCACTCGGTGGCCGAAGAGATGGGCGCGGCCCTGCGGCGCACGTCGTTCTCGCCCAACATCAAGGAGCGCCGCGATTATTCCTGCGCGGTTTTCGACCGGCACGGCGAGGCCGTCGCCATGGGCGACCACATGCCCGTCCATCTCGGCTCCATGCCCATGTCGGTGCGGGAGGCCATCGACCGCGTGGAACTGAGCGCGGGCGATGTTGCGATTCTCAACGACCCCTATGCCGGCGGGACCCATCTGCCGGATATCACCATGGTGCTGCCGGTGTTTGCCGAAGGCGCGGCCTCGCCGGTGTTCTATGTCGCTGCGCGGGCCCATCACGCCGACGTGGGCGGCTATTATCCCGGATCGATGGGCCCCTGCCGCGAGATCTATCAGGAAGGCCTGCGCATTCCGCCCATCCATCTGGTGAAGGGCGGCGCCATCGTGCGCGATGTGTTGCAGCTTCTTCTCTATAACGTCCGCACGCCGGGAGAGCGCGAAGGCGATCTGCTGGCCCAGATCGGCTCATGCCGGGTTGGCGAGTCGCGCTTGCGCGAAGTGATCGCGAAATATGGCGTGGACGCCATCGCCGATCTCACCACCGAACTGCTCGATTACTCGGAACGCCTGGTTCGAGCGCAGTTGGCGCTGATGCCCGCCGGCACGTACTCAGCCGAGGACTTTCTCGATGACGACGGTCTCTCCGACGCTCCCATCCCCATTCGTGTCTCCATCGAACTTGATCCCGTTCAGCGTAAAGCGCGGGTGGACTTCACGGGTTCAGGCGCGCAAGTCGGCAGCAGCATTAACGCCGTTTATGCAATCGCTTACTCGGCGATCTACTACGTCTTCCGCTGCCTGCTTCCCGATGACGCCCCCGCGAGTGCGGGAATTCTGCGCCCTATCGAAGTCTTCGCGCCCCGGGGAACGATCGTCAACGCACAGCCGCCCGCCGCGGTGGCCGGCGGAAATGTGGAGACTTCACAACGCATCGTTGACGTTGCCTTGCGCGCGCTGGCCCAGGCCATTCCGGAACGTATTCCCGCCGCCAGCTCGGGCACGATGAACAACCTGACCATCGGCGGAACCGATCCCCGGACGGGCACACAGTTTGCCTACTACGAAACCGTCGGCGGAGGCATGGGCGCTCGTCCCACGGCAGACGGAATCTCGGGAGTTCATACACACATGACCAATTCCCTGAACACCCCCGCCGAGGCCCTCGAATATTCCTATCCGCTGCGTGTCACGCTCTACAGCTATCGCCGCGGGTCCGGAGGAAAAGGCAAACACCAGGGCGGTGACGGACTGGTCCGTGAAATCGAATTGCTGGCCGACGCACAGGTGACTTTGCTCGCCGACAGGCGCAGGCTGCCGCCCTGGGGACTTGCGGGAGGAGAACCAGGTGCGTGTGGCGTGACCATTCTGGTCCACGAGAACGTCGAAACCAGGCTTCCGGGGAAATGCAGCATCGGCGCTGTGAAGGGCGATGTGATTCGCATTGAGACGCCGGGCGGGGGCGGATGGGGAAAGTTCAACGAAGCAGCCGGCAAAGGCGATTAGCCGCGAATTGACACGAATGAAAACAAAAAATAAAAAAGAGCGAGGGAAAAAATGTCGTCACAGCTATTGCGTATCGGTCTTATCGTTCCGTCGTCGAATACGGTGATGGAGCCGGATTTTCACCGTCAGCTCGACGCTTCCGGATTTGTGAGCACCACCCGCATTCTGCTGGAAGATGTGACCCGTGAGGCGGAAATCCGCATGCTGGAGGAAGACCTGCCACAGGCCATACGACGGATCGGGACGACCGCGCCCGATGTCGTCGTGTTTGGTTGTACCTCGGCGGGCGCTCTGGGAAATCGGACGCATGACGACGGAATCGCCCGCACGATTGAAAAGGAAACAAGAGCAAAAGCAATCACCGTGCTTCGCGCCGTACTGATGCGCCTCGGCGCGATTCGTCCCGAAAAGGTCGCCGTGTTCACGCCTTATATCGCGGACCTGACCGCCGGAATCGCCCGCTCCCTGACCGAATCCGGCTTTCCTCCGATCAAAGCCGCGGGAATGGGCATCACCGCCAATCTCGATATCGGCCGGGTCACTCCCGCGCAGATCGTTCAATTTGTCGAATCGCAGATGACGCACATCGACCCGGATTGCATCTTCCTTTCCTGCACCAACTGGCGCGCCATCGAGGCGATTCCGACACTGCGGGAAAAGCTGGGCATTCCCATCGTATCCAGCAATCAGGCCGCCATCGATGTTATCTGGCAGTTCGAAGCGTCCCTCTCCTCTTCGAAAGGAGTGCGCGTATGAGCACGACATATCTCAGAGCAGCCTGCCTTCCCGCTCACGTAATGCCTGCCGACGATATCGCGGCTTCGACCCGGCGCAAACTCCGGCTGCGGCTGCTGCCGCTGCTCTTTCTGCTGTACATCGTCGCTTACCTCGACCGCATCAACATCGGTTTCGCCGCGCTCACCATGAACGCCGAGCTGGGCATCTCCGGCGCGCAGTTCGGTCTGCTGACCGGGATTTTCTTCTGGGGATATTTCTTCTTTGAAGTGCCCAGCAACATCATGCTGCACAAGATCGGAGCGCGCCCCTGGATCGCCCGCATCCTCATGACCTGGGGAGCGGTGGCCGTGCTGACCGGCCTGGTGCGCAACACGCATCAGTTGTATGTCGCGCGCTTTCTTCTGGGAGTGGCCGAGGCAGGTTTCTTTCCCGGCATTGTTTTATATCTGACGTGCTGGTTCCGGAGACGCGAACAGGCCCAGGTGATCGCGTGGTTCCTGACCGGCCTGCCTGTGGCGAGCATCCTGGGTGCTCCGGCTTCAGGGTTCATTCTCGATCACGTGCACTGGATGGGCATCGGAAGCTGGCGATGGCTGCTGGCGCTGGAAGGACTACCGGCGATTTTTTGCGGACTGCTCACGCTTTTCCTGCTGCCCAGCCGTCCCACCGAGGCAAAATTCCTTACGCCGGCCGAGAAAGAAAATCTCATCGCGGAACTCGCCGGCGAAGCGCTCCATCAGCCGAATGACCGCCCGCTCTCCGGCATGCGGGCCCTTGCGCATCCGCGCGTCTGGCATCTGGCCTGCATCTCGTTTACCTGCCTGACCGCTATGTATTCGATGAGCTTCTGGATGCCCCAGGCGGTCCGATCGCTCTCCCTCGGATACTCCAACACCACGGTGGGCGCTCTGGTCATGATTCCCAACCTTGCGGGCGTACTCGCCATGGTCCTCGTTTCCAGGAGTTCAGATCGCCGGCTGGAACGACGTTATCACGCCGCGATTCCTGTCATCGTTGCCGGACTCGCTTTGATCCTGCTGGGTACGACGCGTTCGCCGTGGCTTTCCATCGCACTCTGGTCGCTGGTGGCGGCGGGGATATACGCCTTTCTTCCTCCTTTCTGGTCGCTGCCTGGCGAGTTCCTTTCCGGATTCTCAGCGGCTTCGGGAATTGCCTTCATCAATTCCATCGGAAATCTGGGCGGGTTTGTGGGACCTTCGGCCATCGGAATAATTGCGGGCCATGTGGGCGGCATGTATCGAGGACTGGCATTCACCGGAGTTTCACTGTTTGTATCGGCGGCGTTGCTGCTGTTGCTGCCGAAGCGTCTCGACGGGGCCCCGATACGCACGAGGGTAAAAACAAAACACGGCGTAGAGACGTAACTTGTTACGTCTCAAAAGCCGGCAGCATAAAACACGCCGGCAGGAACGCATCGCAAACGCGACGGTTTTCTCTTGCCGCAAAACGTTGAACGTTTGATGACGGTTGTTCCCCTATGCGTGTTTAAATCTTCCGGCTTTTGAGACGTAACAAGTTACGTTTCTACGCCGCGGGCGTTGGCGCTCCCTGGCATCTATCGCAGCCTGGGCTCAAAGCAAAAAATGATAAGATACGTCCCTCCGGAAACCGAGGCCTGTCCCGTTATGAAAAAACTGATTCTTTTTCTGCTGCTGATCGCACCGACTCTCTTTGCTCAGGATGCAAAGCCCGCCAAAGGTCCGGAGGCCGAGCGCCACGAGTTTGTGATCGCTAATTTCAAGACCGAAATCGGCGTCACGCTTCCCGAGGCACGGGTGGTCTATGGAACGTATGGGCACCTGAACGCCGCGAAGGACAACGTGGTGCTGCTGCCTTCGCATTACATGGCCGATTTCCACGGCTATGAGTGGCTGATCGGAGCCGACAAGGCCCTCGATCCCGCGAAGCTGTTCCTGGTGGCCACCGAACTGTTTGGCAACGGACATTCATCCTCTCCGAGCAACACGCCGGAACCGTTTCATGGCCCGCGTTTTCCGGTGACGACCATTCGCGACAACGTAGAGGCCGTGCACCGGCTGCTGACCGAAGATCTCAAGGTCACACATCTGCGCGCCATCATCGGTTTCTCCATGGGCGCGCAGCAGGCCTTTCAGTGGGGCGTGAGTTATCCGTCGTTTGCCGACCGCATTGTGGCTACCTCGGGAACGGCGAAAACATACGGCCACGGCGTGGTGCGGCTTGAAGGGCAGATCGCGGCCATCACCGCCGACGCCGCGTTTCAGAATGGCGACTACACATCCCCGCCGACGAAGGGGTTGGAGGCGTTCGCGGTGGTGTGGACAGCTTGGCTGTTTTCTCAGGAATGGTGGCGGCGGGAACTCTGGAAGGAAGACTCGCCGCCCGGCACGACCTTCGATCAGGTGGTCCGTAACTTCCGCACCAATTTCATTCCCGGCGCCGATGCCAACAACCTGATTTTGCAGATGCGCACATGGGAAAAACACGACGTGGGAACCACGCCCGGCTTCGGCGGAGATGCGGAGAAGGCGCTCCGCTCGATCAAAGTTCCCTTCCTTTATATGCCATCCGAGACCGATCTGTACTTCCCGGTGGGCGACGCGCGCTACGAAGCGGCTTTCATTCCCGGGGTCACGCTGAAGCCTATTCCATCGTTATGGGGACATACCGCGGGGGCGGCGCCCAACCCGGCGGACGGGAAGTTTTTGAATGAAAATATTTCCGCTTTTCTGGGGGTGAAGCGGCAGGGAGACCGCTAAACAATTCGCTCAGTCTTCTTCTTTTCGTGCTAGTTTATACGAAGTCCGGCAAGCTTGAAGATCTTTCCTGAATTGCCCGGTACCTGGGCCTATGCAACCACAACGCCAGACCGAATCGCGGGAAATCATCGATCCACAAACTCGTCCGGCGGCGCTGCGGTACGGCGTGGCCCTCCTGGCGACCGGAATTGCGGCCGCAACGGACTTCATCTTTCCCGCCTTCGGCACCCAGGGTCCGATGCTTCCGTTTTACCTTACAACGAGCCTGGCCGCCTGGTACGGAGGTTTCAGGGCGGGACTGCTGGCAACTGTGACGGCGCTTCTTGCGGTGAATTACTGGTTCGTACCGCCTCGGTTCACCTGGAGTACCGACCGCATTGGTCTGCTCCGGCTGTTCATTTCCGGCGGAGTCATGGCGACCATTTCCTGGCTCATTGACAATCGCGCCCGCACGGCCAGATTGATCCAAACCCAGCGGGAGCAGGCACAAGACCACCTGCGACGGCACCAGGCCCTGCTCACGAGCGCGGCTCGAATCTCGGGCATGGGAAGCTGGGAATATGACATTGTCAATGATTACCTGCTGTGGGACGACGAAACCCTGCGTATCTTTGGCATGAAGGGCCGGACGTTCGCGGGCACGGCCGCGGCCTTTTTCGCCCTCGTGCATCCTGACGACCGCGAGCCACTGCGTGAAATGCAAAACAGGGCCCTCGAAAGCCACGGTATCACCGAGATGGAATATCGAATTGTCCGTCCCGATGGTGAAGAACGCGTGGTTTACGACCGGGGCGAGGTGACGCTCAACGAAGCGGGAAGACCGGTCCGCTCGACCGGCATGGTGATGGACATCACCGAACGCAGGCGCACAGAAGAAGCCAGACGGGCCAGCGAAGAGCGCTGGCGTCTCATCTTCGAAAACTCTCCCGCGGGCATTGTCCTCACCGACGCCCGCGGTATTTTCGTATTGACCAACCGCGCCTATCAGGAGATGGTTGGCTATACCGAGGAAGAGCTTCGTTCCCTGTCGTTCATGGACATCACCTACGAAGAAGACCGCCCGGTCAATCGGGAGCTGGCCCGGCAGGTTTGGGACGGCAGATTGAAGGAGTTCCGCCATGTAAAACGCTACCGCCGCAAAGACGGCAAACTAATCTGGGCAAGGAGCACCGTTGCGCTGACCAGCGGTTCGGCAACCGCGCCCCAATACGGGCTGGCGATTGTGGAAGACATCACCGAGCAGCGATCTCTGGAAGAAATGCTCCGCGAATCGCAAAAACTGGAAGCACTGGGGCGGCTGGCGGGCGGGGTGGCCCACGATTTTAACAACATGCTGGCTGTGATCCTGGGCGCAGGCGAGCAACTGAAGGAGAAGCTTCCCGCAGAACATCCGCAGCAAAAGAGCGTGGAACAGATCAACCAGGCGGCGCGGCGCTCCACCGATCTGGTCGCCCAGCTTCTGGCGTTCAGCCGCGGACAAAAGCTGTTTCCAAAAATTCTCGATCTCCATGAAACCCTGGATAACCTGAGCCGGCTGCTGAAAGCCGGAATCGGCAACGATGTTGAACTGAAAATCCGGCGGGGTGCGGATCTGCGCCCGGTATGGGCCGACCCCGGGCAGATCGGGCAGGTATTGATGAACCTGGCTTCCAACGCCCGCGACGCGATGCCCGGCGGCGGCAGTCTCCTTGTCGAAACCCGCAATATCGATGTGGATGAAAAATATGCCGCGGCCCATCCCCCGGTAGTGCCAGGCCGCTACGTGATGCTCTCGGTGAGCGACACAGGCACCGGTATCGCGCCGGAAGTCATGAATCATATCTTCGAGCCCTTCTTCACCACCAAGGAACAGGGCAAGGGCACGGGCCTGGGACTGGCCACGGTCCACGGCATCGTCCACCAGAGCGGAGGACACATTTGCGTGGAGAGCCAGACAGGCAGGGGCGCCGAGTTTCATATCTATCTGCCGGCAGTCGACACCCAGGACCTGGCTTCGCAGGCTGAGACGCTCTGCGACATGCCGGCGTCCGGCAAAACTGAGGGCGGACCGGAAACGATCCTGCTCGCGGAAGACGAACGGATGCTGAGCGAAGTCATGCGCACCTGGCTCGAAGACGTGGGATACACCGTGCTGGAAGCGCGCGATGGCAGGGAGGCACTCGACCTCGCGGAAAAATATAACCGCCCCATCGACCTGCTGCTTACCGACGTCATGATGCCCGGCGAAATCAACGGACGCGATCTGGCCATCCGACTGGCCGCAACCAGGCCGCATATCAAGGTGCTCTACATGACCGGCTACGTCGCCGATATGCTTCTTCATCGGGGGATGGCCGGAGTGCAGGACAGCCTGCTGCAAAAACCCTTTACCATACCTTCCATGCTGCATCGGATCAGAGAGACTCTCGACGAGGCGTGAGGGAGCAATTAGCAAATGGCAATTAGCAAAAGCAGTTGGCAACGGCTTCGTTCCAGGCCATCGTCAGATTGTAAGACACAACTGCTTTTGCTAATTGCCATTTGCTAATTGCTACTTACAGACAACACCTCTTCCCCGCGGGCATCGGCCCTCAGCACCGCTGCCACCGACACCAGCACCAGCGCCATGGCCGCCATCATCATGAGCGGGATATGCTCGTCGCCAATGGCCGCGCCCTCGGCCACTGCGACCACCGGAGTCACCATGCTGATGGAGGAAATCTTGTAGGGCTCCATGTGCTTGAGCAGCCGGTAATAGACCGCAAATGCGGCGGCGGAACCGAAGGTGCTCAGGAAAATCAGAGCGACCACCGCCGGGCGCGTCCAGTGAGCATGCCGGTGCGATTCCAGCGCCCACATTCCCCAAAACAGCCCGATCGAGCCGATGGCCATTTGCAATCCGGTGGAGACAACCGGATCCACGTCGTGCAGACGCTTCCTGGCATACACCGCCGACCAGGCGCTCGACAGCATCGCTCCCACAATGGCCAACCCGCCCAGCAGAGACCGCACATTGGAGCTAAGCTCCCCGTAAAAGAGCGTCAGCAGCCCGGCAAATGCCAGCAGCATGGCGAAGAGGGCCTGGCGCGGGACCGTCCGGCGGGTCATCAACGGAGTAAGCAGCGCCACGGCGAGAGGCAGTGCCGAAAAGAGAACTGCGGTGGTCGAGGAGTTCACATACCGTTCAGCCTGGAAAAGCAATCCGTAGGGAATGGCAATCATGGTGAAGCTGAGCAGCACCGTGGCATTCCATTGCGGGCCGGGCTTCGGAAAAGGCGCGCGCCTGAACAGCGCCCAGATCAGCAGGATTACCGCCGCCGCCAGAAATCTGAAAGCGGCCGCTTCGAACGGAGGCACATCGCGCACCACAATACGAATCGCCAGCCACGTGCTGCTCCAGACGAGACAGAGGAAACAGTAAGCGGCGATGTGACGGGTGGGCATGGAGAGCTGCTGGCTGTTAGCTTCTGGTTGCTGGTGTTGGGTACTTGGTACTTGCTTTTCCTGCGTTTTCTCTGCGTCCTCTGCGTCTCTGCGGTGGGTTTTGGTTTTTTCCAAACACAAAGAGCCGCGAATCGCTTCGCGGCTCTCTGTTCATGTTTCTAGACTTAGTGCCGGGGACCGCCACCGCCTCCGCGTCCGCCACGGCCACCGCCGCCGCCGCCACGGCAAGGACGTCTGCCGCCTCCACCGCCGCCTCCGTGAGGCCGGTCGCCGCCGGGGCGCGGGGGACGATCCGTTCGCGCACCGCCCGCGGTGTTGACCGTATCGCGGTTTGCGTCTTCACGATTGAAGTTGGGCTCGTCGTCGTGCTCATCGAAATCGGCGCCGCCTTCGAAGGTAATGGTCTCTTCCGCCCCGTTACCGACTTCGCCTCCGCCCTCGGCGTGCTCGGCCGCATGGCCGCCGCCCGCGCCGTCAGCAGGCGGACCGCCGCCCATCTTCGCGCGCTGCTCCTTCAGAATGGCCTTGCGCGAGAGCTTGATGCGGTTGCCTTCGATGCCCAGGACCTTAACCAGCACCTGATCGCCTTCCTTCAACTCGTCCTTTACCTCTTTGACGCGATGCTCGGCGATTTCGCTGATGTGCAACAGGCCGTCGGTGCCGGGGATGATCTCCACGAAGGCGCCGAATTCCGCCAGCCGCACCACCTTGCCCAGATACGTCTTGCCGATTTCGGGCACAGCGGTCAGGTCGTTGATGATCTGAATGGCTTTGGCGGCCGAGGCTCCGTCGTTCGAAGCCACGTTCACCTTGCCGCTGTCATCCACGTCGATCTTCACGCCGGTCTGCTCGATGATGCCCCGGATGACCTTGCCTCCGGGTCCGATCAGATCGCGAATCTTATCCACGGGAATGTGCAGGGTGTAGATGCGCGGAGCGAAGGTCGAGATTTCCTCGCGACCTCCGGAGATCGTCGCTTCCATCTTGTCGAGAATGAAGAGACGTCCGCGGCGGGCCTGCTCCATCGCTTCGTGCATGATCTTCGAGGTGATGCCGCCGACCTTGATATCCATCTGCAGAGCGGTAATGCCCGTCCGGGTCCCGGCGACCTTGAAATCCATGTCTCCGTAATGGTCTTCAGCGCCCGCGATGTCGGTCAGGATGGCATAGTCGTCGCCTTCCTTGACCAGACCCATGGCGACACCGGCGACCGCCGAGGTCAGCGGAGCGCCCGCATCCATCAGCGAGAGCGACGCGCCGCAAATCGTGGCCATCGAGGATGAGCCATTCGATTCCAGAATGTCAGACACCACGCGGATGGCGTAGGGGAACTTCTCTTCCGAGGGCAGAACGGCGGAAATCGCGCGGTCGGCGAGTGCGCCGTGGCCGATTTCGCGTCTGCCCACACCGGTCATGCGGCCCACTTCGCCCACCGAGAACGGCGGGAAGTTGTAGTGCAGCATGAGCCGCCTGCGGCTCTCGCCTTCATACATTTCCATGCGCTGCATGTCGTCGGGAGTGCCGAGAGTGGTGGTAACCAGCGCCTGGGTTTCGCCCCGGGTGAAGAGGGCGGAGCCGTGGGTGCGGGGCAGAACGCCGACTTCGATCGAGATGGCGCGGATTTCATCGAACGCGCGCGCATCGGGACGCCGACGATTCTTTGTGACCTGCTCGCGGAAAATACGCTCACGCAGCAGCTCATAATAATGAGAGAGCTTCTTCGGAGCGGCCTCATCATCGGCGGGCAGTTCGGCCTTGAGCTTGTCTTTGATCGCCTTGACCATGGCATAGCTCTCGGTCTTGGGATGCTTTTTGGTGTCGAGGGCGTCCGTAAGATCGGCTTCGATTTTGGCTTTCAGGGCGTTGTAATAGGCTTCGTCGTGCTCAACCGGCTTAACGTCGCGTTTGGGCTTGCCGGCTTCTTTCGCCATGCCGCTGATGGCGGCGCAGATCTTCTTGACTTCGGCGTGGCCGAACTCAATGGCTTCCAGCACCTTGTCTTCCGTGACCTCTTTGGCCCCGGATTCAATCATCACGATGCCTTCGGAGGTGCCCACCACCATGATATTAAGCAGGCTCTCACGGGCCTGTTCATAGGTCGGGCACGCGACGAATTCGCCATTGATATAGCCCACGCGCACCGCGCCCACCGGGCCGCCGAACGGAATATCGGAAAACGTCAGAGCGCAGGAGGCCGCATTGATGGCCAGCACGTCCGGATCGTTTTCGGTGTCGGCGGACATCACCAGGGCGATGACCTGAGTTTCGTTGCGGAATCCTTCGGGGAACAACGGGCGGATGGGACGGTCAATCTGGCGGCAGGTAAGAACTTCGCGTTCGCTGGGGCGGCCTTCGCGTTTGATGAAGCCTCCGGGTATGCGTCCCCCGGCGTAGGTGTATTCACGGTAATCGACCGTGAGCGGGAAGAAATCGATGCCTTCCCTGGGTTCAGGACTGCAGCAGGCCGTTCCCAGAACGACATTGTCGCCCATTCGGACAACAGCCGAACCCTGGGCCTGTTTGGCCAGATGTCCGGTTTCTAAATGGAGGGTCTTGCCGCCTGTAAGCTCAACAGAGGCAGTGTGTTTCATTAATTCCTCTTTTCCAAGGGGTGCCAGCGGTACAGCTTGGCAGCGAGAAAGGGCCGCGGAGTGGCAAAGGACACCACTCCCCGCCGATTCAGAGATTCGGTGAGACGACCGAGATGACGGGGATAACTACTTGCGAATGCCAAGTTTCTGGATGACGATCTTATAGCGCTCGGTATCGTACTTCTTCAGATAGTCGAGTAGTCGGCGGCGCTTGCTGACCATCATCAGAAGACCGCGCCGGGAGGCATGGTCTTTCTTGTGGTTCTTAAAGTGCTCCGTCAACTCGCCGATCCGTTCGCTGAGAATGGCAATTTGAACTTCCGGGCTGCCTGTATCTGACTCATGCGTACGGAAGCGGTGAATTACGTTCGTTTTTTGCTCTCTCGCTAACACTGAGGCTGATGCACTCCTATATCTAAATCTTGTCCCTTTAGTGACTTGAAAAGGTTAACACGCTGGGGCGCGCATGTAAAGGAGCGCGATGCGCCGATTCCCGCGTCAATGCGCGGCTTTTCGGGCTGCTGTTCATTAAAATGGCCGGAAATGCGGCGATTTCACGGATGTAAAAGCCCGGGGAAATCCTTTTGGAAGGGCGCGAAAACATCGCTCCGGGATGGTTCTCGCCACTCCGAAAAGTGCCGCTTCAGGGCGCGAACAAAACCTTGCCCTGTTACCTTCAGCGGCTCAAACCCGTAACGCGCCGGCCACGAAACTCTGGCAAAAGCCGGCTTTCAGCGATAAACTTGTGCGGTCATTTCAAGGCAGTCAATTCCTAAAGACAACTTCAGGGATTCCCGGAGGGATATTTTGTTCTGCAATCAATGTGGCTCCAACATTGCCGATGGATCGCGATTCTGTCCCATTTGCGGCACAAAATTTGACCAGGCGACTCCTTCCGCTTCGGCCGTAACGCCTCCTCCACCGCCTCCGGGCGGGACCGTCGCGCAGCCACCTTCCGCGCAGGTTCCGCCATTTATACCGGGACCGGGGCCGGCCGCACCTGGCACGCCGGTCGCTGCCTGGCAGAACGTGCCCGCCGGGCCGCAGCAGACCGATGGCAAAGCCGTCGGCAGCCTCGTTTGCGGTATCTTCGCCATTACTTTTATTCCGATCCTTGCGGCCATTCCCGCGGTGATTCTGGGGCACATGTCCCGGTCCGAGATTAAGAAGAGCATGGGGCGGCTCAAGGGCGAGGGCATGGCCCTGGCCGGTCTGATCATGGGCTATATGAGCGTCGCCGTTCTGCCATTTATTCTGATTATTGCGGCCATCGCCATTCCCAACCTGATGCGGGCGAGAATGTCGGCCAATGGATCGGCCGCGGCCATGACGGTCCGAACTGTGGTCACCAATCAAATCGCCTACTCGACCATGTATATCGACCGGGGCTACGCCAAAGATCTTGCGTCCCTGGGCGGCAGTTCCCCGTGTACTCCTTCGGCTGAACATGCGTGCCTCATGGACTCGGAACTCACCCGTCCGCAGTGTACCGCGGGAACCTGGTGTACGCGAGACGGCTACAAGTTCACCATTATTACTCCCGACACGATGCCCGTCTCGGAATTCGTCATTGCGGCAACGCCGATCAACTCGAACACGGGGTTGAAAAGCTACTGCGCTTTTTCCGATGGAGTACCCCGATTTCATCTCGGCTCGATCACTGAGCCGCCCAGCGTAGAGGAGTGCCGCACCTGGACACCGCTGTAAACGCCAGAATCATGCCCTGCTCTCAGTGCGGAGCCGTCGTCGCCGAAGGCTCCGGGTTCTGCGGGCAATGTGGCGCGCCGGTGGAAGCGGCCACGCCGCCTGCCGGCGACTTCAAATCCGTCGCTTCTTCGGAAACGGGCATTCCGCAAACATCCGCTAAAACTCCGGCTTCCGCGCCCCGGCTCCCCAGGCCGGTTCGGCGTCAGCAGACCGATGACAAGGCGGTGGCCAGCTTCCTTTTTGGAATCCTGTCGTTCGTCCTCTCGATCTTTACCGGAATTCCGGCCATCGTTCTGGGCCACATCGCCCGCGCCAACATCCGCAAGAGCGCGGGGCAGTTGAAGGGCAACGGACTGGCCGCTGTCGGACTGGCGTCCGGCTATCTCAGCCTCGGGTTCTTCTTTCTGATGGTTTTCGGCATTCTGATTCCCAACCTGACCCGGCTGCGAGTCGAGACCAACGAGCATGAAGCGCTCCGCACTCTTCGCCGGGTGACGGTGGCCCAGTTCAACTATCAGACAAGATACGGAGGCAACTATGCCCCCAGCCTGACTGCCCTGGGTCCGGCGGTGAAAGATTGTGACGTCCGCCCATCGGCGGATCGGGCCTGCCTGCTCGACCAGCAGGAAGCCACCCTGGGTTCGACTGTTTGCACCACCGGCCGCTGGTGCGCGCGGGGAAAGTACAGATTTTCGGTGGCCCTGGCGTCATCATCGACGGCCGATTTTATCGTCTCCGCAACTCCCCTGACCTCCGACCTGGGCCGCTACAGCTACTGCATGACCGCCAGCGGAATGATCCATGTCCGCGAAGGCGATCCTGTCGCCCGTCCGCTGGCCAGCGTGGCCGAGTGTGAGTCCTGGAAAGAACTCTGAATTCAAGCACTCAGAAAACCAGCACTCAGCAGTCAGCCATGAATCATTTTCGGAAAGGTCGAATGTTTTTATCCGCCGGCATGACGCAAGGATCACACAAAATGTTTCATGACTGAATGCTGATTGCTGATTGCTGATTGCTGAGTGCTGAGTGCTAAATGCCAGATTGCCCAGAAATGGCTCAAACTGGCACATGCCACTTTCGTCACAAGGACGCGATGCTCATTCCAAATCAATCACTTACAGTGCGGCGGGTTTGGCACCCAGGGTGCACTATGAATGTTCAAAGCGACGGTGCTTTTCTTCCGGGAAGCACTCTTGCATGGATCAAGACAAAAGAATGAACCGCGGGTTCATTCACCAACCTCTGTACCAGGTTCGTTCCAGGTTATAAAAGAAGAAGGTTCGGGGCTGCGCTTTCCGATGAACGGAAAGCGCAGCGTGCCGTTTACCGATCGGGTGACTTTTCAGTCAACCGGCCAGGACCCGTTCGCCTGCTGAAAGCAGGGTAGAATACGATCACTACCCGTCCTCGGGTCGAAACTGCTGGAGAGGAAAAAGAGAAAGTGACTCTCGATCCGGAAGAAGCAGGCAAATTACAGCGTAAGGCCCTGCGCTATATGGTGGATGTCCCCGTGAAGATCAGCTTCACCGACGGCGACAAGACCGCCACCCATCACGGCACCGGCACCAATATCAGCGAAAGCGGCATGCGTGTGTTCGTTCCCCGCGATCTCGAAATGGGCCGCTGGCTCACGGTGGAGCTGAACCTGCCCTACAACCGCGAAGAACTCAAAGTGCGCGCGGCCGTCCGCAATCGCGTCGGCTTCGAATATGGCATCGAATTCCTCGAGATTTCCGAGGAAGAGCGCGAAGCGATCCGGAAGAACTGTCGGGTGTTGAATTTGTTGCGGTAAGACGGCAGTTGGTAGTTCGTATTTGGTATTTGGTATTTGGTATTTGGTATTTGACGCTCTCAGGTCTCGACCAAATTATCAATGCAACCAAAACCAAATACCAAGTACCAAATACCAATTGCTATTTGCTAATTGCTCTTCTCGTACGCAATCTGATTGAAATAATCGAGCACCAGTCGCCCTTTCTCGGGATCGAACCGGTAGGCCGACATCGAGCAGTTCACTACGTCTTCCGCGAGCGAGGTGGCCAGGTAAGCCTCCTCATTCCAGTGTTCGAGCAGTCTCCGGAAAATCAGGACCACCGCGGCGTGGCAAACCACCAGAACACTCTTCTCCCGGCATTCGCGCGTCATGGTTCCCAGGAAACTATGCACCCGCAGCGCCACATCGGGACGGCTCTCTCCACCCGGCGGACGGTACCAGTATTTCCCTTCACGCTGCCGCCGTTCATACTCCGCCGGATACGCCTGCTTCACGCCCTCGGGCGTGAGCCCGTCGAGGGTCCCGAACTCAATCTCGCGGATCCGCTCCTCCTGCCGGATGGTGAACGGTCCACTGAAGCTTTCAGCGATGCCCCGCGCGGTCTGCATCGAGCGAAGATAGGGCGATGCAAAGATAAAATCGAAATTGTATTTTGAGGCGAGACACTGCCCCGTCTGCCGCGCCTGCTGTCGTCCCCAGTCAGTCAGCGGAACATCCACATTCCGCAGCCCCTGCCCATAGGAGTGAGTTCCCGGTTCGGAAAGAGCCAGTCTCTCCGCAATATTGAGTTCCGATTCGCCATGCCTCACGATCACGATGGCGCTTGGCCATTTCTGTTCCATATCGGAAGACCTTAACAAAACCCGGCATCCACCTCAAAGGACGCTCTTGCGATCGGCGTCCTATCCTTTGTGATACGCCCGACCGGCATTCCCGACTTCATTCGCGTGATTCGCGGTTAACGCTTTTATTTCGCCGGGCAGGGCGCTCCCGCCGCCGCCCACGCCTTCACCTTGGCGGCGAAATCCTGTTGCGCCATCGGCACCGGATTGCGGCCTTCACCGGGGGCCCATCCCCACAGCACCAGTTTGTCTTCGGTCATATGCTCGACAATCTGCGCGACCGTGCGGTGGCCGTTCTGTTTCGGATCTTTGAGCAATTCACAGAGTTCTCCGCCGGTTTTTCCCTGCCAGATCATGGGCATAGTGGCGGGTGGAAGCCGCCAGCCTGGCGCGCCGGGAGGCGCGTGCAGACCAGCAACATTGTGGTCCTGATGACAGGTCGAGCATTTTTGCGCGGTGACGCCCATGCCGCCGACACCGCGCCGGACATTCATCGCATGCTGATGGCCGTCATCGCCCTGGCGCGGAAAGTCTCCCGTAGAGTGACAGTTCATACAGCGCGGATGCTTCAGCACCGGCAGCAATGCAGTGAACGTCGATGCGTCCCCTTTTGCGGCGGGGCCAGGCTTGGCGGCCGCCATGGCAATCAGGCCGAGCATCATGACGGCGGCCAGGAAAACAGGCAGTAACGACTTTGTGTTGGATGTCATCATTATTGTCTCCGCTCAGACCGCTTCGCTCATTCGGATGGGCAGCTTGCGAATGCGTTTGCCGGTGGCGGCAAAGATCGCGTTGGCGATGGCCGGGGCCACGCAGGGCACACCCGGTTCGCCGATGCCTCCGGATTTCTCATTGTTCTTTACGATGTGCGCCTCGATCGCGGGGCACTCGTTCATCCGCACCATCGGGTAGTCGTGGAAGTTCGATTCGTTGAGCCTGCCGCTGGAAAACGTAAGCTCACCGTACAGCGCCGCCTGCATTCCGAAGATGACGCCGCTGTGCGCCTGCGCCTCAATGATGCCGGGGTTTACGTAAATGCCGCAATCGATCGCGCACACCACGCGATGCACACGGATTTTTCCCTCCTCGACCGAGACCTCGGCCACCTGGGCCGAGTAGCTGCCGAAGGATTCATGCACCGCGATACCGCGAAAACGTCCCCGAGGCATCGGCGTTCCCCATCCCGCTTTCGACGCCGCAAGTTCCAGCACGCCCAGATGGCGCGGATGGCCGGCCAGCAGCTTCTGCCGATACTTGAACGGGTCCTGCTTCGTGAGCGCGGCCAGTTCGTCGAGGAACGATTCCGTGACAAAGGCATTATGCGAGTGGCCCACTGAGCGCCACCACAGCACCGGCACGCCCGGCGTGGTGGGGTGGTTCTCCACGAGCAGGTTCGGAACCGCGTAAGGAAGATCGGCCGCGCCTTCCACGGAACTGCCGTCGATGCCATTTTTCACCAGGTAACTTTCGAACATAGTTCCGGTCACAATGGACTGACCGACAATGCGATGACGCCAGGCCGCAGGATTTCCGGAGGCGTCCACCGCGCCCTTGAACGCATGCAGATAGGCCGGCCGGTAATAGCCTCCGCGCATGTCGTCCTCGCGCGTCCAGATCACCTTCACCGGGGCCTTCGCCTCTTTGGCCACGTGCACGGCCTCGGAGACAAAATCCGAAGCGGGGTTGGCGCGGCGTCCAAAACCGCCGCCCAGAAGGGTCGTGTGCACCATCACCTGCTCGGGTTTTAATCCGGCGACAGCGGCCGCGGCGGCCCGGTCGCCGGTCTGAAACTGCGTGCCGGTCCAGACCTCGCAATGGCCTTCCTTCAGATCGACCACGCAGTTCAGGGGCTCCATCATCGCGTGCGAGAGATACGGCACTTCGTACTCGGCCTCGATGGCGCGCCCGGACGCAAACGCGCCTTCCACGTCGCCCTGCTTATGCGCCACCAGTCCGGTTTTCTTCGACAGCTCGCGGTACTGCTCGCGCTGCCCGACAGAGCTGAAGGAGGCCATCGAGCCTTCATCCCAGTTCACACGGAGCGCATCGCGGCCCATCTTCGCCTGCCAGAAGGTATCGGCAATCACCGCCACGCCCGAGGGAATGATTGCGACCTTTCTGACGCCGGGCATGGCCAGGGCCGCTTTCGAATCCACCGAGCGGACCACCGCGCCAAACACCAGCGGACGCGCCACAACGGCGGTCAGCATTCCCGGCAGCTTCACGTCAATGCCGAACACGCCCGCGCCGTTGACCTTTTCGGCGGTGTCGAGCCTCTTGATCGATTTGCCGATCAGCTTGAAATCCTTCGGGTCTTTCAAAGCAACCTGCGCCGGAGGCGTGAGCTTCGCCGCGCTTTCGGCGAGTTCGCTGTAGGCGAGGCTGCGTCCGCTCGCGGAGTGCGTCACCTTGCTATCGGCGGTGGTGCAACTCGCGGCCTCCACGCTCCACTGCTGCGCTGCGGCGGCGATCAGCATGGCGCGGGCCGCTGCTCCGGCTTTGCGGAACTGCTCGAACGACGACCACACGCTGGTGCTTCCGCCGGTCATCTGAATTCCAAAGACCGGATGGTTATAGACAGGGTTCACCGGCGCCGGTTCATAGCCGACCTTCGACCAGTCGGCATCCAGCTCTTCGGCCAGCAGCATGGGCAGCGCGGTGTAAACGCCCTGCCCCATCTCGGAATGGTTCACGATCACCGTGATGCGTCCATCGGTTCCGATGCGCACGAACGCGTTGGGCGCAAACTCTTTGGGCGTGGCGGCTTCGGCGAGCCGCGACACGCCCGGCAGGTAGAAGCCGATCAGCAGTCCTCCGCCGGCGGTCACGGTCAGCCTGAGAAAATCTCTGCGGTCGATGGATGTATGGGTCGAGGCTGCGCTCATTTCGCACCGCCCTTCGCCAGTTCAGCCGCGCGATGAATCGCCTGTCGAATTCTCGGATAGGTGCCGCACCGGCAGACGTTACCGGTCATGGCCTGGTCGATATCCTCATCGGTCGGCTGCGGGCGTTCCCGCAAGAGGACAGCCGCCGACATGATCTGCCCCGACTGACAGTAGCCGCATTGCGGAACATCGATTTCCATCCATGCCCGTTGCAGAGGATGACTCAGATCGGAGGAAAGCCCTTCGATCGTCGTCACTTCATGGCCGGCGGCCCGGGAGACAGAGGCGACACAAGACCGAACCGCCTGCCCGTCGATATGAACGGTACACGCGCCACACTGCGCGATGCCGCAGCCGTATTTCGTCCCGGTCAGCCCGAGATTGTCGCGCACCACCCACAGCAGGGGCGTCGAAGGATCGACATCCAGGTTCACAGGCTTGCCGTTGATTTTGAAAGAGATCATGAGCTGGTTCCTCTAAAGGTTCGTTGTTATAACGCCGAGAGGTCAGGCCTGGCCGTTGTGAAAATATCACAGGCACTCGCTGCGGACTTCCCTGCTCTGAAACAGCCGTTGGCAGCTGCGGCACAAGCCCCATCGAGAACGATTATAGATTCAATCACACTATACCGGCGGTCGCGGGAAATGCAAGAAGCCGGACGCCAGGTTCGAACGGAGAAATTCTTAAGGGATTTTTCCCGGCAAATCGAAGGGTCTTGCCCTGGACGAAGATGTCAGACCAGCAATATTTTTTAAAGCATTCCTCCGTCCCCTCAGATTTTTTGTCCTCCGTTTCCTCCGTGTTTCAGGTTTATGGTTTAACTTTGTCTTGGCTGCGGCCCCGTGGTGCGCGCGGGCGGCGTGCCGGGATTTCCACATTTGGACCCTCTTAAACGGGCCGAGCATGCCAATTTCACACTCCGTTAACAGGCCCGCAACGGGCGGTTAACAATTACGCCATAGCATTCTTTTCGATCCCTGTTCGCATTCCGGAGGAAACAATGCTTTCCCGCAAATCTTTGTTCTCATTGTTGCAGGCGCTGCTGATGTGCAGCCTGTGTCTGTTCTCAACCGCCCAGGAACGCAGGGGCGCTGCCGGCGGCAAAGGCATGATCAGCGGAACGGTGACCGATGCGGACCACGCCGTGCTGCCGGGCGCCCGCATTGAGTTGCAGCCCATCGGCCGAAAACTTGCGTCCGATGGTAAAGGCCAGTTCGTCATCCCCGATCTCACGCCGGGGAAATACACTCTGAGCGTTTCCTGTGTCGGCTTTCAACCGTTCTCCGCCGAAATCGCGGTCAACGCGGGCCAGGTTACGAATACGGAGGCTGTGCTTAAGGTCGAGGCCCGGAACGAAGTGGTGGAAGTGCGCGGCGAGCGCCAGCGCGGCGAAGTCGAAGCGCTCAATCGGGAACGCACCGCCGATAACATTCTTCAGGTGCTGCCCAGCGAAGTGATCACCAGCCTGCCCAATACCAACATCGCCGATGCGGTCGGCCGGCTGCCCAGCGTCTCCCTGGAGCGCGATGAGGGCGAGGGCAAATATGTGCAGATTCGCGGCACCGAGCCTCGCCTGAGCAACGTAACCGTGGATGGAGTACATCTGCCCTCACCCGAAGGCGTTCGCAATGTGAAGCTCGACGCGATACCCTCCGACCTGGTTGAATCCGTGGAACTAAGCAAGACGCTTTCCGCCAACCAGGATGGAGACGCGATCGGAGGCTCAGTCAATCTGGTCACGAAGAGCGCAACGGACAAGCCCTATCTCTCGCTTCTCGGCATGGGCGGATACAATTCGCTTTCCGGCGGGCGCACCGTCGACCAGTTCAGCGGGACTTACGGTCAGCGATTCGGAAAGGAGAAACGGCTGGGCCTGATGTTCGGCGGAACCTACGACTGGAATGGCCGGGCGATCGAAGATCTCGAGCCTTCCGTCACCACCACCGACACCGGGAACGGAGACTTCGCCACCGGCGTGCCCGTCACCAACGGCACCGATCTTCGTCAATACCGGTATGACCGCACTCGCTACGGATTCGGCGGAACCGCCGACTATCGTCTGGGCGCCGGATCGAGCATCTACCTGCGCGGAATGTTCTCGGAGTTCCAGGATTTCGGAGAGGACTGGATTTATTCTCCCTCGATCGGCAGCTTCGCCTCGCAAAATCTCTCCAATGCCGACGGAAGTTCCAGCTTCTCTCACGTGACCAGAAAGCCGGAGCAGAGACTTTTCAACGTCGTTACCGGCGGCCGGCACGACCTGGGACGCACGCTGATCAATTACGAACTGTCTCTGGGGCAGGCGCGTTTTACCGGAATCTTCCCCAGCGCCAACTTCGCTCCCACGCCGGGCGGCCCGCTTGATAACAGCGCTGGCGGCGTCGTATACGCGGTCGACACCGCCAATCCCCACACACCCCGGCTTGTGCCCCAGGGAGGAGTGAACCTGTTCGACCCCAGTTCCTATGTTCTCGACCAGATCTCCCAGGGCGACAGCCACACCTTCGAGCGCGACGTGATCGGAGGGATCTCGGTATCGCGTCAATACTCCGCCGGCTCGCACTTCGGCACCCTGGAGTTCGGGACCAAAGTGCGCGACGCCAAAAAATCCTCGCTCAGCACCCAGCAGATCTTTTCCGCGGACGATACCCTGAGCATGAGTCAGGTCCTTGGGACTTTTACCAATCCCGGGTACTACTTCGGCGTCTACGGCCCGTACGGCCCCACCACCGATTACAACAAGATACTGGCTCTCTTCAACTCCAATCCGGGCGCATTCACTCTCAACGTGAAGCGGACCACAGGACGCAATATCCCGAACGACTTCGACACCAGTGAGCGGGTCTATGCCGGCTATGGGATGAACACCATCACCTTTGGCCGCGCGCGCCTGCAGGCCGGCGTGCGCGTGGAAGCCACCTCCGCTTCCTTCCTGGGCTTTCACGTCACCAACAACGACCCGAACACCGTGACTCCGGTCAGCGGCGATCAGACTTATACGGACGTGCTGCCCAGCGTTCAGTTCCAGTACAACCTCGGCCATGACACTCTTCTGCGGGCCGCGTACGGAATGGGCATTGCCCGCCCCAACTTCAGCGACCTGCCTCCGCGGATTGTCGAGAGCGATGGCTCCACTCCCAATAAAAGCACGGTGAGCGTCGGCAACCCCGCGCTCAAACCCGAGCACGCGCAGAACTTCGATCTGCAGCTTCAGCACTATTTCAAATCCGTGGGTGTCATTGAGGGCGGCGTGTTCTATAAGTACCTGACGGACCCCATCTTCGCCGTGCAAACCACTCTGGCTTCGGGCCCGTTTGCGGGATTCAAACAGATTCAGCCCGTCAACGGCGGAAGCGCAAGGCTCACCGGCATCGAGATGGCCTGGCAGCAACAGCTTAAATTCCTGCCCGGCGCGCTGAACGGCACGGGAGTGAGAGCGAATTACAGCTATACGACCTCCAATGTCGATTTCCCGGTTGGTTTTGGCCGCACCGACCACCCGGCGTTGCAGCGTCAGGCTCCCAATAACTGGAACTTCGATGTCACTTACGACAAGAAAGGCGTATCCGCGCGCATGGGCCTGACGCACAATGACGCGAACATCTTTTTCTATAATTTCCACGACAATGCCCCTGCCGGAATCGGGGGACCGAACGGCGATCAATACCTTTTCCCGCACACCCAGGTCGACGCTCAGGTCAGTTACTGGATTCCGCGCGCACCGGGGTTCCAGTTCATCGTGTCGTTGCTAAATTTGAACAATGAAGTCTTCGGCTTTTACCAGGGAAGCGAGCGGTTCCCGGTGCAGCGGGAATATTATTCGCCAACCTATTCCTTCGGCCTGCGCTGGACCATGGGAAGAGAACACTAGGAAGATTTTTCATCCGAACCTGCGGGGGGCCCGCGCGACAGCGGGCTCCTTTTGCTCTTTTCCGTGTCTCCGCGCCTAAGTGGTGAAGCCTTTGGTTTTGTCTCTGTTCGCTATAGTTTTCCCGCAATTGTCCGATAAGAAGAGTTGAGCTTCCCCGCCTTCGCCGCGCTATGCAACGGCGATGGTGCATATCTTTCGGATGGTTGAAACATGCCGCTCAAAGTGCTCGTTGTTGACGACGATCCCGCGACCCTGCGCCTCATGCGTGAGGTCTTTTCCTCCGTCGATATTGACGTCCATCCGGTGGACGACAGCGAGAGCGCGGCCCGGCTGATCGAACGCGAAAAATTCGACGGGATCTTTCTCGACCTGGAAATGCCGAAGATTCGGGGCTATGAGCTGACCCGCCGGACCAGGGCGTCGTCGTGGAACAAAACCACGCCGGTCATTATCGTGACCGGCCGCGGCGATCCGCGGGCGATGGAGCAGGCATTCCTCGCGGGCGCCACTTTCTTTTTTCAAAAGCCCATCGATACCCAGAGGCTGCTGCGGCTGTTTCGCACCACACGGGGGCCCATGGCCGACAACCGGCGCCGGGCCATCCGGGTTCCGATCAAAACCGCGGTGTCGTATCGCACGCGAAACGAAACCGGAAATGCAACAAGCTGCAATGTCAGCGAACAGGGGATGCTCTTTGAGGGAGCGGAACTTGTTCCCGGCGAGGATGTAAGCCTGTCTTTCTCTCTGCCCGTCGGCAATGTAACGGCGACTGCCGATGCGATCGTCGTCAGGATCGAAGAGAATCGGCGAGCCGGAGTGCGCTTCAAAAATATCAATGAGACCGGACGCGAGGGCATCAGGGACCTCGTGTACGCAATGGACATTTGCTGATCGGCATTGGATGAGAGCGGATTCAGGCTTGCAGAAAAATGCCCGAGCAACCGTACCAGAGGGCGGCTTCAGCCGCCCGATGAACGCGACCATCCTCCCGGCTTCAGCCGCGGTTTGACTCCCCGACGCCTTTGATGTGTCTTGAGGATTACCATTTCCGTCGCAGTCAGCGGTTTGCATTTCCCTCACAGATTCCAACGACCCTGGAGGGTCAAACCGGGGCTGAAGCCCGATAGAGCCTTGCGTCCAACGGGCGGCTGAAGCCGCCCTCTGCTACGATTGCGCCGAAATTTTTCCGCAAGCTCTGAAGCCGCTTCTGCCGTCCCGCTATTTTCTCACTCTCATGTCGCGCACCAAGTCCGGGTTGCGTGGTGTTCCGGGCAGGCGAAAGATGCGATATGCTTTCCGGGTATTCAAGGAGATCTCCCCCATGAAGAACCTGGCGCGCGTTCGACACCTCATTATGATTCTGACGATCGGCTCCGCCTCTTTTGCGGGCGGGTTTCAGGCAAAAAACCCGGAAGCCGCCCGCTGGGAGAAGGAAGCGCCAAGCGTCACGATCATCCGCGATGACTGGGGCATCGCGCACGTCTACGGCAAGACCGATGCCGACACGGTCTTTGGCGCGCTCTACGCCCAGGCCGAGGACGACTTCAATCGCGTGGAGACGAACTACATCAACGCCATGGGGCGTCTGGCGGAAGCGGAAGGCGAGTCGGCCATCTATCAGGACCTGCGGATGAAGCTCTTCGTCGATCCTGACACTCTGAAAAAGCA
>WNFG01007953.1_pt1 | contig 24449 bp, 26 predicted proteins | sample 5400431 | NCBI WGS metagenome assembly WNFG01 (sample SAMN13153346, study PRJNA577476) | soil metagenome | isolation source: 120 cm saprolite under Douglas fir tree site 2 hole 3 replicate 2 | place: USA:California | collected 2015-04-18 | reverse complement strand
TGACTACTTCCTGCGCTTTGAACTCCAACGTCGAGCGCCACACGCCATAGCAGAACGGTGGGTGGCCGAGCACGCGCCCGACATCATCTGGCGTAAGACCGACAAAGGTGCCGTGGGCATAGACCTACAAAGGAAAGGGTCACGTCTTGCCTTTTGATATTTTGTCTTTCACTGCCTTAATACGACGGATCATGGTCGTGTAATGCAGGTCGCATGTACGGGTGATTTTAGTCTGAGTATAGCCGTACACCCATGAATATTAAGATACAAGATGTGACCCTATTTGTGCCAGCGCATCCGTGCGCTCCGCGGCGTTCGTACATCCTGTACATCCTGTACAGCACAGTCCCGGCTGCGTGAGGAGCACAGGGAACCGCGCGCCTTTCGCGCAGCGAGCGACCGGGGAGCGTTTCTTTGGGTACTTTAATTGTCGTGATAAGACAATTTTGCCGGGAGCAAAATTGGACGCACTTTAGTGCGCCCGAAGGGGCCGCGCCAGGACAGGCGCGGATCAAAGTACCTCGCCCGCGATGCACAAGGATGTGCAAGTGTCGCGGGAGGCAGGATGCCGGTAGCGACCGGGGCGAGACCCGCTTAGTAGCATTTAAAGCGCGCGTAGCGCGACCTTAACAACACCTGATCCGGATGCTGGCGGATAGCCATGGCGGAAACCCAAACTGAGACACTACCCCGAAGAGAGGCTTTTTGACACATCCTTGAACCCCGTGATAGATTCGACCGCGGCTTAAGGCGGACAAAGCCACCCAGTCGATCACTCCATCCGTAGTTTCCTGGATCGCGGCCGGGCCTTAAACGTACTCTATGTACCGGGAGAATTATGTCTCGTATCGTTCATATTGCCTTAAAAGTTAATGACCTGGATCAAACCAGCAAATTTTATGAATCCGTTTTCGGCTTCCGGCCGACTAACACGGAAAAGGTCAGGGATCATACCTCGCGCCATTTGACCGACGGCACCATTGATTTCACCCTAATTAAGTACGACGCGGAAGAGTCGGCGGAGTCCCTGGCGGCGGGATCCGGGCCGTGCATCCACCACTTTGCCATTGAGGTGGAGGACATGGACAAATACCTGGCAGAGATCAAGAAATTCGGCTGCGAGGTGATCAGCGATCCGGGTGTGATCCCGGTAAAATTCCGCGCGCCGGGTGGGACCCTCGCCGAAATCGTGCCGGTGGGAAGATACAAAAAATCAAAACCCTGAGGTTCTGAAAGAGCGCGGTCAGTCTTTGCAGCGGAAAGACCGCGATGCATCCTTACCGTGGAAACCGGGAAAAATAGAGAACAAGTCACCCCCGCCCCCGATCGCAGTCGAGGGTAGGCTCCAGCGGGGGTCCAGAAAAGTTTAAATTCCTGGATTCCCGCTTGCGCGGGAATGACGATCATCCACTTAATCGGAGGTACCCTCGATTAAAGGGCCGGTTTTCAGGATGCTGTCGGGGCCGAGGGATCGTGCAAATAATTCCGGTCAATAAGCAACTTCGCATAGGAGGAAGCATGGGTGGTAATTTAGCGAGAATCCTGACCGTTTCAGCCGTTGCCGCGATGGTGACCGTGGTCGACCCCAGCTCCGGTTATGCCCAGTCGAAATATCCCCGCCACACGGTCACCCTGGTGACCCATTCCAGCCCGGGCGGGGGCAGCGATGTTTTCATCCGTGAGTTGATCCGGCATCTCGGCCCGGAGATGGGGGTCAATTTCGTGGTTGAGAACCGGCCGGGGGGCAGCGGCGCCAAGGCCGTCGCCAAGGTAGCGCAATCCCCAGGCGACGGCTCCATATTTTACGTAACCACGCCGACTTACATCCAAACCACGCTGCTCAGCAAAGTGGATTTCGGATACGATAGCCTCGATCCCATTGTCACCGTGTTCCATGATCCCACCATCGTTTATACGCGCACCCAATCGCCGTTCAAGACCCTGGCCGACGCCGTCAACTACGCCAAACAGAGCCCGGGTGAAGGCAAATGGGGCGCATCGAACCCGACCTCATTAGAGCGCATTGCCCTGGAAAAACTCAACCGCGTCACCGGGGCACGCGCGGCGATTGTCTCGCACGAGGGCGGCGGCGATATGATGATTAATGTCTTGAACGGCTCGCTCGATCTCGGCATCGGCGAGGTGCAGGAGATCCTGCCGCAACTGCAGGCCGGCCGGGTGAAGCTGATTGGGGTTTTCAGTGAAAAACGCCTCGAGCAGTTCCCCGATGTGCCGACGGCGCGCGAACAAGGTTTCAATGTGGCAGTCGCCAAGTTCCGCGGCATCGCCGGTCCGAAAAATGTGCCGGCCGAAGTCGTGAAGGCCTGGGAGCAGGCTATTCAGAAGGTATTGGCGAATCCCGAATACAAAAAACTTTACCGGAGCGAAAATCTGGTCCCCGCCTACAAAAACCAGAAAAACTCACGCGAATTTATCGCCGAATTCGCCAAAGAGGTCTCTACCTCGCTGCACGAACTCGGAATAATCAAATAGTCGGGTGTCTTCATGAAGAATGATCTGATTGTCGGGCTGCTGGCATTGGCGTTTGCCGGGATCTATTACTATCTTGCCAATGACATCCCCCGCAGTCTGCTCGCGGACGGGGTGGGGGCGGACGGACTGCCGAAACTGTATGCAGTCGCCCTTGGCCTGTTGTCGGCTTTACTGATTCTGCGATCACTGGCCTCGCAGGCTGTCCCCACCGAACCCGTTGCGCCGGAGGATTCCGGCGCTATAAGCCCTTGGCGCCAATTTCGCCCGTTAGGATTGGCTGGCCTGGGCGCAGGCTATTTGCTGCTTATCTCCAGCTTAGGGTATCTCGTGACCATCTTTTTGCTGATCATCGCGGTCGCGGTCTATTCCGGCGGCAAAATGGATTTCAAGCTGATCTTTATCAGCGCCGGCGGCGGCATCCTGTTGTGGCTGGTGTTCGTTAAGATGTTCAGTATCCCGCTGCCCTCCGGCACCCTTTGGCAGTGGCTGACGGGCTAACATATAACATAACAGAGTGATCGACAGTGCATGAGATCGCGATCGGCTGGCATGCGTTAACCTCGACCTGGGCGATTCCAGCCTCGCTAGTAGGAGTGATCTGGGGTATTTTCGGCGGCGCCTTGCCGGGCATATCGCCCTCGATCGCCATGGCGCTGCTGCTGCCGTTTACTTACGGCCTCGATCCGGTCACCGCAGTGGTGTTGCTTGGATCGGTGTATGTCGGCGCGGAGTACGGCGGCTCCATACCCGCAATCCTCATCAACACGCCGGGGACCAACTCCGCCGCCGCCACCACCCTGGACGGTTATGCAATGAATCTGCGCGGTGAGGCCGGGTTAGCGCTCGGAATCTCGCTCACCTCCGGCCTGGTCGGCGGCTTGTTCGGTCTGTTGATGTTGATCGTATTAACCGAACCGCTGGCGCGGGTCGCGCTCGCGTTCACGCCACCCGCGTATTTCGCCCTCGGCATGTTCGGCCTTAGCGTCATTGCCAGCCTGTCGGGCAAATCCTTGCTAAAAGGCTTGATCGCCGGGATTCTAGGTTTAATGGTGGCGACGGTAGGCACCGATCCGCTGTCCGGCGTATCCCGCTTCATCTTCGGCGTCCCCGACCTGTTAAGCGGAGTAAAGCCGATCCTGATGATGGTCGGCCTGTTCGCGGTCAGCGAGCTCCTGGCGCAGACTCTGGAGCCGGCATGGATCAAGGTGAGCAGTCGTAACAGCCGCCTGAAACTCCCCGGTTGGAAGATGTGGCAGCGTTTGTTCAAGTGCCAGGCGATCGGCTGCGGTATCGGCACCATCGAAGGCGTCACCCCCGGCGCCGGCGGTACCATCGCCGCGTTTCTTTCTTACAACGAGGCGCGGCGCTGGTCCAAGCATCCGGAAGAATTCGGCCACGGCTCGCCGGAAGGGGTGGCGGCGCCGGAGTGCGCCAACAACGTGGTGACCGGCACCGCCCTGGTGCCATTGTTGAGTCTCGGGATTCCGGGCTCTAACTCCGCCGCGATACTGCTCGGCGGCTTATTGATTCATGGTCTGTCCCCCGGCCCCATGCTATTCGAGCGCAGTCCCGAGGTGGCCTACGGTCTTTATGCCGGTCTATTCGTGGCGAATATCGCCATGCTGTTGATCGGCTTGGTGATTCTTTCGCCCTGCATCTGGCTGGTCAACCGCCCGAGGCCCTATCTTTTAGCGTTTATATTCGCCTTAATCGTCTCCGGCGTGTATTCGATCGAACAAAGCTTTTTCCATGTCGGTATCGTGCTGGCGGCCGGGCTATTGGGCTACGGGATGCGGCGGCTGGATGTCCCGGTGCTGCCCATGGTGCTCGGCGTGGTGCTCGGTTTTATGGTGGAATCCAGCTACCGCCGGTCGTTACTTCTATCCAACGGCGACCACACCATCTTTGTGCGTGATCCGGTTTCACTGGGATTGCTGGTGACGGCGCTCGCACTGATGATTTACTCTCTGTGGCGAGAACGGCGCATGGCAGTGCAATCGTCACCGGGTTGAATTTGATGACGTCTGCGCCTGACTCCGTCGCACAATCCCTGGCCAAGAAAATCGCCGGTTTAGCTCACGCGCGGCTGCCCGCGACCGTGCGCACCCGCGCTGAGGAACTGCTTTTGGACGTCGCTGGATTATGTGTCGTTGCGCGCCGGACCGATTACGTCCAGGCGGTGTGCGAAAGCTGGAAGGCCTCCGGTCCCTGCACCGCCTTGGGCCATGCAGGCGGGTTCGACGTCGCGGCGGCGGCGATGATCAACGGCACCGCCGCCCATGGCGAAGACTTTGATGATACCTTCGAAGGCGGGCCAGTGCATACGGGAGCGGTCATTATTCCGGCCGTGCTGGCGGCCTGCGAGCGCTATGGGCGCGAGGGCCGCGCCGCCCTGCTCGGCATCGCCGTTGGGTGCGAGACCTTGTGCCGCTTGAGCCTAGTCGCACCGAAAGCGGTACACCGCGCCGGCTTTCATCCGACCAGCGTATTCGGCACCATGGCGGCCGCCGCCGCCGTGGGCGCCACGCTTGGGTTAGACGCAAAACAATTAGTGAATGCACTGGGCATTGCCGGGAGCATGGCAAGCGGCATTATTGAATACCTTTCCAGCGGCGCCTGGACGAAACGCATGCACCCCGGCTGGGCGGCGCAAGCAGGTCTGCGGGCGGCGCTCATGGGCCAGCACGGTTTCATCGGGCCGCATTTAGTGTTCGAGGGCACCCACGGCCTATTTAACGGCTTTGCTCATACCACCGAAGCCAATTTTGACGCCCTTACGGAAAATTTCGGCAAACGTTGGTGGATGGAAACCATCGCTTTTAAACCTTACGCCTGCGGCACGATGATACTTCCTTATATTGATTGCGCATTGAAGCTGGTGGCGCAAGGCGTGCACCCTGAAGATATAATAGAAATGGATTGCGAAACCGCCGAAGGCATCGTGCACCGGCTGTGGGAACCCTTGGCCTCCAAACAGCGTCCGCCGAATGCCTATGCGGCGAAATTCAGCTTACCGTTTTGTATCGCCACCGCGTTCTGCACCGGCGGCGCCAGCCTCGATGCCTTCACCGAAACGGCGGTCCGGGACAAACGCGTACTAGCGCTTGCGGCCAAAATCCGCTACCAAATCGACCCGCACAATCCTTATCCGCAAAATTATACCGGGCATGCACGCGTCACGCTGCGGGACGGACGTATGCTTGAAGCACGGCAACCGCATTTGCGCGGCGGCGCGAAGGAGCGTTTGACGCGCGCAGAGTTAGAGGAAAAGTTTGCGCGTAATGCTACAATTGGCGGCTGGTCACAGGAACGGATAAGCGCCTTTCATGAGTTCAACCGCACCGCTTTCGATGGTCCCATCAACCTTTCCGCGTTCCGCACATGAGTGACATTTCCGATCCTTATACTTCTGAACTCGAAGGCCGCGTCGCTATCGTCACCGGCGCGTCACGTAATATCGGCCGCGCCATCGCGCAGGAATTAGCCGCCGCCGGCGCCGCCGTAATTATCAACTCCCACACGGCAAAAGCGGAAGCGGAAACGGTGGCGGCCGAGATCGAGGCGAACGGCGGTAAAGCGATGGCTTTTCTCGCCGATGTTACCGATCCCAAGGCAGTCGCGGCGATGGTCGCGGCGGCGCTCGCCCGCTTCGGCAGACTTGATATTCTGGTCAACAACGCGGCGGTGCGCAAAGAAGCGGCGTTCGATCAAATCAGTTTGAACGACTGGCGGCAGATTCTGAGCATTGTCCTCGATGGCGCATTTCTGTGCGCCCAGGCGAGCCTCCCGGCGATGATGCGCGCGGGCGGCGGCGCGATCGTCAACATCGGCGGGCTCACCGGTCATACCGGCGCGCGCCGGCGCGCGCACGTGATCACGGCGAAGGCCGGCGTCGCCGGGCTGACCAAGGCGCTCGCGTTTGATCTCGCGGCGCATAATATTACCGTAAACTGCGTTTCGCCCGGCCTGATCGATACCACGCGCGCGGGCGGCACGCCCGCGCGTCACGCTGAACATAAGACTGCGGTTGGACGGCTGGGGCAACCTGCCGATGTCGCGACCATGGTCCGTATGCTATGCGGGCCGCGGGCACGCTACATCACCGGGCAGACGATCCATGTCAACGGCGGCGTTTTCATGGGTTGAGGATTATTTTCTTTTCTTTATCCGGTCATTCTAAACTGCGTATAATAGAAACTAAGTCTATTGCTGCTTGGAAAAGGTTTCAAATGGCAAAAGTTCTAAATGAAAGGACGCCTCTGAATGGTTAAAACTAAGCGGCCAATTCAGGAATCACGAAAAAATAGGCATTCAACATGTACAGCCCGGACAAGAGCAGGATAATTGCGCCGATGATTTCGAAGGCTTTCTGGTACTGTCCGAGCACTTTGAGACTTTGCAGCCAGCCGATCGTCACGGCACCAAGAATGATCGGAATCGCCCGGCCGAGGGCAAAAGCTAATAACAGCGCAACACCGAAGAGCGGCGAGCCGATGCCGACCACTACCCCAAGTAGAATAATTAAAGCGGGTGTGCAAAATGGGCAAATCGCCACAGAAAACGGCGCGCCCAGCGAGAACGCTCCCCACACACCTGCGGCACGTTTGGCCTTCATAGATATTGTCGGTAATGGGATCTTGATCCAACCTGCCCACATCAATCCAAGCAAAATGAGTAAGGGGCCAAGCACCAGACCCCATTCTCGTCCCATGAGCTTCTGCAGCCATTGACCGCCTAAACCTGCGATGAATCCCAATAAGGCGTGAGTGATAATCATGCCGAGGATAAACATGCCTCCGAACAGGATGCTTTCTCTAGGGTCACGCGCTTTCGTTACATAAGCGAGCGACACCGGAATGGCGGCGAGTGCAACGGGGTTAAAGCTGAAAATAAAACCCGTAAGAAAGCCGACGCTAAGCGAAGTGAAGCTAGCTTGTTCCACAATAGTCTTTAGCGTCTCGGTATCCATGTCACTCCAATTAAATTTCGTTACACAAGCGTTTGGCCAATTCTTCACGTAGCTTGTGGATGCTTGGCAGGGTCTGAAAGACCAGCTTTCCGTTTATCGCAATAGCTGGCGGCGCTATTAATCCCAATTCGACAGCGTAATCTATTTCGTCCAGGACATTGATCTCGCGCCAAGCCACCTTGTCTGGTCCGAATTCTTCCGCAACGGACTTGAGTTTATCTTTCGCCAGCGCGCACTTGCCACAGCCGGGGGCTGACAATATTTCTACTCTAATGCTCATTTTCTTGCTCCTCCCGTGAGGCGGGCTTTTCTAGATTTAGGCTGCGTTCCAGTGCAGCCAAAATCGGGCACTGATCTAGCGGCTTGGTTTTGTCGGTGCCAATGTTGAGCAATTCTGTTAAGGTTTGCGACATGATTTTAAGCGACTTTATTTTTTGCTCGAGCTGTAACTTTTTTTCCACAGCGAGGCGCTGAACATCGTTACAGCAGGCGTCCTTGCGATTCTTAAGCATTAGTAATTCCCGTATTTCGGAAAGCGAGAATCCGGCGTGCTTAGCATGCTTGATAAAATGCAGCCGACGCAATGCATCAGGATGGTATAGCCGGTAGCCACTATGGCTCTTCTTGGCTGGAGTAATTAGACCTTCTTTTTCGTAATATCGGATCGTGTCGGTACTTACCTGCGCCATCTTGGCAACCTTACCGACCGTTAATGTGGCGCTTCCCTGGACTGGTCCGCTCTGCACGACATGCGTGATTGCGGGTACGATTATTAGCGATTTCTCTTGTACCAATTTGTTCGCAACGGGTTGTCGTCCAACCCGTTTGTTAGATGCTGATTCCATAATCTCTACCTCCACCAACCAAGTTTTGGACTCACGGCTTTGCCGGCTTAATTACGTCGATCGACTTGGCCACCTTTTCGCCATTTTCGGCTATGAAGTTAACGGTAACCATATTCCCTCTTAACGCGGGTAAATAAGTGTATTCATTGCCCTTCTTGATTTGGGTTCCAAGTGGGACCTTGATCGCGACCTGTTCCACTTTCCCAGCCCACTGAACTTCTAGTATAAGACTTCCTGCGCACCCCCTGGCTTAAAACTGCACATGGTCAGTTTCGTGCCAGTGACAACGCCGTCGAGTTTCTCCTGCGCTAATCCAAGCATAGAGTATGTCGATGGGACGAGTGTAAATACCACTCGTGTGAAAGGAAATTTTTTAAACATGATCCACTCTCCTTGGCTCTCCAATAAAGGTGCTATTCGCTTCCAGTGGCTGGCTGTCCGCCTCCAGCTTGCCATCGCGAATATGCAAAATCCGATCGGCCATCTGGGCCAGAGCTTCCGCATGGGTGACCACAATCACGGTGCGCTCCCGGGCGATTTCTTTCAGCAGTTCGTAGATCATCTGACCCGTCTTGGAGTCGAGATTGCCGGTCGCGTTGCATCTCGCCCCCCGAGAGTTCGCGTGGTCTATGGGTCAGCCGTGCGCCAAGATCCACTCTATCGAGCAGCTCTTTCGCGCGCCGATGCCGTTGCTCGCTTGGAACGCCATTGAATTCCATTGGCAGCATGACATTCTCCAGCGCGCTGAGGTTGGGAATGAGATTGAAGCTTTGAAAGACGAAGCCCACTGTCTCCCGCCTAAAGCTGGTAAGGCCGGCCTCAGGGAGTGCATTCAACGGCTGGCCCGCGACGATGACTTCGCCGTTCGTGGGACGGTCCATCGCCCCTATGATGTGGAGCAGAGAAGACTTGCCACTCCCGCTGGGGCCTGCGATCGCGACCATGCCCTTTTCCGCCACGGCAAGATCGATGCCGTCGAGTGCTCTTACGCTCTCCTGACCCTTGCGGTAAGTCTTGCTCACATCCTGGAGCAGGATCAACGCGTTTCGGTCGTTCGCTAACATCGGGTTATTCATGTCTAATTGCCTCCATTGGCGAAAGCCTGACGACCTGCCGAATGCTCCACGCGCTTCCAGCAAATGCAGCCAGGATGCATACGAGGGCCAGAAGTCCGAGGGTGGGCGGGCCGATATCCGACGAAAGGGTAAGCGCATTGATTAGGGTGTCCTTGTACTCTGCTGGGAGGAAGGGCGCGACTCCCACGCCGAAGGCCCTTTGGACAACCGGTCCGCCCCATACGCTGAACACCAGCGTTCCCAGCAACGCGCCGAGGGCACTGAGAGCAACTGCCTCGGTGAGGAATCCCAAAACGATCCCACTATTGGATGCGCCGAGCGCTTTGAAAGTGCCGATCTCCCAGGCGCGCTCCCGCACGACGAGAAGCTGATAATCATGAGGGCGGCGGAGAGCACGATTCCGCCCTTCGATAGCCGCAGGACGGCGGTGGTGGCGGTATTCTGGAATTCGGCCACGTTAGTGGGCGCAATAATATCCGCCACATTCCCGAGCAGGTCTCTCAGCTTCTGCTCGATCTGCGGCAAATGCTCGGAAGAGTCCGCTTTGACGTAAAGCCACGATATGCCCGCCGGAATCCCGTAGATCTCCCGGAACGTGTCCAGCGGCATAAAAAGCTGCATATCACCGAAGACGTAGCCACTCGCGTAGATACCCACGACCCTGACGGGGGCGGGCGGACGGTTCAGCGCAAAGATCACAGGGTGGGTCCGCTTCAGATCGAGGGTTAGCGTCGCTTGTTCGAGATTCTCAGGTGTGATCCCGGCCCATTTGGCATACCCTTGACCAATAATGGCCACTCTCTTGCCGCGGTCTGCCTCGGTCAGGTCGCGTCCGGCAATGATCTTGGGATTTCCGGCTTCGCCATGGGATTCGAGCCGCTTCGTATCGCCCGGATTCACGCCCACAACCATAGCGAAGTTATGTCCTTCGGTGGGCGTCATAGCCAGCACATACGGCTCCACCCTGGCGACGTGCTCGACTTGCCTGACGCGCTCAAGAGCATCCTGGGGAAGAAGGTCTTCGTTACCCATCATGTTGACGTGGCCCATGGAGCCCCTCGCGCGGAGCTGCAGGGTGTTGTTCACGTTCTGTTTCAGTAACTCCGTCTGACGTTGCACCGAATCTCCGATGACCTGCATCACCAGTAGCAGAAAGAAAGGAATGCCGATCAGGAGCGCCACTATGACAAGGCGGGATTTATTCCGGAACAGGTTTCGCAGTCCAAGACGCATCATGGTCATCATGCCCTCCGCATTGCTTCAACAGGACTGAGTCGCACTCCCGTAATTACGGGGTAGAGGCTGCCGAGTGCCGCGAACGTGAGCGATCCGATCAGGATGAACATCATCACCTGTCCGTCGAACGTGACGGGCAGCTCCAGGGCTCGGCCGAGAATGTGGGCCGACGGGGCACTGACGAGCATGGCCCCGAGGCCGCCGAGGCCGCTGACGGCGACCGCCTCGGCGAGAAACTGAACAACCACCTCACGGTTCGACGCCCCGAGCGCCTTGAGGGTACCGATTTCCCGAATCCGCTCGCGCGTGCTCAGTATCATCACGAAAACGACCAGAACCGCGCCGATGACAAAAAGCAGCACGGCCGCGTAGGCGCTCGCGACCGAAAGACTGCCCAAGGTCGTGCGGGCGGTCGACACCGCCTCGGGCGTGGTGACCACGTCGGCTTCGGGCAGCCGCTGCTTGAGATCGGCGACCACCTTTTCCACATTCGCAACGGAATCGATCGTGACGAAGATTTTAGAGAGCTTGCGTCCCGGGTCGAAGGTCGCGCGGAAAGTCTCGATCGGGATGAACACGTGGTTATCGCCAAAGTCGTTCCCCGTCGTATAGATGCCTACAACCTGGAACGGTCGGCCATTTAGCACAATCTGGCGACCGGCAAGGGCGGCCTCCGACGGCTCGGCGATTCCGACGCGTTGCCGGGCGTACAGGCGTCCGACTACCGCAATTCTCCCTTGCGCATCGTCGGGGCCGAGCGAGCGGCCCGCGATGATCCTGGCGTTTTCGTAATCGATCTCCCCGATCGCCCGAAGCGCCGCACCCGGGTGCAGTCCGATCACCATGGCGTAGGCATTCCTTTTGGATGGATCGACGGCAGGCTTATAGACGTACTCATCCACGCGGGCCAAGTGCCGCGAACTCGGGATACGCCATACATTTTCAAGCGTGTCCACGGAAAAATGCTCTTCTCCGATCGGCTTGTCGCCGCCGAATCCGCCGGTGCCGAAGGCACCCGCCTCCCGCAGTTCGATAAGCGTACGCACCCGCCCCTCCATCGCGGCGATCTTCTCCCGGCTCGCAAGCGTCGCCTGAACCATCAAAGCTAGGAAGCCGATGACGAGGGCAAGCAACAGGACGACCACCGTCGCCCGCGCGATGCTGCGGAATGGATTGCGAAGCCCTCTAAGAAAAGCACCCGTCACGAACTCGTCTCGGTTATCGCCTGAACTGCCTCAAGGCTCCAGTCCACATAAACGCCGACTGTCGCTCCCTAGTGAGCCGTCCGAAATCCGACCGGCAGGCGTCCTCGCGATGGCGTCCAATCCCCGCGGACCGCAAAGACGCCGGCGCCTTCGCCGTAGCCGATACTGCCGCCGCGAACCAGGACGCCTGGACCACCGCCTTCAGGGTCCGACCCCGCCAGGCACATCTGAGCACCGCTGAACTCTCCCCAGCCGGGACAGTCTCCGGCGGAAAGTGGAACCCAATCCGCCGTAAACTCCCAGACGTTGCCGACCATGTCGAAGATACCGGCATCGGAGTCAGCTGCGGCGCCGGGCCGGTGACCACACAGGGAGAACCGTCTGGCGTGCCGAGCGCGGCGGCCTGCCATTCGGCGTTGCTCAAGAGCCGCTTTCCGGAGTTACGAGCTGCTGCCAAAGCTTGAAACCACGTCATGAACGCGGACGGTTTCACCCCGGCGATGGAGACGGCGTAGAGGTTTACACAGCCCTTGCCTGTCGGAGGGCAGCCGGGCCCATAATCGTTGCCCGAGATGCCGCGCTGAACGGCGCCGGCGGCGCGCAGGTCCGCCAGCGTGATCGTGTTATCCCTGATTTTCTTGATGGACGCCTTATCCGTCGTTTCCCAGACACTCGCTTCGTACTTGTCGACACAGACCGGCCCCACCCGCGCGGCGTTCGATGGGCAGTCTTTCGCCTCGGCCTGCCCGGTCATTAACAGGAACGAGGTCGAAACGGCTACGAGCAACAATGCGGTTAGCCTGCTCACGAACCCTTCTTCCCGGCGAGCACATCGATAGACTTGGCCACCTTCTCGCCATTCTCCACCGCGTAGGTCACCGCCACCGTGCTGCCCTGCGTTGCGGGCAGAAACAGGTAGTCCTTGCCCTTCCTGATGATGGTGTCCGCGACGACCTTGATCGGCATTTGCTGCGCTTTGCCGTCTACGTTCGTCTCCAGAGTCAGGTTTCCCTCGCACCCGCCGCCGCTTGCCCGGGGGTGGCAGGCGGTGAGCTTCGTGCGGCTGACCTTGCCCTCGATCTTCTCCTCGGCCATGCCGGCGACAGAAACCATCACCCCCGCCATGCCAATTGCCGTTAACACCAAGAGTTTCTTCATGCTGCGCATACGCTTCCTCCTTTTCACAATTGAGTTTCTATCGGCCTACACTCTAAACCTTGGAGTAGCTCCAGAGTCAAGAGCTAATATCTAGAGCAATCGCTCGCGGGTCGGCGCCTCGCGTGGGATATCTTCCATTCCTGTAGTTGCGTCATTGAGACGTTTCATTTCTATCGGCCGGACTAGGGAGTGTCTGCTCGCGGGGCACTCGCAAACTTAGTAGGAAGCCAGCACATTCAAGTCTTTGAGGTTGTTGTCAGCAGCGGGCGCCCCACGCTCATCACCGCGTCGAAGAAAATGGATGGCTTGCCCCACAGCGAATTGAAGAAGATCGCGGTAACGCTTCCGGCCATCGCCGCCATCGCCCATACAGGATAGATGAGACCGGTGGCAGCGATTGGGATGCCGATGCCGTTAAAGCAGAAGGCTAGCACCACGTTTTGCAGCATCTTGCGGTAGCTGCGGCGGCTAATGTCGCGCGCGACGAGTATCGATTCGAGGCGGTTGCCCAGAATAATGATGTCGGCCGATTCGATCGCGATGTCGGTGCCGCTGCCCATAGCGATACCGACATCCGCCTGCATCAGTGCGGGCGCATCGTTGATGCCATCGCCCACCATCGCCACCTTGCCGGTTTTCTGGAGTCGCCGCACGATGTCCACTTTTCCATCGGGCAGCACGCCGGCATAGACTTCATCGATACCAGCCTCAGCGGCAATCCGCTGGGCGGCGCGCTCGTTATCGCCGGTGAGCAATATTGGCGTGATCCCGGCCTTGCGTAGTGCGGCAACTGTCTTGGCTGCATCATCCCGAAGCGTGTCGCCGAGAGCGACAATACCAAGCGCTTGCCCATTCTTCGCGACCGCAATGACGGTGCGGCCTGCTTCCTCCAATTCGCGAATTCGCACCCCAAGCGGTGCAAGCTGGATACCTTCGTCTTCCAGAAAATCGGGACTGCCGACTAGCACTTTGGCCCCGTCAATGGTGGCGGATACACCGCGCCCCGGGACCGACATGAAGCTGTCGACCTTCAGCGGCGTGATGTTGCGCTCGAACGCAGCACTCACAATCGCTTGCGCCAGCGGATGCTCCGATGAGATTTCAGCCGCGGCCGCGATCGCAAGCAACTCTTCCTCGCTCGATTCCACCGGAACCACTTCCCGCACCAGCGGACGGCCTTGGGTCAAGGTACCAGTTTTATCGAGCACGACATGCGTCACCAGACGATAACCCTGGAACGCCTCTCCGGTGCGCATCAGGATGCCGAGCTCTGCGGCTTCGCTGGCGCCCCGCACGATGGAAAGCGGGGCAGAGATACCCACTGCGCAGGGATAGCCCATGACGAGGACGCTCAATCCCGCGAACACCGCGCGTTGAAGGTCTACGTGTCCGGTGATCAGGAAAGAACCGAGCAGCCAGCCGACAACGGCAATCAAGGCGACCACGAGCACGATAGGCGTGTAAACCGTAAGCACCCTATCCACCAGGTGCAGGAGCCCGGGTTTGAGCGCACGCGCATCTTCGACGTGGCGGATCACTTGCTGCAGGAAGCTCTCTTCGCCGATCGCGGTAGCCCGTACCAGCAGAGTTCCCGTGCTATTGATCGAACCGCCGACCACCTTGCTGCCTGCGGTTTTTTCCACCGGCATCGGTTCTCCAGTAATAAGCGACTCGTCGACGGCCGAATGGCCACTCGCCACTTCACCGTCGACTGGAATGCGCTCTCCCGGCCGAATGCGTATCTGGTCTCCCAGCCGCACCTGCTCGACCGGAATGTCTTGCTCGCGGTTGTCGCGCACCACCCGCGCCGTATTAGGCTGCAGGTCGAGCAGCTTCTTGACCGCTTGTGAGCTGCGCGTCTTGACGATCAGCGACAGCCACTCCGAAAAAATGTGATAAGTGGTCACCATCACCGAGACCGCAAAGAACGGCGCCGTCGGATAACCTTCAGGACGCCAGATCATACCGATCAACCCGCCGACTATGCCGGCAAAAGCACCAATTTCGAGCAGTACGTGTTGATTGAGGATGCCGCGCTTGAGCGCCTGGACTGCCATGACGAAAATGTGGTTGCCAACACCGAACACCATGAAGAAGGCTAAAGCCCCGGTAATCCACGGCGTCGCTTCCTGCAGCCAGCCTTGGCCTTTAGAGAAATGCAATGCCAAGCCCAGCACACTCAAGCCCACTGCACTTCCTAAGGCGATGCCAAGCCCGCGATTTCTTAGCACTACAAAGATGAAAAGAACCAAGCTGGCAAAGATGACAAGCGACAACAGGGCAGACCAGAACCCGTTTGGGTTGGCTACCAAAGCGATTGCGACGAGGCTACAGGCCACCGCTGCGAAAAAGCGCCTACCCTCATGCACCAGCGCCGCTTCCTCTTCTTCGAACGGCCGCATTTTACGTGGATCGGAGATCGTATAGCCGATGTCCTTGAGCGTCTGCAGCAGTTCCTCTGGACGCGCGATATGTGGGTCGTATTCGATCAGCGCCTGCTCATGGGTGAGGCTCACTGCAACCTTATCGACACCGGGTTGCTTGCCGAGTACTTTTTCGATGGTACCAGTACACAGTGAACAATGTAGCCCGCCGATTCGCGCGCGGATTCGTGCTCGATCGGGCCGGTTTGCAGGTTCTTCGCTCCAATAATGGGAAGCGGATTCAGCAGTGGTTGTCGTGTTCATGGCCATACCTCATTTTGTAGAAGGCCTCATGCCGTTTAAGCTGGCGAAACAAACCGAACCAGATGGACCAGAGGCCGATCGGGAGGGCTATCCAATGCAAGGCTTCAGTCATGGTTGCGACTCGCAACGCGGTAGCCGCCTCGCTCAATAACAGCAACCAATTGTTCTTCACTGACGGCCTGAGGGTCATAGAGAATCCGCGCCTCTGCGTCTTTAAACGATGCCGCAGCCTGTTTGGTGCCTGCCTGGCGTTCTAAAAGGGATTGAATGATCGCGGCACAGCCGTCACAATGCATGCCTTCGATTTTGAATGTCACTGTGTTCATCGCATATTCCTTGTACTCATTAAATTAAAAACGTTGACTGCCAGCGCGCTATGCGCTAACCACACGGCGTGCTCATAACCGGCTCTCGACTCCTTGTCGACTGTTTAGGAATCGCATATCCCCGGGTCTGATCAGTCTCAACTATTGGCATTCATAGACGCTGCGCTAACGCAGATTGTCATACAAGGATAGACCTTGGAGGTAGGTCCAGAGTCAAGGACTTTTTGAGGGTTCTGGTGCCGAAACTGTATTTTTAGCCGGCTGCTCTGAAAAAACGACCGCCAAATTTAAGCCCCAAGATCGAGCCATTGCAGAAGGCGTTCGTTGCGCTGTGGTCGGATGCACAAACGCTGGTGCACAACGAGGTGCGGCGCGAGGAAACACGACGGCTGACTCCGCAGTCATTTCGGTTGTATCTTGAGGGTTGGAAAAGATCTTGGCGGTCTTGGCTCACTGAGTTCCTCTGCGACGCGTTCGCTGCGCACACCCTGGGACCAGCCTTTGCCTGGGCACACTTTCACTTGACGGCAAAACGCGGCAGAGATCCATTCCAAGTACCGCTTGGAGCGACTTCTAGTCATCCTGCCGACGCGGCGCGACTCGAGACAATAAACGGCGGCGTTTTCATGGGTTGAGGATTATTTTCTTTTCTTTACCCGATCATTCTAAACTTCGTATAAAAGGAATGGTGAGCCGGCGCTGCGCCGCCAGCGAGGCGCGATCGAGGCGATCGAGTAAACGAAACAAGGCCTGCAAGTCGCGTGGATAGCGGTGCAGCACATAACGCGCGACCTCTTCCGGCATCTGCAATCCACGGCTTTGTGCGCGCCGGCGCAATACCACCAGCTTATCGGCGTCACTCAAAGGCTGCAGATGATAGACCACGCCCGAACCCAGGCGGGTTGCAAGCTCCGGCATACGTAAGCCTAAGTGCATCGGAGCGCCATTGCCGGTAACAATAAGAATACCGCCCGCCGCGCGCAGGCGCTCATAAAAACCGAATAAGGCCCATTCCCATTGTTGATTGCCGGCGATGCAATGGATGTCGTCCACGCAAACGAGCCGGCGTTGCTCCATCTCTTCCAGTATGCGGGTGGAAAATTCCACGGCAAGATTTAACGGAATATAGGCACACATCTCGCCGCGTTCATCCGCCAGGCGACAAGTGGATTGCAATAAATGCGTTTTACCGGAAGCCGGCTCTCCCCACATAAACAACACTGGATTGATCGGCGCACTCTGCGCCGCCGCCATCAGTTGCGCAACCAATTCGGCATTACGCGCGGGATAGAAATTTTCAAACGAAGCGCCGTCGCGCAAACTGAGGTTAAGCGGTAGCTGCGTGGTCACGATCGCGAAGAGCGTTTCGGCAGAGTATGATGCTTATATCCATTATGCAAGTGGCGTAACCACACTACCAAGACCGCGGATACCGGCAGGGCGAGCAGGATGCCGAGGAAACCGAACAGTTGTCCTCCCGCCAACACGGCGAAGATCACGACAACCGGATGCAGACCGATACGTTGGCCGACCAAGCGGGGGGTCAACACCATGCTTTCCATCATTTGTCCGACGGCGAATACGCCCAACACCCCTAACAGATGAATACCATCCTGGAATTGCAATAAGGCGGCGAGGCTTGCAACCAGAATGCCGACAATAAAACCGAGATAAGGAATGAAGCTCACTAATCCTGCCAGCAAACCAATTGGCAGCGCAAGATCGAGACCAACTAACGCCAATCCGATCGAGTCTATGATGGCCAGTATCACCATGACTAATAACTGACCGCGCAAAAATCCCGCTAATGTGTCGTCGATTTCTTCAGCGAGAGGAGCCGCGCGGGCGCGCAAACGTGCGGGCAGTAATTGCTTCAAGCGTTTGACAATGTCATCCCAATCACGCAACAAATAAAATGTTACCACCGGAATCAAAGCCAAATTCAATAACCAATTGAACAACTGCACACCTGACTGCTTGGCGAAGGAAAGCGCGGTTCCCATCCATTTACCCACATCTTGCCACTGCTGCAAAATCTGTTGCTTGATGGTATCCACATCTAAGGAAAATAAGCCAATCCCGCGTGATGCAAGCCGGGCTTGCAGCCAATCGATGTACCCCGGAACCTTTTCCGCAAATGTGCTGATTTGTTTTTGTATAAGGGGAACCACGCCTAGTACTAGGACCAATAGAACCACGAAAAAGAATATAAACAAAAACACAACACTAGCGGCGCGCGGTACATGCATTCTTTGGAACCTGCTGACCACGGGATTACCTATGTAAGCAATAAGCACTGAAACTAAGAAAGGCGTGAGAATCGGCGCCAATAAATAAACCAGAATCCCGAAGCCGGCGATGACCCCCAGGCGCAGAAACAGATGCGAGTTATTCATGGCGGATTCCCGGCGCTGCTGCCGGCGCAATATCCTTCATCACGCCCCAGATCCAGAGGTAATGCGCGCCGCTGGCCACGGTCGTAATCAACACGGCTATAATTAATCCATTGGTAAGAAGCGGGAAAAATAATGAGGCGGCCTGTTGGACTAAAATGGCAATGATCAACAAAATCTGCATCAAGGTATTGAGTTTGCTCAAATAACTCGGGCGCATCTGCACGGCGCCTACGAGCGAGATATAAACCAAATAACCGCCGATAATAAGCAGGTCGCGGAAGGCCACGCTTAATACCAACCAGAATGGAACGTGGCCCAGGAAACTTAGCATAATATAGGCGCTTACCAGTAATATCTTATCGGCTAAAGGATCGAGTATCGCGCCTAAGCCGCTGATCAGATTATAACGTTTCGCGATATAGCCATCCAATCCATCCGATATTCCGGCAATTAAAAAAACGATTAATGCCGGGAGATAATCTTGGCTCTTTAACAACAAAATCAGCACCGGCACAAGGGCAATGCGCGATACGGTAATCGCGTTCGGCAGATGGGAAATATTTTTCAAGCAGCTTGCTTCCAAAAAAATTATTCTTGTCGGTCGATGATTAATACAAAAGCGCGATTTGTGTGGATATCGCACGCTATGCGAGCACACCCTTTAAGTCAAGGTTTACACCGCATCGCGCTTTTTACGGACGCGCTGCGCGCCGGCTTAACTGCAATGATTGCGGGTCTCGCCCCGGTCGCTATCGGTATCCTCGGCAACCGCTCTCGGCCGCAACTCGCGCGATCGCCTGCGGCGCCACGCGCTCAGGCTGAAGCCGCCCTTCGTAGTCGTCCATCTTCTCGACCTACCTCAGTGGCATGAGGATTAGCGTGCTGGTGTTCGGATCCCGTTGCCTGACCTGACCAGGCTCGTACTCAAGTACTCGGCCGTTGCGAAGGATGACGTTGTAGTCCGCCCGGTCCCATGACCACCCGCTAATTAGACGATTTGTGTAGCGGAGGGCTTCGTACTCACCGCTACGTTGAAACCCGTCCGGATTTACAAGGACTCCAACTACTTCGTCTTTCGACATGCCTTCGCGAACGCTTTGCATGCGCTCGCCAGTTACGCATCCGATCAAGGCAGCCGACAAAGCGAGAACACAAACTAAGTCTTAGCATGGTGATTCCTCCAAGACGCCCAACCGTCCTAGCTCAGGGGCGCCCGCTTGCAGGCGCCCCCTAGAGCGCCGGCTTAGCCTTACCTGCCACTTCCGTAGTCCACCGCACGATCTCCTCGCGCGATGCGGAAGGTGAATTCAGATGGCTCGAATCTGGCTCGTAGAGTTTGTTAAGCGGGTTCTTAGGCAGGAGCGAGAAAAACTGGTCCTTCACTTTGCGCAAGCCTGGGTAGTCGCCCATTGGTGCAATAAACAAAATAGGAACGTGCGGGTTCATATTTTTGAATGCCGTCGTTTGATTCATTGCGCCATCCGGATCGAACCAACTGAAGTAAGCGGATGGGGTGGTGACAACTGGGTAGGTGCCCTTTGAGCCTTCGTAATCGCTAAACTCGGTCTTTTTATCGCCCTTCCCCTCGGTGATAAGCTTGCGCGCCAAATCGACGGACTCGCCCAGTTTTTCCCGGTAGGTGGGGTTGCCCACGTTCCCGCCCGGCGCGATGGCGATAATGCCATCCACTGCCTGCTTACCGCCGAAATAGATTGCGAACAGGCCGCCTTGGCTGAGTCCGGCGACAAACAACTTCTGCGCCCCTTTGCTGCGCAGCGTGTCGAGCGCGGATTCAACTTCCTTTACTGCGGCGCTAACGTTTATGTCGTATTCGCGTTTCCCGGACCAGGGCATTTCCAGGTTCGCGACGAGGTACCCCTTTTGCTCAAGCGACGATGCCAATTCGGTAACATGTTTCGTCGGCGATCCAACCATGATCTTTCTCCGCGGGGCTAACTAAAACATAGACCCCAATAAAATACCTAAAATTTTATTGGGTTGATTTATAAACATGGCTGCATCGTAAACTTAACCTAAAGTCCAGGCAATAAAATCTACATCGGGCTTTTCGACGCGATTTAATACACCATAGACAGACTGCTAATCCACGGTACATTAATAGTAAAGAGGGTTGGGTTGGTTTTGCCCCGTAGGAGCTCGCCAAGCACCGGAGGGCGGCGAGGATCAGGCCCGCTGTTTTGCGGGGCGCGGTAGGGACCGCGCGTTGGCCGCAGCACAGGGATGTGCTGTCGGCCAACCCCCTTGCCGACCGAGGAGCGCAGGGAACCGCGCGCCTTTCGCGCGGCGAGCGACCGGGGAGCGTTTCTTTGGGTACTTTATTGTCGCGACAAGAAAGTACCTCGCCCGCGGGGCGAGACCCGCAATCATTGCAGTTAAGCCCGCGCGGCCGCTCTCGCGCATCCATGCGCTCCGCGGCATTCGTACATCCTGTACAGCACAGCTCGACCTTTTGAATTGCGATAGGTGAGGCCCTGGCCATAATAATGCTAAAATCACAATATTATGCGAAATTAACAATTATGACTGACAAAAACGTCCCGCGTCCCATCTTCCAACTCGAAACAAAACCATGGACAAAACCGCAAAACCCACACACAGCTACCGCGATGCCGGCGTCGATATTGACGCCGGGGACGCCTTGGTCGAAGCCATTAAACCGATTGCGCAACGCACCATGCGGCCGGGGGTGCTCGCCGGCTTAGGCGGGTTCGGCTCGCTGTTTCAAATTCCGCCGGGACAATATCAAGAGCCGGTGCTGGTGGCGGGCACCGACGGCGTCGGCACCAAGCTTAAGCTGGCCGTCGAGTTGGGCAAACACGACACTATCGGCATCGATCTTGTTGCGATGTGCGCCAACGATGTGGTTGTGCAAGGCGCCGAGCCTTTGTTTTTCCTTGATTACTTCGCCACCGGCCATCTCGATATCAGCACCGCCACTGCGGTAATTCACGGTATCGGCAAAGGCTGTGAACTCGCCGGCGCGGCCTTGGTAGGCGGAGAAACGGCGGAAATGCCGGGCATGTATGCCGCCGGGGAATACGATCTCGCCGGTTTTTGCGTCGGCATAGTGGAAAAATCCAAGATCATCGATGGAACCGCCGTTAAACCGGGCGATAGCCTGGTCGGTATTCTCTCCAGCGGTCCCCATTCTAACGGGTATTCCCTTATCCGTAAAATCATTGAAATCCAGCACGCCGATCTCAACCAGGCCTTTGCCGGGACCACCCTCGGCGCGAGCCTGCTTGCGCCAACGCGCATTTACGTTAAGCCGATTCTCAACCTCTTGCGCCAAATATCGGTCCACGCGCTCGCCCATATCACCGGCGGCGGCCTGCCCGGTAACGTCCCCCGGGTTTTGCCTGCGGGGACCCGCGCGGTGATCAACCGCCGCGCCTGGAGGCGTCCGGCGATTTTTGACTGGCTGCAAACTACAGGCAACGTCGTAGACGCCGAGATGTACCGCACCTTCAATTGCGGCATCGGCATGGTGTTGATGGTCGCTGCGCACGACGCGGACTCCGCGCTGCGCTTGCTTAAAGAAGCGGGCGAGACCGCGTGCATCATCGGCCATATCGAGGCCTATTCTGGAGACGAGCAGGTTGCTATTATCGAATGACTTCATCCCCGGCAGCGGTAGTGGTCTTAATTTCCGGACGCGGCACTAATCTACAGGCTATCCTCGATCAAACCGCCGCTCATCAGCTGCCGATAGAAATACGGGCGGTCATTAGCAATAATCCGAATGCCTTGGGATTGGAGCGCGCGCGTAACGCTCGATTGCCTACTCATATCGTCGATCACCGCGCATTTGCTTCGCGCGCGGACTTTGACAGCGCGTTGATGCAAGTTACCGATAACTACCGGCCGCAATTAGTTATTTTGGCGGGATTTATGCGTATTCTAGGCAAAGAATTCATTCGGCATTATCAGGGCCGTTTGATCAATATTCATCCTTCGCTGCTGCCGGAATTTCCCGGCCTCAATACCCACGCGCGCGCGTTGCGAAGCGGCGCCGTGCGGCATGGAGCAAGCGTGCATTTTGTAACCGATGTCGTCGACCGAGGACCGGTGATTCTGCAGGCGGTAGTGCCGGTAAAACCCGGCGACACAGTACAAACGCTGGCTGAACGCGTGCTCAAAGAAGAGCATCGCATTTACCCCTTAGCCATCCGCTGGCTGGCGGAAGGGCGCGTAAAATTACACGACGGCCGTATTTTCCTCGATGGAAAATACCAGGCTGAACCGATCCGGGAAAACTAAAATGAGACGTCTTCTTTATTTTTTATTTTTATTTTTTCCTTTCGCCTCTGCTACCGCCGGATTGCCGGATCAGATGGAGCTGGAATACAGCTTTAACTACGGGGAGCTGCCGATTGGCAAGGTGACAAAAAAATTGCTGCGGGGAAAAGACGGGCTTTATTATCACACCACCTGGACCCGGGCAAGCGGACTGGCGAGGGCGCTGACGAAGGCGGAATGGCTGGAGGAGGGATGGTTCAAGCTTGTTGGCCAGGATATCCAGCCGCAATCTTTCTCGGAGACCCGCAAAGGCGATAACAAGGCTTATTATCGCAATGCGGTTTTCGATTGGCCGAAGGCACGCTTGATTTTTAATAATGGGCAGCAATCCGCCCTGCCTCCCGGCAGCCAGGACCAGGGGAGTTTCTTGTATTTATTCATGCTGCGTTCTTTCGCTAATCTTGGCGCGCAATTTATGCCTATCACTGACGGTGAAACTTTAAATTTTTATAAATTTATTTATGCCGGGAAAGAAATATTGGAAACACCTTTTGGCAAATTAGAAGCTGCGATCCTGCAACGGCTCCCATCCGAACCCGCGTCTGAACCATCCTGCCGGAATATAAACGGCCAAGATCCGGTCAATCTGCGAAAATGTATTGACCCGGCCGATGACTTCACGGTGTGGCTGCTTCCCGATAAGTATAATATTGCTGCGAAGGTTAGGAAGCGCAAGAACAATCAGAGCTTCACTCTCCTGCTTAAATCAGCCGGCGGATTTTAGAATCCCGCAATGACTTCGCGGCATGACCGAACCCGGCCTGATCAGAAAATTAATTGACGGGTTTGCCAATGACGGCTACGCCGTCGCTGAGGATTTTTTGCCGGCCCGCCTGATCAATCGATTGCGCGCGGAGGAAAAGTCTTTATTCGCGCGCGGCCAGGGAAGCCAAGCGGCGATAGGCCGTGGAGCTATGCGGCAGGTCAACCCCGCCGTGCGCGGCGATGAAATCCTATGGCTCGATCCCAATCGGCTCTCGCCCGCGCAAAACTTGTACTGGCAAGCGATTGATCGTCTGCGCCTGCAGCTTAACCGTGAGTGCTTCTCAAGCCTGACCGACTATGAATGCCACTTTGCCCTATATCGCCCCGGCAGCACTTACCAGCGCCATCGTGACGTGTTCCAACAAAACCCCAACTGTTTAATCAGCTGCGTCTTGTATCTCAACGCTATCTGGAAACACGAACAGGGTGGAGAGCTTCGCTTATACCTACAGAAAGACGACGGCGAAATATCACTGGATATCCCGCCTGTCGGCGGCAGGTTGGTGATTCTTAACAGCCGCGAAATCGCGCACGAAGTCCTGCCCGCCCGCCGCTGCCGTTACAGCCTGACCGGATGGCTGAAGTCGAGATGATAAGCGGTGGTAACCGCTTAAGGAACCTCTGATTAAGTCAGAGGCTCCTGCGGCATAGGGGCGAGGCGGTATGATGAGGAAGGTCCGGATGGACCTTCCTTCCGCCGAGCGGGCCGGCCACGGAAGGCCGGCCACGGCTTTCAAGCGCAGCAGGAAAGCGAAGCGCAGAAAGTGCCGCCATTTTTCAATTACGTAAGTAATTGAAAAATGAAGAAAAACGAAAATCATGCTGTGCATGGATGCATGAATGCCGCGAGCGCAAGGATGCGCAAGAGCGGCCACTTTTCGTTTTTCGTCTCTGAAAAATTCGCCTGGAGCGAATTTTCGTGCTAACACCCTTAGGGGTGAGGCGCAGGGAGGCGCCGAACAAAAATGTCAGG
>WNFG01001169.1_pt1 | contig 24455 bp, 34 predicted proteins | sample 5400431 | NCBI WGS metagenome assembly WNFG01 (sample SAMN13153346, study PRJNA577476) | soil metagenome | isolation source: 120 cm saprolite under Douglas fir tree site 2 hole 3 replicate 2 | place: USA:California | collected 2015-04-18 | reverse complement strand
GTGAGCCGGACGCGGCCACGCACCCTACGCCTCAAGACCATCAACTGATGTCGAAGCATCGCGTTCTCAGCCTCAAGCCGCAACTTCGACTTGAACGGCGAGGCCAGGATGGCCAGAACGAAATGAAACAGTCCAATCACTCGGCCAGTTTAGGTGATTTCATTACGCCATCAACTCAGACGAGGTTTTCAGTACAGACAGGCCTCCTTCGACCAGAGGCGCTAGCTGAGTTCTCAGGGCGGCCATCGGCGTCGGCCGCAGGAACCAGCCGTCACGCCGGTCGCCGCACCCCACTTTTTTAACGGTTGCCACGGCTTCGATTTCGGCTGTCAAAAGGCTTGCGACCGCCCCTCCTTGAAGACCGGCAAACGGACCAGCAGCCAGTGCCGAAGGCTGCCAGCGGTTGTGGCGCTCGAGCGGCTCAAAGATCGCCAAAATGGATGGCCCAAGATGAGTAAAGTTGCTTGTTCGTTAGCTCTGACGCAACATTGCTACTGTGACAAACGGAGTTTCATCACCTAAGATGAAAAATTCTCACCCCATTCAACCGCATCGATCAGAATTAATTCCGCCGCTTGCGGCACTTCTCGCCTTCGAACGCGCCGCCTCCCAATTGAGCTTCCGTCGAGCGGCACGCGACCTGTCGCTTAGCCCGTCAGCCATCAGCCATCAGATTCGCGGGCTAGAGACTCTGTTCGGTACAAAGCTGTTTCTTCGCGGCCCACGTTCCGTACAGCTTACAGCAGCCGGTGAGCGGTATCTGGAAAAGGTTTCAGCGGCGCTATTGACGCTGGAGGGCGCCGGCAGGGACATGACGAAAATTCAGCGCGGGAGAGCAGGTGAACTTTGGATCAGTGCACTGCCCTTCTTTACCAGCACTGTCCTGATCCCTGCATTGGCGGACTTCAACCGCAGCAATCCCAACCTGACATTGCGGATTGAAGCCACGCACCAGTATGCCGACTTCAACAACTCGAGCGTGGACGTTGCAATACGCTATGGTCGTGAGCAGTCCTCCGGACTCAAATTTGAACCGCTGGTCGAAGTCAGCGGCTTGGCTGTCTGTTCGCCCGCGCTCATCAAGGCGGGATTGAAGACACCGCAGGACCTCTCGCGACAGGTTCTACTTCATCTCACATCCCAGCCTCACGCATGGCCGATCTGGTTCGGCGAAGCGGGGTTGCCAGATCTGACGCCGCGCGGGCACCTCTGGCTTGATAGCGTCCCTGCTATTCTCGAGACCGCCGAACGAGGCCTTGGGGTCGCGCTCGGAATGGCGCCCTTGATTAAGGCGCACCGGGGATTTGGCTCGACGCTGGTCGCTCCGTTCGACTTTCAAACTCGTCATCGTGAGACACTCTATCTCGTATCTCGATCGGAACAGGTGCGGAATCGCAGAATCATGGCGTTGAGGCGTTGGATCATGACTGCCGTCCGAAATACGCAACGCCGATAGTGACCTGACAACCTTCGCTTTGCCCGGCTACCATAACTGGGACGACCTGTGCTCTAATCGACACCATCTCGAACGAACGCGACCCGGATCGTCGGATCACCGATAGCCTCGTGAGCGTCCTCGAAGCGAACGGGCTTCGTGATGATGTGCTCTGGATGCCAATGACCGGCGGTCACGTGAGCCAAACAATCAGGCATCTCGGCGCGCGCGTTGACGCGCGCGATCCGCAAGGTGATTCCAACGCCATACATGTGACGAAGGGGGACGGGCGTAGTTTCCGCAAAGTCACCATACATTCGCTGGCACATGCCGTTGGGCTCGGTTGAGCGAAATGCAAGCAGAATGCTGGCGTCGGTCGCCGCCGCGTCCACGACGATCGGAAACAGGCCGATGGGATCCATTGCCAGGCCTGTCGGCGCCTCGAAAACCTCGGCACCAAGCGATTTGGCCTTGGTCAAGCGCGGTCGATTGTCATCCAGAAAGACCACGCGCCTTGCACCTCGGGCCAGCGCGGCCTGGACAGCGAACAACCCGACCGATTGTCCGCCGCCGCCAATCACAAGCACTTCTGCACCGGGCCATCGGCTCAGTAAGATCGCGACCGCACTGAACGCATCGGTGGCGCCGTCGGCAAGAGCTGCCGTTTGTGACAATGCATGGCCTTCGGGTTGCCTGATCAGCATATGGTCGGCAAACGGCACTCGGATCAGATCGGACAGCGCACCGCCATATTCCACGCCGCAAACCGGCTTGAGGCCGAAGGAAGAGCGAAACGGAACAGCTCGGCATGCGTTGGTGTGCCCGCGCAGACAGCGATCGCAACAGCCACAACTGATCTGAAAGGGAACGATGACCAAATCGCCTGGGGCAAAGTTTTTGACGGCGTCGCCGACATCAGTTACTCGGCCGGCGGTCTCGTGTCCCACCGCGAAGGGGCCGGGCAAGCCCGCTTTCCCGCTCGCGATAATGAGATCGAGGTCGCATCGCGTTACCGCGAGGGGCTGTACCAGCGCATCCCGAGCGTCCTGCAATTTCGGTTCCGGCACATCCCACCATTCGACGGTACTGCCTCGGACATAGGTTAGCTGCCGCATGCCGATTGCCTCTATTGAGCGGTAGTTCCGACCTGCGCTCGGCAAATTCGGGGGTGGACGTACCGCCGCCGCAGGTTCGACGGAGTCGATCTGGGGAAGATTGCAGAAAGCGGCTCAAGCGCACAAACGGTTTGTATTCATCCTAGATGAGGCCAACTCACCTTTTTGTGGCGTGCCCCGGCGTCACGCTGCGTGGCTAGCGTTGAGCAGATGATGAAGATCCATGGAGGGGTAATCCGATTTTTAGTTGCCGGCTCAACCGGGACACGCGTCTTCGCGTGAGCGGCGCCATCACGCGAACGACGTTTCCGATCCGAGTTCTTCCGGTTTTGACCAACGGACATCAATAACCTCACGGCACGCAATCTCAGCCGCCTCTGCCGCTGTTCGGTGTCCCAGGGGTGACGGCAATCATCCGCGCCGCAAAGCATCAAAAGCGCTCAGCCGGTTTGATCGCGGCAATAATCCGCCGTCGCAACGCGCGGCCCCGCGAAGTATTGGCAAGCTTCCGCCGCATCAGGAGCGAGTAGCCGATGCGGCTAGGCAAACAGATATTCGACAAGCGTGAAAGCCTTCCAGATGCGAATTCCCGTTCGCTGAAGGGAAGGGGCGCCAGCAACACGCCATATCCCGCACTGGCAGCTTCCAGCGCCGCAGCGTAAGACGAGAAGTGTAATGGATGGGTGGTCTCCGGCGCGCGCACTTTGAGTGCACCCCAAACCTGCGGCCAAACGATGTCGCTAACTCCGGGGCTCAGCAGCGTCTGTTCGATCCACCACGACCGATCGGTGGGCCGTGCCCGCGCAACAATGGTCGGGGCGGCCGCGAGTACCAATTGCACGTCGAAAACGGGCGTCGATACGAGATCGGGATCCGGTTCGGTTCCGAGCCTGATCGCGACGATCTGGTTGGTCCCGAACAAGTCCCGCTTGGCGTCGGTAATGTCCAGTTTGACCTGATTGCTGTCGCACCATTTCAGGAACCTATCGTCGAAAAGGAATTGGCGGGCAAAAAGCGGCGGGGCGGTAAGGATGATCGGGGCCGCCGCCGCCATCCGGCTTGCGGTCGCGCATGCGCTCACAAGGTCTCGCATCGGTCGCGATATCTGGCGCTCGAAAGACACTCCGATTGAAGTCAAGGAAAGCCGGCCGCCTTGCCGCTCAAACAGTTTGACCCCAAGACGTGCCTCCAGAAGTCCGACCTGATGGCGGACCGCGGACGCCGTCAGGTTAAGCTCGGCCGCCGCAGCATTAAAGCTGGATAGCCGCGCACAGGCCTGGAATGCCCGTAGCTGGCTCCAGGAAAGCCCCGGGTCGGTCCAGCGTTCACGATGCGGTTCGGCTTCCATTCGATGCGTCCGCGATTCCAGGCGATGTTACAAATTTTGTTTGCGGACCGCACGCGAAATTCACAACCGCAGCTGGCTGATTGCTGCCAATCTGCGGGCCTGTGACAGGAGGACAATTGCGATGCACCCTGAATACCTGCCCGCGCGGATCGCCCTGGTTGCAAACGGCCTGGCGATGATGGTCCTGTACCCCCTGAACATGCTCGTGCTCGAACGCGCCTCCTGGGTCTGGGACTATCCCGACCGCAATCTGGCCATGGAGCATATGCTGGTCGCGATCTACGTGACGATGGGCGCTTTTCTGGTCTGGGCGGCGCGCGATCCGGTCAAGGCGCTGCCGCTGATCGACTTCGTCATCGTGTCGGGCGCAGTACACGCCACAACCATGGCGTTCGATGCCGGTCACATGCCGGGCCTCTCACAGCATCTCGCGCTCCGTAGCGATGTGATGGGCACCTATGTGGCACCGATTACACTCGCTCTGACGCATCCTCGTCGCTTCTATCTATGGCAGTGGAAGCGAGCATGAATCTTGCGTACTCGACCCGATGCGCGGGGGCTTGGCTGATGCTGGCTGCGCTGACCGTCACCCTCGGCTTGCAGCTTTTGGCGCAGTTTCGCGAATTCCGGACCGTAGGTTCGCTGGCTGCGGAACTCTGTGTCCAAGCTAAATCGGGCGGAGCCCGCGCGACACCAAACTAAACTGAAAACTTCAGCTAACTGCCATAGGAACGATCAAGTGAGCCTTCGCAGCTCAGCCCCGAAATCCGGAGTAATTTCCATGAAAAAGTTGTTGGGTGTGGCGGCTGTATTGTTTGTTTCTCTGTTCCTGTTGATGTTCGCGGTTTACTCGGCCCGCGGCCTGTTCACGCCGGAGTCGACGTCGATGCGCTTCTTCGGCCTGCCCACCGTCGACGTCGATGGCACGCTCTATTATCGCGTTTACCTGTCGCGCAACCTCGCGATCGTGGTTGCGGGCTTCGTCTTTCTGATTCGCCGGCAGTGGCAGCCGCTGGCTGTCCTGACCACCGCAGCGATGGCCTTGCCCGTGTTCGACGCAACGATTTTGTACAATGTACTTGGCGGGGCAACCCCGCTCGCGGGACACGTTTCGGCGTTCATGGTCATTAGCTTTGCCTCGGTTCTTCTGTGGCTCCGCGTGCGCAACGCCAGCGGCTAGTATCATGCCGTGCCGGGGCGGCGGGCGCGTGGATCAAAGCGATCAACGCCTGAACCTTGGCTGCCGCATAAGAAAAAGCCCGATAGAAAAGGCAGAGTGCCTGATCTACCGGACTTCGATCTGGTTGCAGGGATAGGATTTGAACCTATGACCTTCAGGTTATGAGGGTGACTTTTGGCACTCTAACTCTTTGATGTAACTAATGAAATTGACTGCATGTGACCCTGGTGTGCCGTTGGCGCCGGCTACGAATCTATGGGCCCCGAACTCCCGAGGGCTCAATGAGAGGTCTGCTTTGGCGGAACGTGAGCGTGTGGAAGCCCGCGCCAGAAGCTTTCGAGGCACTTCTCGCAAATCCTCTCAATCTCCTGCAACGGCAAGGAGTCGATCATCTCTCGAAGCGCCTAGCGGTCTTTCTCGGGCCACTTGCCGCAGATGACGCAATCGTCTTCAGTGTTCATGTTGATCGCGGGCGGATTCCTGGTGTGCCGAATTCTAGCGAGATCATCTCGCAAACCAGCTCGTCAATGAAATGCATGGGCGCGCAAGCGTCTGGCAGACAGACCAGGGGCGAATACCGTTGCCTGCTCTGCGATCACGTTCTTGAGGTTTTCGACGGCTCAGCCGAGGTGGTCATCCGCCTCACGGTCCAGCCGGAGAAAACTCGGTAAAGCCGGCACCTGCGCTGACTACTTGCCGCTTAATTGGAACTTGCGCCGAAGTGCTGATAATGCGCGGAGATCCGTCTGGCTCGGCGCGGCTTAAGAGCGTTTCCAAAACCAGAAAGAACTTTTCCGCCAGCATCTGCGTCTCCTCAGAGTGACTAGCGTACTAAGCGGAACGTGATCGCTAGGTGTGAATCCCTAGCGCCGATCCTTACAATTGCTGTGCAACTGTTCCATGACAGCGGGTCTCCGTACGACTACTGATTTCTATCTGCAGCTGCTTCACGCCTAGCCCGGCTGGTGGAATCATTGGGTATGGCCCGCGATCGGAAAATCATCTTCCAGCAGATGCGCGAAATGGGGTGCACGGCCTGTTGATCTACTGTTCGGATTATAAGTGCAGCCACTCCATAGCGATCAGCGGCGATTCGCTGGCCCGATGATGTCAGGCTCTGGCTCATGTAGGCCCGAGCGGCTTCGCGCGAACCGAGCAACTCCGTCAGGCCGTTTTCTAGCCTTTGTTCGTCAGTCAATTCGGGCACGGGCACGGCCTTGCTAGTTCCCAGGGGAAAGTACTTTTGATCTTGGCCCGCCGCCTGAGGAGAGGACCAAAGTTGCATCGAGTGACCGTCATTTGGTGACCTATTCATTGCAAACGCGCCTCCTGCTCCGCACCGCTGCTCACTCAGGCTCAAGCAATTTGCCCTCCGGCGAGCGCCGTTAGATGGTCCCGGTCCCGATTTCGCAATATTTTTATACCGATAGGCGAGGCTCAGAATGCATATTTTAAGCGCCCGACGATACTGCGACCCCACGCAGCGACGAAATTTTGGCCCACCCCCTTCATCGCCGATACCCTAGAAAATTCGCCCGCCCCCACTTCTGAACTGTTCGGAAATGAAATTCGAACAGTGTATCCGTAGGGGAGATTGAAAGACATGGCAAAAGCAAAGCTCCGACTGGTCAAGCCAACTACCGTAAATCGAACAGTGCCGTTGCGACGGCCCAATGCCGAGCTACGGACCCGGGAATATCTGACTGATGCAGAGGTGGCCCGGCTCACGGAAGCAGCTAAGTGGGGCCATCGGCATGCGGCTATAATCCTAGTCGCCTATCGGCATGGCCTGCGGGCCAGTGAGCTAGTCGACCTTCGTTGGGATCAGATCGATTTCGATACCGCTACCTTAGCGGTGCGCCGAGCCAAGCGAGGCACGCCAGCCACACACCCGATCCGGGGCGATGAATTGCGAGCGCTGCGGAGGCTGGCGCGTGAGCAAGAGCCCCGGTCGCCGCTTGTATTCACCTCCGAACGCGGTGCCCCATTCACCACAGCCGGCTTTGCCCGAATGATTGAGCGGGCTGGGGCAGAAGCGGGGTTGGGCTTCAAGGCCCATCCGCATATGCTACGGCACGCGTGCGGGTTTGCGTTGGCGAACAAGGGACACGATACCCGAGCGCTGCAAGGATATCTTGGTCACAAGAACATTCAACACGCGGTGCGTTACACCGAACTAGCGCCGGATCGGTTCAAGGACTTCTGGCGCTAGGCGCGATTACGCAATCGCCGACTCCAAACCGGTTTGCGCGGTTCGGCATTGGGGTCGCGGGCTCGCGTACTCGGTTATCAATTTGTCCCATTCCTCTGCTTCACTGGTCCAGAACGTATCATTCTCGCCTTCAAACGCCGCCCGCTGACGGCAGAAAGCGGCCATAGCTCGGCAATACGCAAGCACATCCATTCGACATTCCCCCAGTCGGAGTGACGCTAAATGTCATGCACACAATGTAGCGGCTTTGTTACAGACGCATCACGGCTGGTCTCCGTAAGAGTACGGATGAAGTTCTAGCCTCATCGTTGCCCGGTAAGTGTCTCCCATGAAAAAGTCCGATGTCACCTGTCCCAAATGCGGCGCTGGTTATCGCCGCATCGAATTGATTTTTAGGCCCGGTGATAGGGGCGAGTTTCGTTGCTTGGTATGCGACCATTTGCTTGAGACCGTCGATGGCTCTCGCACCGTTGCGCTCCGTCTAACGGTGCAGCCAAAAACATCCAGGTAGTCATCAACTTGGGCAGCATATGCGATTCGCCTGCCGGCGCCTTTCGGGATCGCCTGCCTTACGGCTTCGGCTTCTTCTCGCCCCGACCTTCAGTTTCGAGCCCGATCTCAACGAGCCGACGGATCGCCTCCGACCGCGTCGGAAGGTTTGGCTGATGCCGGCGCCAAGCATCGATCCGCTTGAGCCAATCCACTGGCGCAATCAGCTGTAGCCTCTGCACCGCGCTAGCTAGTTTCGCCACCATTCGTCGATCCAGAATCATCATCGATCGCTTTCCCTAACATCGCCTTGCCCGAGCGCCCACGATGTGTATAATACACATGGTGTCGCGTCGCGAGGGAAACGCTCATGCTGGCTGCGGGGATCAGCGCCATCTCTTGGGCAGTGATTATCGCGGCAATCGTCACGATCATGGGGATGGTATGATGGCCCAGGATGAACCCCTTCGCGAGGCTCATGCGGCCATTGTTCGGGCCATAGCGGAGCTGAGGGCCCTAGGCGTAGCGGTGCCGATTGCGCTGCACCAAGCTGCACATGCCCTCGCCTACGCAGAGCGCAGCGACTGCCGCGTCCTTCCTTTCAAAGGCCCCGGCGGGCCATGACGAAGTCCCAGCGCCAGCGGGTGCGACGAGCCGCCGCGGTCATCAGCCTGCCCCGGGGCCGACATTGACGATGAAGTAGTGGATGAGCGTGTGGTCCGATGGCGTGCTGTGCGCCGTTGGCGTGGGGAGCCAGAGCCCCTAGCGGACTGGCATGCTTTCAGGTCGGAGCAAGACGCTTCACATTGATGGCCCGCTTGCGGACTTGCGTGAGATCATAATTCATCTGCATGCGGAGCCACGTATCGGCGGTGCTGCCAATAGCCTTTTCGAGCCTGATAGCCATCTCGGGCGTTACACCGGCACGCCCGACAATGACGCTGTGAAGTTGCTGACGCGAAATGCCGAGGCCCTTTGCAGCATCTACAAGGGTCAGGCCCAGTTCATCGATATCAGCCTTTATGAGCTGGCCCGGATGGCTTGGATTTTTCATCGGCATTGCAGCTGTCCTTCTAATGGTAATCCACAAAATCAACTTCGGATGCCTTGCCGTCCGTAAAGCGAAACACGATGCGCCAATTCGCCCGCACCGTGACGGCCCAGTATCCTTTACGCTCGCCCTTAAGCGCGTGCAGCCGAAAAGTTGGACGGTCCAATCCTTCGAGCGTTTCGGCGGCATCGAGTGCCGTTAAAATATCGCGGATGCGTTGAACCAGTTCCGGCGGCAACAATTTGCGGTCGTCATTCTCGTAAAAACGCCTTAGGCCTTTGTGCCGGAAACCCTCAATCATTCCCGCTCATTTCGACAAGTCCCGATTTGTAAAGATAGTCTTTACACTTACCGGAGGCAATGCCCGAGGCCGATATCGACGGGGCAATTCTCATTCTTTAGGCAGCGAAACGCCGTTCATCATGCGATGCAGGGACAACCCATTTCACGTTGGCTGCCATGTAAATCCCTAATCGGTTCGGCCATTGAAAAGCGTTCACCCCTTTCGGTTCGATCATCAGCACTTTCTCAGTTATCATTCCTTTCAACACTCGTTCGGCCAGATGATCTCCGGCCCATGTTGCTTCGTCAGAGAATAGAAACAGTTTGTTTTGTAGATGGGCATTGTGCTTGCCGCACAGATGTTCGGAGCTAAAGATTTGCAATCCGTGCTGGCCGAAAATGCCCATCATGATATTGCCCCACATGCCTTTGCCCGATCCCTTACCGCCACGAAGTACAAGCGCAACACCGGGTGGCGATCCGGGATTTTGAAACTTCCAAGCAGCCGAGCGTCGGATGTAGTCCTCAAATGCCGCGTTGCCGTCAGCAAGAACCTCTGCAATATGGCGCTGGATTAGGCGTGTAGCCGGTCATCTATTAGGTCCAAAGGCTCCGATCGTGTTCGAGTTATCAGGAACGGCATGTCGCGCGTCGCAGACTCTCTGCTTGACTAAACTATAAATTGCGAGCTGGCCTCAACTGCTAACGAGCTCACCCGGAGAATACGCTGCTTCGGCCAAACTGGCGGGGAGAGTGTCAGTCAATCCCCCATTGATGTACAACCCGTTTTTCATTCTAGCATGTGTGAACCTACGGTCTTGGCTGCCAACCAATGGCCCATCCAATTTCTAGCCCAGCCCATCAATTTCAGTCGGCAGTCGGTGGTCAGCGTCAGGAAGAGCCGTAGCGCGGTTTCGCAAGGCAACGCAACGCTGAGTAAAGAGGCACGCTGCGCCGTGGTTGCCGGGGCTTGCAAAACCCGAATTTTGCGATCGGTTGAATGCGTTGTTCCGCGATCGGTAGCGTTGGCGTTTGCCCTCCGAAGGCATGTGTCAAGGTGTTTAGTGCCGAAGGGGAGTTTGAAAGAGGTTAGAAATTCAACGACTTGCGAGACCGGTGTCCATCACTTCAGACTCGCAAGAAATCCGCGTAACCACTGTGTAAGCAGCAGATGCACCCGTAGCTCAGCTGGATAGAGCGCCACCCTCCGAAGGTGGAGGTCACACGTTCGAATCGTGTCGGGTGCGCCAATGACTTACGACCTTAGCGACCAGTTAGTGACCACCAACACGCCGGGTGCTGCGGTTGCGCTTAGAGCCTGTGCCGGCGGTACTGCCGGAGGGGGGCTTGTGGCTAAGTGACCGGCGCGGGGCTTGGTGTAGATGTCGACGTCGCGGCCGAATACGGTGAGCAAAGGCGAAGAGCCGCTCGACGGAGTAGCACCGCGCATGACCGCCGTTGCTCGGTGGCCACCCAGGCGCTGCAGAGCGCTTCAACGAGGACCGTCTCTCAGAGCCGCCTGCATGTGCGCCAGCCGCTCCCGATACATTGCGAGTGTCTCCGCGAGGCCGTCGTGCGAGAGGAATGTCGCCGCGGCGTCCGCTGACTCCCTCGCCGCCTCTTCGACGCGTTCGAACATGTCCTCCTCGAAGGCGATCACTGCGGCGGAGACATCCGTTCCTTCGATCAGCCGTTGCGCAAGGTAGGCCGCATCGAGCAGCGCCGCGCGTCGTGACCGGCGTTGGTAGTCAGGGCCCCGAGATTGCGCCAGCGCCGTCCGAGCGCGATCGAATCGTTGACCGAACCGCCGCTGGAATCCAGCACGATGGTCGCATCGTCGAGCTGTCGCCCGCGTCCGAATTCATCGAAATCCCGTGGTGTATTGGGGGTCACGATGCCCACCGCGCTGATCCAGCCCCGGCAGTTCGGCTGGCAAGGGACCCAGCTAAACTTCATCGGCAATTTGCGTTCTTCAAGATCGATGCCGGCATGCGCCGAACCGCCCGGCATGGACATCAGGCTGGGCAACGCGACGCAAAGGGCGGCGGAGCCGAGCAGCATCCAACCTCGCATTGCCACCCAACGAGCGCAAACAGAGGCAAGATCGAAAATGCGGGGCTGAGAGCGAGACAGCAACCAAGCACATCCGTATCAAATGAATCCGTAACCTTGGCCGGCTATCGCGCGAGGTTGGCCGATTCGCGAGGGCGCACATACACTGGCGACAGTTCGTGCTGTCCGGCTGGCCGTACGGCTTCAGAATCGAACCTTGACCAAGGCTGATGCTTAGCGTGCCATTTCGGACCAGGGCCACGCATGTAGTGCACTTCTGGCCGGTAGCTGTCGCGTACGTCCAGGATCAGATTGCGAACGACGCTGGAGAAGTCAGAGAGCGACTCCGCCGACTTGCGGACAAAACTGGACAACGTGTTTGCGGTTATGATTCTCATCGGCGAACTCCTCTTGCCGTCTGACACATCGGCGGAGACAAACTTCCCAACTACGCGTCGCACCAAGCGAAGGCATCATCTCCCGCAAGATAATGCGCACGCTCGAATTAATCTTGATCATTCGTGATCCATTTAGAGGGAAACTGCGGTCTTGCTCCCGACGTTCAGGAGAGGCAAATCACTGCGCCCTCGCGTGTCCGTAAGATCCCAGCAAAACCAGGCGACGAAGATGAGATGGCGCCGACACAAGCGGCCGGACCTTCAATTTTGCCTCCGGGAAATGCCAGCCTATCCATGACGCCCGACGCGCGACACGCTTGCGCGATGCAATATTACTGGCCTATCAACTTTGAATCGCTGCAGGCGGTCGCGAAGGAACAAAAAGCTCTCGTGCGCCGGGCCTTCAACATCACTAGGCATCTCTTCCGCAGGGCGGGCTGTGAAGTTATGTACCCCACCCGCCTTCGGCGTTATCAGCCGAACGGGCGAGTGCTTTGGCCGCATCAACATGCGAAGCTTTCTCAGCCCGCTGCCGGTAATCGTCGGCAAGGGCCTTAAGCTGACCTGCAATCGCTCGGTCAGTCATAGTTTGGGCAGCGCGTAGCAAAGTCTGTGCTGTTTTTAAGTATTCCTCACCTCGTTGTGAGATCTGGGCCGTCATAGTGCCCTCGCGCGGTTCTCTGGCGCTTGGTCTATGGCGATTTGGAGCCGGGGCAGCCAATTCCGGTCACTTGCCCGGCGGGCTCTGAAGCGATCGACGCACTTCCCGGAACAAAGGGGCGTCCGCCACGAGTAGTACCGGACGAGACCAAACTTGCCGTCACAAACTGCGCATCGCGCGGCTCTGCCAGATCGAAGACTTTCGGAGCGGTTTGGCATTGTAGTCTCCTTTTGGAATTATCGTCGCTGTTCGTCGATCATCCCTTTTTCAGCGTCGCACTTCGTCAGCCTCTGCCCCTTTCTGACACGTGCAGCCTAAGACGATCACGGTCAGCGGCTCAATTGAACGTAGGGAAACGTCGGGCATCTACAGGGGTCACGGAACGATACGAAGGTTTATGGGGCCCGTGATAATCCCTTAAGCGGTCGATCTCGCGTCGGCAGCGAAAGAGCGGCGGTGGTGGCGCGACAAAGTCTGCGGCACTCGAGCCTGGCGATCGATCCTGGAGTCGCATTCGCTCGCAGACGCATTGGCCGAGTCAGAGACGGTGGGGCGGCCCGCGTTTAACACGTCGGCATCGGGATGATAAAACGCATACGCACCCGGTTCAGATATTGCAGCTTGAGCAAACACGGGTTGTCCGCCACCAAACACAGCAAGCGAGGTCGTCGCAACGACTGCAAGTTTGAGCATGCACGCTTCTCCTCTGATGCTGCTAGAGTAGCGGACGTGCTTCGGACGATCTTGTTCATTCCTGATCGATTCAGACGGTTACTGCGCAGTTCCGTGGGCAACGCCAGCGGCTGTTTATCTTTCAATTCCTCCCAACGCGATTTACCATTCGAGCTTGTTTGACCATTGTTGATCCACCCAAACTGGCAACAGCCCCCGTCCGCTTCCGCTCTTGCCAGCCGACGTGTAGCGGGACCTCTGGCCACACTCCTTGATCGAGCGGTCTTTGCCAAACCGCGCTTGATGCGCAAGGTCGGATGATCGACAGCGGCCGACGGTGTATCTGGCTTCAACTGGGCCAAAGCCTCAAGATTAGATTGATCTCCCGCTTTGTCAGGCGGTAGCCGAACCGACTGCTCCGCCGGAGGCTCCTCGACGGCAAGAGGTGTTATGGTCGGCTGGCTGGTATCCAGGACGACCTTTTCCGGCCATTTGTGCGCAGACTTGATCCGGATGATCGATCTATCGATGACTAGCTGATTGGCGAACATCGCTGGGGGCGTTGGCAGACACCAGCCGGCGATCAACAGCAATGCCGCAAGCGTGCCTATAGGCACCGCCTATTGATCCTGCAAATTTAGCAACGTCGGCTCGTCCGCGACGTCGTAACAATGCTCGACGTTGCACCCTGCAGAGTTTCAACAATGATATCCGCAACAGGTTGCCCACCGCATTCAAACGCTGCTTTGACCATTCCTGCCACAACATGTACCCAACCGCGGACCTGGGGCTTGTATCGGAATGCGGGAACCTGAACCCGACTGCGCAGACAGCGCACAGTCGAAGGTGCCCGCTTTATTCGCGTCGCTATTTCGTCGTCACCGTGTGGACCAAAGCTCTATTCGAGCGTCGCACGGATGTTGTTCAATTGGTTGGAATAGGCTGCGGTCCTCCTCGCTCTCGCAAGGCCAGCATCGTCTCGCTTTGCAATTCGAGATATTCCGCGGCGTATTTCGCGTGTCGGCCGGAGATCACGTCGAGCTCGCCATGCTCCTCCAATTTTTCGAGTGCGTAAGCCCGCGTCGTGTCAAGCAGTCGGTACCATTGCTGACCGTCGTCAGGCCGAGTTACGATCACTGACTTCTCGACCAGGCCGGCGATCGCCTCAAAAAGTTCTCTGGTGTCTGCGCCGAGTTCGCCTGCGACGCGCCACACGCCCTCCAGGGTGAAATGACCGACGAAAGGAGCAATGCGTCGAAAGACAGTTCTCTCTGCGTCAGACAACAGATCGTAGCTCCAATCCAATGTCGCCATGAGGGTACGATGCCTGGGAACTGCCGTCCGATGGTTTAGTTTCAGCAATTCCGGCCGAGACATCAGGCGGGCAACCGTGTTCTTGATACCGAGTGCTGCCACCTGACCCGCGGCCAACTCGATTGCCAACGGTAGACCATCCAGCTTTCGGCACATTTCAGCAACAAGCGGCGCCTCCTCGTCGGTGAGAACGAAGGTTCCTGCTCTCGCCGCCCCGCGTTGTACAAATAATTGTACTGCCGGATATCGAAGCACGGCATTTACCGTCTGCTCTGAGCCGTCTGGTGGATAATCAAGGGGAAGAACCCGGTAACAATGTTCACCCTGTACTTTCAGAGGTTCTCGACTCGTCGGCAGAACATGGATCTCTTCCGTTTGCCGGTAGAGTTGCTCCGCAAGCGAGGCGACCGCCTCGATCACATGCTCACAGCTATCGAGAATGATAAGAAGCTTTCGCGAACGAACGAGGTCGACCAGCTCCGGGCCGGGATCTTTCGATTTGAGTGCAAGTCCCAGGGATGTCGCGACAGCCCCCGCAACATGCCGCGGATCGGTCAGGCTTCCCAAGTCTACAAAACAGACTTTCCCGCCAAATTCCTCAGCAACAGCGCGGCCAACCGCCAAGGCAATGGTTGTCTTGCCAATGCCGCCGGGGCCGAGCAGTGATACGAACCGTTCATTTCGAAGCTTGTCGCTAACCTCGCTGACGACCGTTTTGCGCCCAATCATCACGATCGGTCGCACGGAGAGCCTGCCTTGGTGCCGGCACTTATCGTTCCTACTTTCCGTATTGCCTGCGAGAGGGACGACGGTGCTGACGAATGAGTAGCCCCGTCCCTTGATGTTTGCGATGTAGCGGTTACCAAATTGGCCGTCACCAAGTGTCTTGCGGATCGCGGCGACGTGAACCCTGAGGCTCCCCTCCTCTACCGTGACGTCTGACCAGATGCGATCCATCAGCTCCTGCTTTGCGATCACCTCACCCGGACGGTCGGCAAGATAGATCAGGATGTCGAGGGCCCTGCCGCCAAGGGGCAGGGCCTCGCCCCCTCGCCGAAGCACCCTCTCGCTGCTCGAAAGCTCAAAAGGACCGAACTTCAGCTTCCTTTGAACCGCGGTGCCATGCATGTGTCACCCAAACGACGGATTCCGCGCACCCTCTATGCCGTCGGTCGGTAAACGCCACAATTGTACGAGCGTAAAGTTGGCCACAACGAAGCTCGTAGCCTTTCCCTCACCTTTGGAAAGCACGAACGAAACCTTGGTATAACTCAATCACCCTCAACGCGGAGGGTTGAGCCAAACCCCGCGCCGCTGCGAACACAATGAGGGGCAGGAGCAGCATGCGCCGACGCGACCGTCCTGCGTTGTGGCATGGCGGACATGGCTGGACTTGAGGCTGGCTCGACGCGGTCGCGAATGACCCAGGCAGACCTCACGGGATGTCGGCTCTTGCGCCGCTCTCGGAGACACAGCGGACGGGACTGAATCGAGCATGCTGAGTTACGAGTACACGAACCAAGCCGCGCTCCGCTGCGGCTTTTGCTTTCCCCGCGGCCCTGCGCCGCTTTGAGCCCAGCGCCAAGTCACCACAATCGACCGCGAGCAATGGCCACGGTTGGTGCGGGCTCACGTCACGCGGGCGGTCGTGCGAAGACGGAGCGCGGCACCCTGTCAAACGGCGATTGGATAAGGGCAGCCGCCAATGTTATTGCTTTCAGCAGGACCAGACACACTGCGGCGGCGCCCAAGCACCACTCACGATGCGGCGGCTGGATAAGCAGGCGCAATGAAGCTAAAGATAGCGCCACGTGGCACGTTAGGGCTCGCCCACACTCGTCCGTTATGCGCTTCGATAATCGACCGGCAGATCGACAGCCCAAGCCCCAAACCGCCCGGTTTCGTGCTGTAGAAAGCCTCGAACACGCGGTCAAGATCCGCCGGTGCGAAGCCTGGACCTGAATCTCGCACCTCGACTGACACGCCATCCGGTTCGTTACGGCTGCTGATATGCAATTCTCGTTCCTCTTCGCTGATGTCGCGCATCGCCTCGATGGCATTGATGGTCAAGTTAAGTAGTACCTGTTGCAGTTGGACCCGATCTCCCTGGACACGCGGCAAGCCCTCCGCCAACTGCGTCCGCACCAAGACGCCATTGTTTGCGGCCTCGGTACGGGTGAGGGCAATAACCTCGAGGATGGCATCGTTGATCGCTACGGCGTCTTTTCGTGCGGGCAATTTCTTAATGAGCGCACGAGTTCGGCCGATGACCTCGCCTGCCCGATTCCCCTCCTTGACAATCAGAGAGAGCGCGGTATCCACCTCGCGAAAATTCGGTGGCTCCGCGCTTAGCCAGCGCCGAGCGGCTAACGCGTATGTGACTGCCGCGGTGATCGGCTGGTTCACTTCATGGTTGATCGACGCCGAGAGCTGACCCACGGTGGCGACGCGGTTGGCGTGCGCCAGCTGCATCTGCGACTTGCGGAAGGCCCCTTCGGCGCGCTTACGCTCAATGAAATGACTGATCTGGCTGCCGATGGCAGCCAGCATGTTGAGCAGCTCCTGATCGGGCTGCCTGATCTCGCGGCTGAAAAACTCGATCACGCCCAAGACGTCCCCCCCGAGCAGAATGGGAAAGCCGAAGGCCGAGTGTAGTCCTTCGCGTTCGGCGATGGATCCGCGCGGAAAGTTTTCATCAGAAACGACATCGGGAATGTATTCGGGCTCAAGGCTGGACCACACCCGGCCCGGTAGTCCCAAGCCCGGAACGAAAGTAAACTCCCGGCTGACTCTTTCAAACTCCGGGACTTCTATCGACGCTTTATGCCAAAGCTCGACACAGCGCAGCGCCTCGGCCTCCCGGTCCACGCGCCAGAGCGCGCCCACGTCCCATCCCAGACACTCGCCCATAGCCCGCAGTATTCTCGGACTGGCCTCTTCGATCGTGGCCGCTTCCGCCAAGATCTGCGCGACCGTGTGCTGCACGCGGAGGCGTTCCTCCAGGCGCTTGCGCTCTGTTACGTCTGTCGCAGTGCCGATGAACTCGATGAGCTCGCCGTTTTCATTGAGAACCGGATGACCCGAGGCACTGATGTGCCTAACTGTTCCGTCTGGCAGAAGAGCCCTGTACTCGGCGAAGGTATCAACTCTTTCGCGAAGCGACCCCTCAAATCTCTTCTTGACCCAATCGCGATCCTCGGGGTGGATTTGCTGCCGAAAATTGTCTCGAGAAGGTAAGCTCTCCCGTGGATCCAATCCGAAAATTCGGAACATTTCCTCGGAGCAGTACAGCACCTTTTCGGTGCGGGGATCCCAAGCCCAACTGCCCGTATGGGTCAGCTTCTGCGCTTGAGCGAGATAGGCCTCATCCCGCTGTAAGTTGGCGGTTCGTTCCACCACTTTGGCCTCGAGCTCCTCGTGGGCCTGACGAAGCTCTTGCTCTGCCCGTCGTCGCACGGCCCTGACCCAGCCGACAGCCAAGGCGCAAAATATGCAAAAGGTTAGATAAACGAGATCAGCATAGCTAATTGGGCTGAAGGAAAAAGAGGGACGTAGGAAGAAGTAATTAAGGCTGAGGACTGAAAGGACAATTGCGAGCACACTTGGCCCGGTTCCTGCGTACCAAACGGTCGCCGCGACTGCGAACAGGAACGGCGTCAACTTGGCTTCGAAATATTGTAGCAGGAAGAAGCCCAACCCGATTGCGATTGCTACGGACAGAACTGCAATGCCATACCGGAGAATCGTCGGCATGGGTGTTGGCGATGATGGGTCCCGATGCGCCATGGCTTGCCTCCCACATTCATGAGCCAGCCGACCAACGAGGAGCTATGCGCGAAAGTTGGTGACGGCATGAAGGGATAAGGCGGCGTATCGTGGGGGTGTTCGAAGCCTCCACTTCTCCACTGAAGGAGTGATACGCCCAGACCGACACTAACGTTTTCCAACTCTCCCATCCAGGAACTCTTGCGGACCCGCTGACCGAGGTCTTGCGCAACGGCGCGCGATCGCTTCTGGCACAGGCCGTCGAGGCCGAAATGATGGCGTTGCTTGGCTGCCACGCCGACAAGCCGACCGACGACGGCCACCAACGGTTGTGCGCCACGGGTATATGCCTGAGCGCGAGATGATGACAGGCATTGTCGTTCACGAGGCCTCCTGCGAGGAAGGCTACCTTAGGGCATTGATTAGGTTACGTTTGCTCTCGCTCGTCAATTCAAAAACAGGTGGATAGCACTGCGGTCCCCGCGTCTCGCGGCGGTCGCTTTCGACCCGTTGCAGGCGTAGTGGGTGACCGGTAAGGGGGGCCGTTCGTCCGAACCTCCATATCGAACCAGGCACATTACGGCCGGGCTGGCTCGGTTGAGCCGCGGCAATAACGGCGTCCGCGCGGGCAGGCCCAACCGACTGACCGGCGCTGATCGAGGGCGTAGTTCTCCGTGCGCGCGCGACATCTGCCCGATTTCGAGTGGCGGCTGGAGCGTGAATCCTGTACCGTAAATCCGGTCGAAGAATACGCGCCGAACATTGTGACCAGCCGTCGCTGGTGGCTTGCCGGGCTCGCTGCGGGTCAGGACCCGTGACGCTATAGGCACCGGCCGCGGTGACGATCGGGGTTGATGCCGGCGATAAAGCGGCTGCCGAAGCGAAGGATCCTCGGATGGAGCTGTCAGCCTACGCCCTTCATGAGGACGCTGCGTTGGTCCTTTGCCGGGGCCGCCACGGAACGCGTGAGAGTCCGCGGTGTCTTGGCGAGAGGGACCACGGTTACATCCTCACATCGGTTGGCCGGCGCGTTGCGGCCGCTCCCGGAAGAGCCATCGGAGGAAAAATGTCATAATGACCGAGCTTGCGGAAGGATCCACCTATGTCCGAGTGAGGCGTAACCTGTCGTACTGAAACCAAGAATTTCAGAGAATCCACTCACCGATCCTGCGCTACGGCTTTTCAGTGGTTTCCGTGGGGCGCTTGGGGTGGCGTTCGCATTGCAACATTACCAGTTCCGCGACGTGGAGCTGCCGGTTCTCACCGTGGCCATCGCGTTCACCACCTGGTATGCCGGAGCCGGGCCTTCCGTGCTGGCCGTTCTATTGTCCTCGGCCTGCTTCGACTACTTCTTTATTGAACCGCTTTATTCCTTCGACATTTCCAGTAGAGATCTACCTTACTTTTTGATTTTCGTCGCATGGGCGGGAATTGTCGCCTCGTTCAGTGCGGTTCGACGCCGGATCGAGGATAACCTTCGTCTGGCCCGCGACCACCTTCAGGTCGAGGTAGAACAGCGCAGGCACCGGGAAGACGAAATTCGTAAACTCAATCTGGAGCTCGGCAAACGGGCGGTGGAGCTCGAAGCGAGCAACAAGGAACTGGAATCTTTTGCCTATTCCGTCTCCCACGACCTGCGGGCGCCGCTTCGCCACTTGGTCGGGTACTCGGAGCTGCTGCAAAGACAGGCATCGTCTTTGCTCGACGAAAAGAGTCAGCGATTCACACGAACGATACTCGAATCGGCAAAAAGAATGGGTAACCTGATCGACGACCTCCTGGCGTTTTCCAGGATCGGGCGGGCCGAGACCAAGAAGACGCGGGTAGACCTGAAGCAGCTCGTCGAGGAGGTCGTCGCGGAAATCGGGCAGGACACCAGGGGACGGGACATCGCGTGGAAGGTCGGCGCGCTTCCCGTCTGTTACGGAGACCGTTCCATGCTGAGGCTGGTCGTCGTCAACCTGGTTTCCAACGCGGCCAAATTCACGCGCACGCGAAAGCCGGCCGAAATCGAGATCGGCTGTGTCGACCTCAATAAAGAAGAAGTCGAGGTGTTCGTGAGGGACAACGGCGCCGGCTTTGACATGCAGTACGTCGACAAGCTGTTCGGCGTCTTTCAACGCCTGCATCTGCCTGAACAGTTTGAAGGCACCGGAATAGGACTGGCTACCGTCCAGCGTACCATCCACCGCCATGGCGGGCAGGTCCGGGGCGAGGGAGCGGTGGATCACGGTGCGACCTTCTACTTCTCGCTTCCGAAAAACGTACAAGATACCGCTGAAAGGACGGCGAACGCTTCATGACCACACTGGGACGCATTTTAGTCGTCGAGGACGACCCGAACGACGTGGAGCTGACCCTGACGGCGCTGGCGGACTACAACCTGGCAAATGAGGTGGTAGTTACCCGCGACGGACAACAGGCTCTGGATTACCTTTGCTGCCGGGGGGAATTCAGCATGCGCTCCCCCGGCAATCCTGCAGTCATGCTGCTCGATCTGAAACTGCCGAAGGTCGGTGGATTGGAGGTCTTGCAGCAGATCAAGTCCGACGAGCGACTGAAGTTGATTCCCGTGGTGGTGCTCACGTCATCCCACGAGGAAAAAGACATGATACGAAGCTACAGCCTCGGGGTGAACGCCTATGTCGTGAAGCCGGTCGATTTTCACGAGTTCGTCAATGCGGTCAAGGAGCTTGGCATCTTCTGGGGGGTCATCAACGAGCCGCCGCCGGGCAGCATGGAGAAGCTACGGTGAATAGTCCTCTCCGGATTCTGTTGCTGGAGGACGACGCCCATGACGCGGAGCTCATTCACCTATCCCTTGAAGCCGATCATATCGTTTGTGACGTAGCCCGCGTTCAAACTCGAGCCAAGTTCCTGGCCGGTCTTGAAGACTCTGGAATCGAACTGATCCTCGCGGATTACAAGCTTCCTTCGTTCGACGGTCTTTCCGCATTGAAGCTTGCGCTGAGTGCCCGGCCAGATCTGCCTTTCATCTTCGTTTCCGGCACGCTTGGCGAGGAAGCGGCGATTGAAGCGCTCAAAATCGGGGCCACCGACTATGTTCTGAAGACGCGACTGTCGAGGCTCGGGCCGTCGGTGCATCGCGCGCTGCGCGAAGCCCGAGAACGAGCCGAACGCGAGAAGGCTGAGGAGGCCGCCCGCCGGAGCGAAAAAGAGCTGCTCGACGTGATCGAGGCGATACCGACCATGGCATTTACAACCTTGGCGGACGGAAGCAGCGCTTGGGTAAATCGACGGTGGGTGGAATATTCCGGATTGTCAGTGGAAGACACTTTAGGGTCCGGTTGGCAGGCTACGCTTCATCCGGATGACCTCGATGGACACATGACCAAGTGGCAGCAGTCCCTGGCCGGCGGTGAGCCGTTCGAGAACGAGGCACGGCATCGCCGTGCCATCGGCGAATACCGCTGGTTTCTGGTTCGAGCAGTGCCACTGCGCGATGAGAACGGCAAAATCCGCAAATGGTATGGAACGTTGACGGACATTGAAGATCGCAAGCGCGCAGAGCAAGAGCGCGAGCGGCTGCGGCAGCTGGAGGTGAACCTGGCCTATATGAGCCGGGTAATGACCGTGGGAGAGCTTGCGGCGTCGCTGGCTCACGAAATCAAGCAGCCGATCACCGCCGCCCTCATGCACGCCAAGGCCTGCACGCGATGGCTCCGTCGTGACGTACCCGAGGTGGAAGAAGCGTGCACCGCAGCCTCAGCAACGGTCGCGGACGTGACGCGCGCCGCGGAGATCATCGAGCGAGTTCGCTTGCTCTACCGCCGAGGGACGGCAAAACAGGAACCAGTTGACCTGAACGATATCATTCGAGAGATGACCGTTTTGCTGAACGATACAGCGCATCGGAACTCGGTTTCAATCCGCACCGAGCTCGACGTCAGCCTGCCGACGGCCAAAGCCGATCGCGTACAGCTGCAGCAGATTTTGATGAACCTCATGTCCAGTGAGTGATTCCGGCGTGGGGCTTCCGGTCGACGGACACGAACGCATTTTTGAAGCATTCTTCACCACCAAACCACAGGGCACCGGTATGGGACTCTCGATTAGTCGGCGGATCATCGAATTGCATGGCGGCCGTTTGTGGGCGAGCCCCAACGCAGGACGGGGCGCGACTTTTCAGTTCACGCTGCCGCCGACGTGACTGGGTCCTTACCTTAGACCGTTTGAAGCCGCCTTTTGCGCTTTGCGCAGTGGCGGCTTGGTAGGCGAATGAACTATCCAGGAATCTTCTCAAATTTCGTCGGCCACGGCGCGCAAATACAGCGCTACGGGCCTCGACGTCGCCATCAGCCGCACTTCTGTCAAATGATGGGCGGCGACATCACGGTCGAGGGCGAGCCTGGTCGCGGATCTGACCTTCATGATCCGGCTGCCAGGAATTGTGGATGCTCCGCAGGAAGTGGTGACTGCCGATCCAGCTAATACTGAAGAGCCTCATTCGACTCCAGATTACGAGTTCCGGGTAGCCGCGCGATGTCTCCTCCTGGCACATCGCGTCATTTCGGTGCGGTGCGGAATTTGGTCGCTATCGGGACATAGCGGACTTTGGCGAGCGGTCCGTCCGGCAGATTTGCGGGTTCACACCCTAGGCAAACTAAGGTGCGCCTCTATTTCCCTTTGCACGATCTAGAGCGGCCTGAATGCAATTCAGGAGGTCGCTCTCATCGAACGGCTTGGGCAGATAGCAGATGATCCCAGCTTGAAGTGCGCGGGCACGAATATCATCGCTCGGATAGGCGGTTATCATTACGGTCGGAATCGCTTTGCCCAATCGAGTCAAATTGTTGTGCAGATCAAGGCCAGTCATCTTGGGCATGTCGAAGTCGACAACCAAGCAGCCGGTGCGGCTCAGTTCGGGTGAGCGCAAGAACTCCTCCCCCGACGAAAATGCCTGGGCAACGAGCCCTAACGAACGCATCAAAACTTCGATTGCATTTCCAACCGCTTCGTCGTCATCGACTATGGCAACTATTGGTCCACTATTTGGCACTTGGCAAGACCGGTAACCGTGAGACAGCTTTTACGGAGCAACGGATGTCGTCCGCAAGACTCTTTCTAATCTAGCGTAGGCGCAAGCGCTACGTGCTTCGATTATACAAATGTATAGGAACTCAACGATTGGCTTCGGAGGGCCGAAAATTTTGTGGCCCGTGGAGCAAGCCGCGTCAAAGGCATCGACCTTCATATCACCCTCGCCCCTGTTAGCTAAAAAGAGCCCCTCCAGCTTGGACCGCGCTGGAGGGGCAAGGGAGGCCGCAGGGAGTGATCGGCCTCGGGGGAGGAGAACTTCACCATAACGGCACGCATTGGCGCTCGCTATTGATCTAGCGGAAAGATCGAGTACCAATTGGGAATGTGCGCACTATACGAAGGTTGTGCGCTGCCAGCTTATTTGGTCGACTTTGCCGGGCAGCTGGCTTCTGACGCAGAACACTGGCCGACTTCAACCGGCCAATTCGCCGATGGCTGCGATCCGTCGGAACCGAATTGGGCTCGTTATCCCCACTATCGCACACGCAATAATCTCGCTATGCTCTGGCGAAGCTAATGCGCATGTCAACGAGGAACATGTGGTAGAGCAACCGCCAACAGTGATTGTCATCGACGATGATCCGGGGGTGCGGGACTCACTAGGCAAGCTGCTTCGATCGGCGGGCCTTCGGGTCAGCCTACACGGTTCGGTGAGCGAATTTCTCGCGGCGGATCGGCCAGAAGGACCCACTTGCCTGGTGCTTGACGTGCGGCTTCCCGGCCAGAGCGGACTCGAACTGCAGCGCGAACTGGCAGGTGCCGAAAGACAACTGCCGATCATCTTCATCACCGGACATGGTGACATTCCAATGTCGGTGCAGGCGATGAAGGGTGGCGCGATCGAATTTCTGACAAAGCCGTTTCGAGAGCAGGACTTGCTTGAGGCGATTCAGCTCGGTCATGCCCGTGATCGAGCGCGGCTTGAGCAGGAACGAGCTATGGCCGAGATGAAAGTTCGTTTCGAAACGTTGACGCCGCGGGAGCGCGAGGTCATGGCGTTCGTGGCGAGCGGGCGGTTAAACAAGCAGATCGCAGCCGATCTCGGCGTAAGCGAAATCACGGTAAAAGTTCATCGTGGCCAGGTAATGCGCAAAATGCGGGCATCGTCCTTGCCTGATTTGGCGCGCATGGCCGACCAATTGCAGCTGACGCCGCCAAAGCCACGTAGCCCAGGTCGTGTTGCCTAGCGCAGACGCTCAACCGCATCTCCCGAAATGGTCCCATTGCGTCTCACCATAGACGATCAGGGTGCGTGCTGGACTCGATGTCTGCCATATCTTCGATCCGAAGCGGCATTCCACTCACGATGCGGCGGCCGGATGAGCCGGCGCAATGAAGCCAAAGATAGCGCCACGTGGCACGTTAGGGCTCGCCCACAATTGTCCGTTATGCGCTTCGATAATCGACCGGCAGATCGACA
>WNFG01000939.1_pt1 | contig 24483 bp, 21 predicted proteins | sample 5400431 | NCBI WGS metagenome assembly WNFG01 (sample SAMN13153346, study PRJNA577476) | soil metagenome | isolation source: 120 cm saprolite under Douglas fir tree site 2 hole 3 replicate 2 | place: USA:California | collected 2015-04-18 | reverse complement strand
TCCCCATCGAGTCGCTGCGCATGAAGGGCATCCGCGACGGCATGGAGGACTACGAGCTGCTCGCGCTGGCCACCAGGCTGGGCCTCGGCACCCAGGCGACGCAGATCGCCCAGGGCGTGTACCCGAAGACCTATCTGGCGACCACCAGCCCGGCGGCCATCGACACGGCCCGCGCGCAGCTGGCGGTGCTCATCCTCCACGCGCTCGGCAAGGACACCCCGCCTCCTCCTCCCCCGGGCGGCGGCGGGGATGCGTGCATCACGACGGCCTGCTCCAACCCCGATCCGACGCCCGTGCAGGGTCCGACGACCGCGACGAGCAGCATGGGTGGCGGCGGGTGCTCCAGCCCCGGCTTGCAGCCGGCGTGGCTGGCCATCCTGGTGGCGGCATTCATGTTCCGCTACCGGCGCGCATTGGCCAAGGTGCGCCGCTAGAGCGCGCTTGGTCGCACCGAGGCGCGCGCGGCGGCATCTCATAGTAAAATGGCAGCCATGAAGACGAAGTCGGAGTTGCTGAAGCAGGCGCGCGCGGAGGTCCCCGAGCTCACTCCCCTGGAGCTGAGCCGGTTGGCGCCGCGCCCCGTGGTGCTCGACGTGCGCGAGAAGCAGGAGACCGACCAGGGGATGCTGCCCGGGGCAAAGCACGTCCCGCGCGGGTTCCTCGAGTTGCGCATCGAGGAGACGGTCCCCGATCGCGACACCGACGTGGTTCTCTATTGCGCGGGCGGCACGCGTTCGCTGCTGGCGGCGCGCACGATGCGCGAGATGGGCTACACGCACGTGCGCAGCATGTCGGGCGGGTACGGCGCGTGGAAGGACGCGGGCCTCCCCGTCGAGGTGCCGGTGCGCCTCACCGACGCGCAGCGCTCGCGCTACAGCCGGCACCTGCTCATCCCCGAAGTGGGCGAGGCGGGGCAGGCGAAGCTGCTCAAGTCGAAGGTGCTGCTCATCGGCGCGGGCGGGCTTGGCTCGCCGGCGGCGCTCTACCTGGCGGCCGCGGGCGTGGGGCGGCTCGGCATCGTCGACGACGACGTGGTGGACGAGTCGAATTTGCAGAGACAGATTTTGCACTCGACCGAGCGGGTGGGCATGCCGAAGACGGAGTCGGCGAAGAAGACGCTGCGCGCGCTCAACCCCGACGTGACGGTGGACGAGCACCGCGTCCGGCTCAACCGCGACAACGCCATCGACCTCTTCTCGCAGTACGACCTGATCGTCGACGGGTCCGACAACTTCGGCACCCGCTACCTGGTCAACGACGCGTGCGTCATCTTGCAGAAGCCCAACGTGCACGGGTCGATCTTCCGCTTCGACGGACAGGCCACGACGTTCGTTCCGGGAGGCGGCCGGCCCTGCTACCGCTGCCTCTTCCCCGAGCCGCCGCCGCCGGAGTTGGCGCCGTCCTGCCAGGAGGCGGGCGTGCTGGGCGTGCTGCCGGGGATCATCGGCATGATCCAGGCCGTCGAGGCGGTGAAGCTGGTGCTGGGAAAGGGCGAGCCGCTCGTCGGTCGGCTGCTGCTCTACGACGCCTTGGAGCAGAAGTTCCGCGAGGTGAAGTACGCGCGCGACCCGCACTGCCCGGCCTGCGGCGACCAGCCGATGAAGGAGCTGCTTCCCGAGTACACGGAAGCTTCTTGCGCCGTCGCGCCCCGCAGAGCTACGGCTTGAGCTTCAACGTTGAGCGGTGCACCTCGAAGGACGACGGGTGCCAGGCGATTTCGTAGTAGGCCCCGTCCTTGTCGAAATGCGACTGGTGCGCGCGATAGTAAGTGAAGTCCGAAGTCGTTCGCGAAAAGAGGGCAGGCGGCAGGGGAAACGACCCGAGCACCTCGACGGCGCCCTTGATCTGGTTCAGCGCGAGCACCGTCAATTCGCGGGCATAGGTCATCTCGGGAGCAGCGCCGCCGTCGTCCACGTGCGTGGTGCGCACCAAGCCGAAGAACGGGCCATCGCCGCCCACCAATTCTCCCTCCAGTCCTTTCCTGGCCAACGTCAAGGGGATCGGTCCCGCCGATTCGAGGATGCGAAAATCCTTTCCCGCGATCCACTCCAGGACTCTGCTCGATACGACGGTCGCGTCGTTACGGAAGTCCGATTGTGCAACGCGCCGCCGATCGCGGTGGGCCTGATATGAGTACCAGGACGGCGCGGCTACCTCCCTCTCGAGGTTGAATATCTCGCCCTGTCTCGAGACCAGCGCCTTCCCGTTGTAGGAAAGGCCGGGCAGATCCTCGGATGCGACCAACTTCCCCTGCGGCGTCGTCGTCAAGAGCATCCCGCTGGTCCCGGCCTGCGTCTTGTGGAAAGCAGCCACCAGGACGTTGCCCCGGGCATCGAGCTGTATTGCAAATGGGTGGACTGCATCAGCAGGGGAGAGCTTTGCAATCTGCGCGAGGTTGACGTCGCAAAGATTGTGGCCCCGCAGGTCGAGCCCGACCAGCCGGAACGACAGAGGCGCGGTCCCCGGGTCGAGGAGCCAGAAACCCTGGCCTGGACTCCAAAGAACGGGTTCGGGCCATCCGGCGGCTTCGACCCCCATGTCGCCCAACGCATAGGTCAACCGGGCAGCCTGAAAACCGAGGCGCAACAATTCTTCTGCTTCAATCCCTGGCATCGGGCGGCTCTCCTTGCTTGCTCCCGCCAGCAGTACCGCGGCGCACAGCGGCATCATGACCATATATACGGTTTCCCCACCTGCAGCGTCGCGGTATTCAACCCGTTGGCGAGTCCCCAATAATGAAACGGCATCCGCAAAGACTTTCGCAGGAATTCGTTCGGGCTTTGCTGCATGACACCGTTCTGATCGTAGTAGACGAACGATCCATATTCATTGAAAACCAAAAAGTCGTTACCGGCCGTGTTGGGAATCGGTTCGGCGACGAAGACGATGTGGCCTGGGTTGAAGATCACGTCGCCCTGGCGCACAAAGTGATGTTCCACATCGGTCGTCTTGGGCACGTCGCGCGCGTGGGCATTCGCGCCGACGAATCCACCAGTGCCGATTTCGTGTTGGGTCCATCCGTTGGGGTTGATGGTGATTGCAGCCGTCAGCGCGTCAGGAATGATGCGCTGATCAGGCGCGGCAAACTTCGCCCCGGTCAGACAGTTCTGCACGAAACCGCTGCAGTCGCATCCGGTCCAAAGCGGCGGATCGACGGCATCCTCGGGGTCGATGTTCTGGTTTGATACCCGGCCGACTTTGTGCCCTCCCTGATACTCATCCCAATTCGCGATGCGCAACAGATTGCCGCCGCCATCGGCCGGAGGCGCCCTCGGGTTGGTGTTCAGTTTATCGGAGAACCTCGCAGGCAGATCCTTTCGTCCCCAGCTGTATGCGACTCCGGTGCTACCGAGATTGCCGCCGTTGCTAGCGATGGATTGGTCGTTGCTGAACTGCTGCCCTGAGTTGGCCCGCACCCACCCCGCGCCCACACCAGGATAATTGATCTGCACCCAGCCCGCGGCCGCCTGCCCAGGGATCACGGCAAACAATTCCCCCACCTGCGTCGAGGGCCCAAGGTCTTGGGCTTGCGGGTTCGGGGCAGTCTTGACCTTGACCTGGGCGGTAATCCGGAAGACGAAGTCGGCCGCCTGCTGATAGGGATTGTGGATCGGCCGGTGAAGCCAGAAGGTATTGCAATTGAGGTAATCGTTGGCGACGCGAACCATCTCGCTCTTGAGCGTGTCGACGACGCCTTCCTTCAATTCCAGAAGACCATCGATCTTGTCCGTGTCGTTGCTCTTCACCTCTCCGATGAGCAAGCGGCGATCGATCACTCCGCCTTTGTTCTGCGCATTCTTGATCGAGAACGGGGCATATTCCGCGTCTATATAGTCCGCCAACCTGGTATCTATCCCGATCTTGCTCAAATCATACGGATAGTCGGGGCCCTTGACGTTCGTGAACGTCGACAGATATTTGCTCAACGCGGTCCGCGTCTCGTCGCCGAACTGTCCATCGAGCGTCACCCACCCATGGTTCTGTACCCTGCGGTGGCGGGAGACCACCTCGTTGATCGCTTCCTGCAAGTCCTTCATTTGCTTGTTCGACGGCGAGCGATTTGCCGCGTCGGGCTCGTACACCCATAGGTTGAATTCCGACGGCCGGGTGATCTGGTCCAGCGATTCGACATCTGCATTGCGCGTCACGACCAACTCGATCGTCGCCTCCGCGCCGTGCGTCGAGGCCGTGAAGATGGCGCGCGACGCGGGACTCATGTCGGAATTCGGCGGCGCCGCGCGATGTACGACGGTGATTTCTGCCAATCCGTTCGAGTCGGTTTTGACGGCCGGCGGTTGTCTCGATCGAGCGCCGCCGACTTCGAACTCCAGGTCGGTGCAATGCGCCACGGTCCAGGTGATCTCGCGGTTTGGAGCCGGCTTGCCGTCCCACGTGTTCACGATCGCAGTCAGCTTGCGCTTGGCGCGAAAGACGTTGTCCGCGCCCTTGATCGCCAGGTCGACATAGAAGCGGCGTTCGACATCGCGAATCCGCTTCGCCGGGTCGGCAGGACCTGCCGGGTCAGGAAAGAAGTCTTTGTAGATGCCGGAATTACCGGCCTCGAATACGTTGGCCTTGCTGCGGGGTACGATGTCTATCGTGATCGGAAGCTCGCATACCAGCGCGACGAACTCGTTGCTTGCGGCGGGAGCGACCCGGCAGACATTGTCCTCCATAAGGACCCACCCCTCCGGAGCCGCGTCGGACTAACAGCCATGTACCGCTTTGAGCTTGTCGCGAGTCGCCTGGTCCACGCTGCCCGTCACCCGATGGCCGAACTGCTGCTGGAACGCCCTCACGGCCTGCTGCGTTCCCGGGCCGTCCGTGCCGTCCACTCGTCCGCAGTCGAATCCGAGATGGTTCAACCTCGCCTGCACGCCGCTCAGCTCTTCAATTGGGTCGAGATGCCCCACCAGCACCTTGAAGACGAAATCAGGGTCGGCCTTTGCAGTCGTCCAGAGCTTCAGCCGGCCTTCGTCGACGCTCGAAGACACTTTTTGTTCGATGATTCCTTTCTGCAGATTCGCATCCTGGGCCTGGGTCTTCGAATACACTTGCCCATCGAGGGCCAGCTCGAACTTGTTGAGAGCGAGCGGGTCGCATTTCGCGTCTTTCGCCGCGATGCGGATGAGGATCTTCTCCTTCTTCACCACGAACTTGTGCTTCTTGGCCGTGGCGTGGCCCGTGTGCTTCACCTTCTTGTCAGGGATGTAGACGACATCGCCCGGGCTGAGGATGTTCGGGTTCGGGCGCTTGGAACGCAGCCCGGTGTTCTGCGCGTGATTGTAGATCGTCTTCCAATCGCCGAACCCATGCTGGTGGGCGATCTTCGCCAGGAAGTCTCCTTGCTTCACCGTATACGTCTGGCCCACGTTCCCCTCGCCTGCGCTAGGCCTGTTTCCAGTCGTCCGCATGCAGGTTGGGGAAGGTGACCTTGCACTGGCCTTTCTTCACGCCTTGCACGCGGGCCTTGCCTTCCGAATCCAGCGTTCCGTCGAGGACGCGTCCGTCCGCCGCAATCACGCGATAGCTCTCGCCGGCCATCGGGTTCCCCTCGCTGTCCTTCAGCTCGATCTCCACCCAGCTTGGCGCGGCCTGCGTTTTCGTCTTGGCCGCCTTGGGCGGCTTTTTCTTGCCGATGCGTACCGCGTCGAACTTGACGAAGTAGCCGTGCTTGCTGAAGGCGTGCGCGGCGTGACCGACGCGGTACAGGCCGTCGATCTTCTCGCCCATCTTTTCCAGGTTGAGCACCGCGCCGGGCAGCACGTCGGGGTTGCCTATCATTTCACCATGGGCCTCGATGAACCCCTCTGCGATCTTGGCGAGGCGGCCCTTGGCCATCGCTTCGGCGGTAGCCACGTCGGCGGGCATGGGCTCGTGGCCGGCCACCGAGAGGGTGGACTTGTTGCCATGGTCCTTGGCGCCCTGCTGGATGGGGCCGGTCGGCTTGGCCTTGAAGACGATCTCCCTCTTGGCCTTCGGGTCCCAGCCGTGAACGCTGACCTCGCTGACCTGCGTGTTGGCGTTGATCTTCACCTTGATCTTGGTGAGGCCGTCCCCCGGCGAGATCTGAACATTGGCGCCTTTGGGGGGCGGCCCGATGATCAGCTTCTTGCCTTCGATGCGCACGCTGTTTCCGGTCTTGGCTGCGATGCGGCGCAGGAAAGCCGCGTCGGTGACGTTGCCCTGGAGGATGTGCTCCTTGGTGCCGCTCGGGGCCTTGGCGGTGAGACCGTGGTCTTGTGCAATCTTGCTGGCGATCTGCTTGTCGTCCACGGCGTTGAAGGCGCGCGTCATCTGCGAGAGCGCCAGCCGGTGCAGGCTCTCCTGGCAGACCACTTTGAGCGAAGGAGGCGAATCGCGGCGGAAGATCGGCTCGAGGGCCACCACCTCGCCCTCGAAGATCTTCTTCATCTTGGTGTGGAAGCCGATCTCCACCTTCACGGCGGTGCCGCTCTTGAAATCGTTGCCGTTGATGATCTGGAGCCTCGGGTCGTTGAAGGTCAGCACGCAATGCCCGAAGAGATCGACGTCGAGATCGACGTTTACGCTGGTGAGCGCCGCGTCTTGCTCCACGCCCAGCTTCTTTCCGCCGACGCTCACTGTGCAGTCGGGGATGAGCCGGTGAGCTGAGGGGTGCGCCAAGTCGTCCTCGGGTCAAGACACAAACCCGATTTATTTTACCCGAAGTCGTGCTTGATAGTCTACTGGAGAACAGTTCAGGCCCCAGGCCTCGGACCTTCAGCCGTAGCTCTTCTCCTGCTTCTCCTGCTCTTCCTTGCAGCGGATGCACATGGTCGTCACCGGCCGTGCTTCCAGGCGCTTGACCGAGATCTCCTCTTCGCAGATCTCGCAGATCCCGAAGGTCCCGCCCTCGATACGCGCCAGCGCGTCGTCGATCTTCTTCAGCAGGAACTTCTCCCGGTCGCGCAGGCGGAAGACCATGCTCTGCGTGTACTCGGACGACGCCAGGTCGATTTCGTCCGGCAGATCGTCGGTGTCGAAGGCGGCCTCCTCCGTGAGCGTCTTGCGCGCGCTCAAGAGAAGGTTCTTTTTCGACTCCTCGAGAATCTTCTTGAACCGCTTCAGGTCCTTCTGATTCACCTTGCTGCCCCCGCGCGTCGCTGCTGCTGCTCGACTGGTTGACATTCGCTATCCCCGCGGCACCGGCACCCGCCGGTAAAAAAGAGGCGGAAGTCTAGGGACCCGCTATCGTCGCGTCAAGGCGTCATTTTCTCTCATGGCAGACAGCAAGCTCGACAAGGAATTCCTCCGTAGCATCCTTACCCTGGCGGCGAAGCCGGCGGTGGACCACCTGCTCATGGTCACCGACGTGCCGCTCTCGAAGGACGACCTGCGCGGCCGCCCGATCAAGAAGAAGATCATCTACGCCGTGAGTGACGAGCAGCTCGCCCACAACTTGCGAAAACAAGGTTACACCTGCGTGACGGTGCCGCCCTACGACTATTCGCGCATCGAAAAGGTGAAAGTGGCGCTGGTGACCGCCGTCACCTCCAACGAGCTGCGCGACGGCGAGGACGTGCTCTGCCTCACCGGCCGCACCGGCTCGCGCCTCCCCGATACGGTGGTGCGCCTGCAGATCGGCCGCGGCTTCGAGGAGAAGGCTTCCATCGACACGCAGGGCCTCGGGGCGGAATTCAGCTCGCAGGTGGTCGAGGCGCTCGTCTCCCTGGCCATGGCCATCGGCCACGAGGGCTTCGAGGGCCACCCCATCGGGACCATCTTCGTGCTGGGCGACTCGACGGTGGTGATGGAGAAGAGCAAGCAGCTCACCATCAACCCCTTCCAGGGCATCTCCGAGGCGGAGCGCAACGTGCTCGACCCGCAGATCCGCGAGGCGATCAAGAACTTCGCCGTCCTCGACGGCGCGTTCGTCATCCGCGAGGACGGCGTGGTGCTGGCCGCGGGGCGATATCTGCATACGGGCGAGGGAAACGTCGAGCTGCCGCTCGGACTCGGCGCGCGTCACGCCGCGGCCGCCGCCATCACCGTCGAGACGCAGGCCGTCTCCATCTCCGTCTCGCAGAGCAGCGGGGCGGTCCGCGTGTTCAAGGGGGGCCAGGCCGTGCTCGAGCTGCAGCAGGTGGCGCGGCGCTCGTAGCGCGCCGGGCTCATTGGACGCCCCTTGTGATACACGGCGGAGATGTCCCGCTTCATCGACGCCTGCTTCCGGCGCCCCGTCGACAGGACCCCGATCTGGCTCATGCGCCAGGCGGGCCGCTATCTGCCCGAGTATCGCGCCGTCCGCGAGAGGGTCTCGTTCCTGCAGCTGTGCAAGTCGCCGGACCTGGCCGCCGAGGTGACGGTCCAGCCCGTCGACATCCTCGGGGTCGACGCCGCCATCCTTTTCAGCGACATCCTGGTCGTGAGCGAGGCGATGGGGCTCGAGCTGATCCTCGAGGACCAGGGCCCGCAGTTCCCCCGGCCGCTCCAGTCGCGCTCCGACGTGGACAAGCTGCGCGTGCCCGACCCGGAAGAGGCGCTCGGCTTCGTCATGGAGGCGATCCGCCGCTCGCGAAAAGCGCTGGCGGGTCGCGTCCCGCTCATCGGCTTCTGCGGCGGGCCGTGGACCTTGGCCGCGTACATGATCGAGGGAAAGACGTCGCGCACCTGGGAGAAAGCCAAGGCCGCGCTGATGGGCGACGAACAGCTCGCCCACGCGCTGCTCTCGAAGATCACCGACGCGCTCACGCTCTACCTCAACGCGCAGCTCGAAGCCGGGGCGCAGGCGCTGCAGATCTTCGACTCGTGGGCGGGAGCGCTGAACCCCGAGGACTACCGGCGGCTGGGCGCGCCCTACATCGCCCGCCTCGTGCAGGGGCTGCGGCGCGACGAGCAGCCCGTCATCGTCTTCGGGGTCGAAACCGGCGAGCTGCTCGGCCAGCTGGCGGCCACCGGAGCGGAGGTGGTTGGCGTCGACTGGCGCGTGCCTCTCGACGAAGCGCGCGGGCGCGTCGGGCCGGCCGTCGCACTGCAGGGGAACCTCGACCCGGCCTCGCTCTTCCTGCCTGCGGCGGAGCTGCGCAAGCGCGTGGCGCGAGTCCTCGAGCTGGGCGACCTGGCCGGGCCGGGACACATCTTCAACCTCGGGCATGGTGTCCTGCCCACGACGCCCGTGGCGAGGGTGAAAGCGCTGGTCGAGCAGGTGCACGCTCACACGCCGCCCCGCTGAGAGGCGGCGGGGGTCGGGCCGCCCGTTCCGTTGCGCGGAGGCGCTTCGCTGCACACAGCTTCTTCGTTGGCTTTCTCCGCGGAGACGCGATGTTTTCTCTCATCATGGCGCTCGCGGCAGGCTTGCTGGCGCAGTCCACGCAGACGAACCCCAACGCAGCGGCGGCCGGGAACCCGCTGCCCAACAACCCCGCCGCGGGCCCCTTGGGCGAGGCGGGCGCGGCGCTCGACGGCGGCACCGGCGCCGGCCCTAACGACGCCGGCGCGCCCGCCAGGCGCGGCGATTTCGGCGCTCCCGGCTCCGCCCCGCCGCCGGCCGGCGGCAACTCCACGATGCCCCCCGCTCCCGGCGTAGCCCCCACGACCCCAAGCGCAGCGGTCGCTCCTCCCGCGCCGGCGTCTCCGGGCCCGCGCATGGTCACGCCGGGAGGCTTCGTGGTGCCCGCGCCGTACGGCACGGCCGCCGGCGGCGACAACAGCACGCTGAGCGGCGCGGGTCCGAACGTCGGCTCAGGTCCCGAAGTGGGCGCCGGCCCCAACGTCGGCAGCGGCCCCGAGGTGGGTTCCGGTCCCAACGTCGGCGCGGGCCCCGAGGTGGGCGCCGACGCGGGCGCGAGGGCGCCTTACTGAGAAACTGTTAAAACGCGCGGGTGATCCCTCTTCGGCCTCGCCCTTCGAAGCCACACACTGGCGTGCTCATGCTCAACCTGGGCGGGCCTGACTCGCTCGAGGCCGTGGAGCCATACCTCGTCAACCTCTTCAGCGATCCGTTCCTCATCCGCCTCCCGCTGCGCGGCGCGCTGCGGCGCTGGTTCGCCCGCTGGGCGGCGCGCCGGCGCGCCCCGCACGTGCGCGAGCTGTATCGCGAGATCGGCGGCCGCTCGCCCATCGCCCCCATCACGGAAAAACAGGCGCGCCGGCTCGAGGAGGAATTGGGCCCGGGCTACCGCTGCTACGTGGCGTTCTCCGCCTGGACGCCGTACATCCGCGAGGCCGTCGCGCAGGCGCGCGCCGACGGGTGCGAGCGGATCGTCGGCCTGTCGCTCTATCCGCAGTGGTGCTCGGCCACCACCGGGTCCGCCTTCCACGACCTGCGCGCCGCGCTGGACGGCGCGCTGCCGCTTGTGGAAGTCGATCGCTACCCCGAAGACCCGATGTACCTCGACGCGCTGGCCACCACGGTGCGCGAAGGACTGCGGCGCTTTCCCGAGGAGGAGCGCGCACAAGTCCACGTCCTCTTCAGCGCGCACGGCATCCCGCAAAGCTTCGTGCGCAAGGGCGATCCCTACCAGCGGGAGATCGACCAGACGGTGAAAGGCGTGCTGGCGCGACTCCCCGCGGGCCAGCCCTGGTCGCTCAGCTACCAGAGCAAGGTCGGGCCGGTGAAGTGGCTCGAGCCGGCCACCGCCAACCACCTGCCCGACCTGGCCCGTCAAGGCGTCCACAAGATATTGGTCGTGCCGGTCGCGTTCGTCTCCGACCACATCGAGACGTTGCACGAGCAGCGCATCCTCTTGCGCGGCATCGCCATGGCCGCCGGGATCGAGCGCTACGAGGTGGCAAACGCGCTCAACGACTGCAGGCTGTTCGCCCGCGCGCTGGCAGGCATGGTGCGGAAAGCAGCCCCCCGGAATCCGTGATAGCAAGCGGTGCCCATGGAACAACCCGCGCCCTCTCCGGGGCGGAGCAGCGTTCCACCTCCGTCAGAACCGCCGCCGCCCGGGCCGCCGCTCAGCGGCTGGGAGAAATTCAAGCGCGTCCTCCTGGGGCGTCCCAAGGACCTGGAGGACCCACGCCTCTTCCACACGCTCTCCCTGGCGGCCTTCCTCGCCTGGGTGGGACTGGGCGCGGACGGACTTTCCTCGTCGGCCTACGGGCCCGAGCAGGCGTTCAAGAACCTCGGGGAGCACCAGTACCTCGCCGTCTTCCTCGCGCTGCTCACCGCGCTGACCGTCTTCATCATCTCGGCGGCGTACAGCAAGATCATCGAGCACTTTCCCTTCGGCGGCGGCGGGTACGTCGTCGCCACGCGTCTGTTGGGGCCGAAGTTCGGCCTCATCTCCGGCTCGGCGCTGCTCATCGACTACATGCTCACCATCTCGGTCTCCATCGCCTCGGGGGCCGACGCGGTCTTCTCCAGCCTTCCCTCCTCGACCCACTGGCTCAAGCTTCCCACCGCCGCGGCCGTGATCGTCCTCTTGACGGTGATGAACCTGCGCGGCGTGAAGGAGTCGGTGCGCACGCTGGTGCCGGTGTTCGTCACCTTCGTGCTGACCCACATCGTCATCATCGGCGGCGCGGTGTTCTTCCACCTCGGGCGGGCCGGCGAGGTCGTCGAGGGCGTGCAGCGGGGCCTGTCGCACGACCTCAAGACCATCGGCTTCATCGCGCTGGCGGGGTTGTTCCTGCGCGCCTACTCGCTGGGCGCCGGCACGTACACCGGCATCGAGGCCGTCTCCAACGGCTTGCAGATCATGCGCGAGCCCCGCGTCGCCACCGGCAAGCGGACCATGATCTACATGGCCGTCAGCCTGGCGCTGACCGCGGGCGGCATCATCCTCGGCTACCTCCTCATGGGCGTGCGCCCCGTCGAGGGCAAGACGATGAACGCCGTGCTCGCGGCCGGGGTCGCCGGGAGCTGGAACGTGGCGGGCATCGCCGTCGGCAAGGGCTTCGTCATCGTCACGCTGGCCTCCGAAGCGCTCTTGCTCTTTGTCGCCGCCCAGGCGGGCTTCATCGACGGCCCGCGCGTGATGGCCAACATGGCGCACGACTCGTGGCTGCCGCACCGCTTCTCCGCCCTGAGCGACCGGCTGACGATGCAGAACGGCGTGCTCTTGATGGGGCTGACGTCGCTGGCGATGCTCCTCTACGCGCGCGGGTCGGTCGATGCGCTGGTGCTGCTCTATGCCATCAACGTCTTCGTCACCTTCTCGCTCAGCCAGGCGGGCATGATCCGCTACTGGCTGCTGCTCGACACGCGCCGCAAGCACCCCGACTGGGCGCAGCACATCGGCGTCCACATCGTCGGGTTCGTGCTCTGCTTCGCCATCCTGCTCGTCAACGTGGTGGAGAAGTTCGCCGAGGGCGCCTGGCTCACCGTGTTGGTCACCGGCGCCCTGGTCGGCATCTGCCTCGTGATGAAGCGGCACTACAACGGTGTGTTCGAGCGCCTCAAGCGGCTCGACCAGATCCTCGGCGCGCTCCCCACCACCCAGCCGAAGAAGCTGCTCGTCATCGAGAAGAAGAAGCCCACCGCCGTGATGCTGGTGGGCGGTTTCTCGGGCCTCGGCATCCACTCGCTGCTCACGGTGATGAAGCTCTTCCCGCGCTACTTCCACAACGTCATCTTCATGAGCGCGGGCGTGGTGGACAGCGCCACCTTCCAGGGCGTCGAGGAAGTCGACCGCGTTCGCGAGCAAACCGAGGTGGCTCTGAAGAAGTACGTGGCGCTGGCACGCGGCCTGGGAATCCCTGCCGACTACCGCATGTCGATGGGCACCGAGGCGGTGAGCGAGCTCGAGCAGCTGGCGGGGGAGGTGGCCCGCGAGTACGAGCGCAGCATCTTCTTCGCCGGGAAGCTGATCTTCGAGCGGGAGCGCTGGTGGGACCGCTTCCTCCACAACGAGACGGCGTACCAGATCCAGCGGCGGCTGCAGTTCGCCGGGTTGGCGGTGGTCGTCCTGCCCGTCAGGGTGCTCGAGTAGCGCGCGCCTTGACCTCGACAGGCTTCTTCCGCAGAGGCAGGCCCTTGGACAGCTCGCGCGTCTTGGGGTTCAGCCACCAGCGCGGCTGGCTCGGGCGCGCCGAGGGCAGCTCGCCCACGTCGATGCGGACGATGGCGCCCTTGCGGAAGTTCACCCGCGCGGCGTCCTCTTTGGAGAGGCCGGCCAGCGTCACCACCAGCTCGGTCATCTGCGGGTCGTGGCCCACCAGCACGACGGACTGCTCGTTTTTCACCTGGCGCGCCGTCTCGGTGAGCAGCTTTCCCGGGCCGACGTCCGGCCGCAGCTCCTCCAGGACGCCCACCGAGTCTTTCCTCAGCGCGGCGACGAGCAGCTCGGCGGTCTGCACGGCGCGGACGAGCGGGCTGGTGAAGACGAAATCGGGAGTCTCGCCCAGCCGCGCGAAGGCCCGCGCGGCGCGCCGGAAGCGGCGGCGGCCCTTGTCGGTGAGGGGGCGGTCGTCGTCGGCGAGCGGGCCGCGGTCCTGATGGTCGACGGCGATGCCGTGGCGGACGAGGTAGACGGCGATCATGGCGCGCACGTTTACGACGAAGCCGGCCGGTTGTACATTCCTGGCCCTCTCGAAAAAGGGGACGCAATGAACCGGATCATCGTCGGTATCCTGGGAGCGGCGGTCGTCGCCGGACCTGCGCTCGCCAAGGGCAAGCACCCCAACATCGGCGCCGCGCATCAGCTGGTGAAGCAGGCCATCCAGAGGTCAGCGCCGCGCAGAGAGCGAACGAGTACGAGCTGGGCGGCCACGCTGCCAAAGCCAAGGAGCTGCTCGAGCAGGCCGAGAAGCTAGGTTCGCGGCGTGCGCGTTCGAGGAAAGATCATCGGCATCGCGGTCCTCGTCGTCTGCGTAGCGGCCGGGATTTATTCATGGTGGAATTTCGTCCCGTCTGTTCCGCGCGCCAACGGCGGTTCTTGCACCGTGAAGCTCGGCGCACGCAAGACTCAGGTGCTCGCGGCGTGCGGAAGCGGCTGCGGACGAGGCGACGTGCCTAAAGGTGCTTGCGGTTCTGATTATCAGCCGCAAGGTTTTATCAAACTCTGCGGTAATGAATGCGACGTGTACCGAGATGTTGCCGTCTGTTACTCTGGTACGGAGGTCGTACAGGTCAAGCGCCTTCCGGCAACTGGCATCCTCGCCCGGCCTTGCTCTTGGTGATGGGCCCTACCAATCCTCCCGCATCGCACTTGCTCCAACTCGGGATGAAATCTGCCGAGACCGTGACGTTGAGGCGGCGGAGATCAGGCGTGAGCGGCTGCACCGCGAACCCGCGCCCCGCCCTCCTACTTGACGATCCCCAGATACACGAACGCCGTCCCGAACGTGAGCGGGTGCGCCTCGACACGCGAGAAGCAGCCCGCTTCCTGCATCAGCTCGAGGAACCTTTCCCCCGCCGGAAACGCCGCGGCGGTGCGCGGCAAGTACTCGTATGCGGCGCGATTGCCGGTGAGCAGGCCGCCCACCACGGGCATCACGCCGCGGCTGTAGGCGCGAAAGAGCGCGCCAAACGCGCCGCGCGGCTGGCCGAATTCGAGCACCACCACGCGGCCGCCGGGCTTGACCACCCGCGCCATCTCGCGCAGGCAGCGCAGCGGGTCGTCCACGTTGCGGATGCCGAAGGCGATCGAGGCCACGCCGAAGCGGCCCGAAGCGCACGGCAGGGCCAGCGCGTCGGCCACCGCGAAGTGAACGCCGTTCACTTTTCGCAGGCCCGCCGCGATCATCTCGGGGCAGAAATCGGTCGCCACCACGCTGGCGCCGGCGCGGGCGAACTCTCGCGCCAGATCTCCCGTGCCGGTGGCGCAGTCGAGCACGCGTTGTCCGGGCCCCGCGCCGGAGAGCCGCACTGCCGCGCGGCGCCAGCCGCGGTGCACGCCGAGAGAGAGAACTTCGTTGGCCGCGTCGTACCGGCGGGCGATGGAGGCGAACATCTGCCGGACTTCGGCGCTCATCGCGCCAGGGCCCGCCGCCGCGGCGTCGCGCGCCAGAGGTCGCGGCCGACCGCCTCCAGCACGGCCGGAAGCCTCGCCATTAGATCTGCCAGGTCCTCCGGCAGGAGCGCCTGCGCGCCGTCGCACAGCGCTTCGTCGGGGCTCGCGTGCACCTCGACCAAAAGCCCGTCCGCTCCTGCCGCGGCCGCCGCCAGCGTGAGCGGCGTCACCAGCTCGCGCCGCCCCGTCGCATGCGAGGGATCGACCACCACCGGCAGGTGCGTGCGCTGCTTCGCCAGCACGACCGCCGAGAGGTCGAGCGTGTTGCGCGTCGCCGTCTCGAAGGTGCGGATGCCGCGCTCGCAGAGGACCACCTGGTCGTTGCCGCCGGCGAGCAGATATTCGGCCGCGAGCAGCCACTCGTCGACGGTGGCCGAGGGCCCGCGCTTGAGCAGGACGGGCCGCCGCAGATGCGAAAGCGCCTTGAGCAGCGTGAAGTTCTGCATGTTGCGCGCGCCCACTTGTAGTAACGCGACGCCGTCGAAGGCCGGCAGCTCGGCCGCGTCCATCACTTCCGTCACCGCGGCGAGCCCGTGGCGGCGCGCCGCGTCGAGCAGCAATTGCACGCCCGGCGCTCCCAGGCCCTGGAAGGCATACGGGCTGGTCCGCGGCTTGAACGCGCCGCCGCGCAGCACGGCGCATCCCTCGCGCGCCACCGCCGCGGCCGCCGCCTCGATCTGCGCCGCGCTCTCCACCGCGCAAGGCCCCGCCATGACCACGAAGGAGCGGCCGCCCAGCTCGACGCCCGGCAGCGCCACGCGAGTTCCCTGGGGCCGGCGCTCGCGGAGCGCCAGCCTCTGGCCTGCGGCGAACTGACCTTGCTGAATCTGTTGCATCAGAGCTTTCAGAATGTTTTGAAACAAGTGTGGTATAGCCGGAGCCGCCCGGCCCGGCAAGCAGACGGAGCGTCGATGGCGTTGCCCCGGACAAGAGTGACGGAAACGCCTCGGTTCGCGGATTTCGGGCCTCCGCTGTTCGCCTGGTCGCATCCCGAGCGCTCCTTCCGCGCGGCCGCGTGGGGCGAGGTGGATCGGCGCGAGGGCACCTCCGTGCGCGAGCTCCTCGGCGGTCTCGACGCCGCCGCGGAGCTGCCGTTCGGGCCCTGGTTCGGAGCTGTGGCGTTCGACCCGTCGCGCCCGCTCGGACGCGACTGGAGCGGCTTCTCGGCGGTCCGCTTCACCCTGCCCGCCTTGCTCGCCTGGAGCAACGGAGACCGCCATTTCCTCGCCACCTTCGGCGACAGGGCGCATGCGCGCCTCGATGAGCTGCGCCGCGCGGCTTCTCCCCGCGCGCACATCGTCCCCCGACGCGGTGAACGCGAGCGCTGGGACACGCTCGTCGCGCGCGCGCTGGCGAACATCGCTTCCGGCGCGCTCGACAAAGTGGTCGTCGCCCGAGCGCTCGACGTCGAGTCCGACGCCGACTTCGACTGCGACGCGATCGTGCGCGCGCTGGAAGAGCGCTACCCCACCTGCCGGACATTCCTCTTGCGCGGCGACGGCGGCGCGGCGTTCGTCGGCTCGACGCCCGAGACGCTCTGCCTCGTCGACGGAGCGGAGGTGTACACCGAGGCGCTGGCCGGCTCGGCCCGCCCCGGCGAGATCGCCGCGCTCCTGGGAAACCGCAAGGAGCTGCGCGAGCACCGCTGGGTCGTCGATCACCTCATCGCCGCGCTGGGGCCGCTCTGCGACTCGCTCACGCGCCGGCCCGAGCCCGGCGTGCGCCAGCTCGCCAACGTCGCGCACCTGCACACGCCTGTCGCGGCGCGCCTTTCGGCGGGCCGCTCCACGGCCGACGTGGCCGCCGCGCTGCACCCCACGCCGGCAGTGGGCGGGGTCCCGTCCGAGGCGGCGCTGAGCTTCCTCGCCGAGCACGAGTGCCTCGATCGCGGGCTCTACGCGGGCATCGTCGGCTGGGTGGGCAACGGCCGCGCCGAGCTGGCGGTGGCCTTGCGCTCGGCGGTGGTGCGCGGGCGGCGTGCGCGGCTCTTCGTCGGCGCGGGCATCGTGGAAGGCTCGGCGGCGGCGGCGGAGTGGGCGGAAACGGAATTGAAAGCGCGCGCGCTCCTCGACGCGCTGGGGGCGTCGCCATGAACTTCCTCTGGGCGCGGGCCATCGCCGACGAGCTGGTGCGCGGCGGCGCGCGCGACGCGGTCATCTGCCCCGGCTCGCGCTCCGGCCTGTTGGCGCTCGCCTGCGCCGAGAGGCTGACGGCCCGCACCGTCATCGACGAGCGCAGCGCCGCGTTCTTCGCTCTGGGCGCGGCGAAAGCGACCGGCCGCCCCGCGGTGGTCGTCGCTACCTCGGGCAGCGCGGGCGCGCACTTCTACCCTGCCATTCTCGAGGCGGAAGCGGCCGGCATTCCGCTCATCGCCATCACCGCCGATCGGCCGCGCGAGCTGCACGGCTGGGGCGCGCCGCAGAGCATCGATCAACAGCACCTCTTCGGGCGGCACGCGCAGTTCTTCGAGCTGGGGCTGCCCGAGGCGGCGGCGCTACCGCACCTGCGCGCCACCGTAGCGCGGGCCGTGCAATGCGCCGTGGGACCCGTGCACTTCAACGCGCCCTTCCGCGAGCCGCTTGTGCCCACCGGCGAGCGCATCGATCTCCCCGATTCGCCCGCAATGCGCTGGGCGCGCGCGCGCGGCGTCCCCGACGTGCGGGGAGTGGCGCGCGAGCTGTCGGCGCTGCCGCGGGGCGTGATCGTCTGCGGGCCGCGCGACGCGCAGGACGAGCTGCCCGCGGCCGTTCAGGAGCTGTCGCGCGTCCTCGGATATCCGGTCATCGCCGAAGCGGCCTCGCAATTGCGCTACCTGCTCGACGGCGCCGTCGCGCACGCGGATCTGATCCTCCGCAGTGAGTCGTGGGCGCGCGCGCTGCGCCCGCAGGCCGTCGTGCGCATCGGGGGCGGGCTCACCTCCAAGGTGCTCCAGGCCTGGGTTTCGTCGGCCGAATACACCGCCGCGATCTACGAACGCGGCGAGCCGATCGATCCCGATCTGAAAGCGTCGGTCGCGCTCGAGGGCGATGCGCCGGCCATCTGTTCCGCGCTCGCCGCCATTTGTCGTCCCGGGCCGGCGCCGCTCGTGCCCCTCTTTGCGCAGGCCGAGTCGCGCGCCCGCGCCGCGCTGGCGGAACTGCCTTGGGGCGAGCCGCTGGTCGCGCGCGAGGCGGCGCGCGCCGTTCCCGCAGGCGGCATCTTGTACGTCTCGAGCAGCATGCCCATCCGCGACGTCGACGCCTTCGCCTCGTCGGCGAGCGCCGGCGTGCGCGTGCTCGCCAACCGCGGCGTCAACGGCATCGACGGCGTCGTCTCCAGCGCAGCGGGTGCGGCCGCGGCGACGGGCCGCCCCACCCTGGCGCTGGTCGGCGACCTGGCCCTCCTGCACGATCTCGGCGGCCTCGTCGCGGCGGCAAGGTTGCGCGTTCCGCTCACCGTCGCGGCGGTGAACAACGACGGCGGCGGCATCTTCCATTTCCTCCCCATCGCACAGCGCACCGATCGCTTCGACGAGCTCTTCGCGACGCCGCACGGCCTCGACCTGCGCGGAGCCGCGCAACTCTGCGGCGCGGAGTTCGCGCGCTGCACCGACCTGGCTTCGCTGCGCGAAGCGCTGCGGCCGGGCTTCCGCCTGATCGAAGCGCGCACCGATCGCCTCCGCAACGTCGAACAACACCGCGCGCTGCACGCCGGCGTCATCGCCGCGCTGGGGGATGCGCCGTGAGGGATGCGCCGTGAGGACCGTTCTATTCCACGGCTTCACCGGCGGCGCGGGCTCGTTCGCGCACCTGCGCCTCGACGCGGTCACGCCCGAGCTACCCGGCCACGGCGATGCGCCCGACGCGACTTCGTGGGAGGCATGTCTCGACGTGCTCGAGCGGCTGCTCGATCCCGCGCCCGTCGTGCTGGCCGGCTACTCGATGGGCGCGCGCATCGCGCTGGCGCTTGCCCTGCGCCGGCCGCAGCGCATCGCGCGGCTGGTGCTCGAGAGCGGCACGGCGGGCATCGAAGACCCCGGCGATAGAGCGCAGCGCCTGCGCGACGACGAAGGGCTCGCCCAGCTCATCGAGCGCGAGGGCGTGCCCGCCTTCGTCGAGCGCTGGGAGCAGCACCCTTCGCTCGAGACGATGCGGCCGTTCGCCGCCGCGCTGCGAGCGGAGCGGCTGCGTCACCGGGCGTCGGGCCTCGCCAGCGCCCTGCGGCATCTGGGCGCCGGCGCGCAGCCCTCGTACTGGGATGCTCTCGCGCGGCTCGACGTGAACACCGTTCTTCTCGCGGGGACTCGCGACGACAAGTTCGCCGACCTCGCGCAGCGCATGCACGAGCGCTTGCCGGGGGCGGAGCTGCGGCTCGTTCCCAACTGCGGCCACGCACCCCACCTCGAACAGCCCGACGCATTCCTGGGAGCCCTGCGATGAAATGGAACCTGGTCAAGAAGCTCGAGGACGTCATCTACGAGAAGCGCCCCGGCATCGCCAAGATCACCATCAGCCGCCCCGAAGTGCGCAACGCCTTCCGGCCGCAAACGCTCTTCGAGCTGCGCGGGTGTTTCGAGGAGGCGCGCGAGGACGCCGACACGGGCGTCGTCATCTTGACCGGCGCAGGCACCGAAGCATTCTGCTCGGGCGGAGATCAGCGCGTGCGCGGCGATCAGGGGTACGTGGGCAAGGACGGCGTGCCGCGGCTCAACGTGCTCGATCTGCAGAAGCAGATTCGCTCCCTGCCCAAACCGGTCGTCGCCATGGTGGCGGGCTACGCCATCGGCGGCGGCCACGTGCTCCACGTCGTCTGCGACCTGACCATCGCGGCGGACAACGCGCGTTTCGGCCAGACCGGCCCGCGCGTCGGCTCGTTCGACGGCGGGTTCGGCGCCTCCACGCTGGCCTCGCTGGTGGGCCTCAAGAGAGCGAAGGAGATCTGGTTCCTCTGCCGGCAGTACGATGCGCAGCAGGCGCTGCAGATGGGGCTGGTCAACGCCGTCGTGCCGCTCGCCCGGCTCGAGGAGGAGACGGTGCGCTGGTGCGAGGAGATGCTGGCGCTCAGCCCGCTGGCGCTGCGCATGCTCAAGAGCAGCTTCAACGCGGCGCTCGACGGACAGGCGGGAATCCAGGAGTTGGCGGGCAACGCCACCATGCTCTTCTACATGACCGAGGAGGCGCAGGAGGGCCGCAACGCCTTCAAGGAGAAGCGCAAGCCGAACTTCGGCAAGTTCCCGCGGAGGCCCTGATGGAGCTGGCTGCGTCCCCCTCGGTCTGGTGGCTCGCCATCCGGCCGCGCACCCTGACGGCGGCGGTCGCGCCCGTGATCGCCGGCACGGCGGTGGCGGCGCGGCTGGGGGCAGCGCGGCCCATCGCGGCGCTGCTGGCGCTCTTCACCTCGGTGTTCATCCAGATCGGCACCAACCTGGCGAACGACTATTCGGACTTCAAGCGCGGCGCGGACGCCGAGCGCGTCGGGCCCGTGCGCGTGACGCAGAGCGGGCTCATCGCGCCGGCCGCCGTCAAGCGCGCAGCCTGGCTGGCGTTCGGCGTCGCGGCGGCGGCGGGAGTGTCGCTCATCTTCCTCGCGGGCTGGCCCGTCGCGGTCATCGGCGTTCTCTCCATCGCCTCCGGCTGGCTCTACACCGGCGGGCCATGGCCGCTCGGCTACCACGGACTGGGAGACGTGTTCGTCTTCGTCTTCTTCGGGCTGGTGGCCACCTGCGGCACTGTCTACGTGCAGGCGCTGCGCGTGCCAGAGGCGGCGTGGCTTTCGGGCGCGGCGGTGGGCGCGCTGGCCACGGCCATCCTGGTGGTCAACAACCTGCGCGATCGCGAGACCGACGCTCGCGTCGGCAAGCGCACGCTGGCCGTCAAGATCGGCCCGACGCTGACTCGTTTCGAATACGTGCTGCTGGTGGCCTTTGCATTTGCCCTCGCGCCGTTCCTTGGCCGCCCCTGGCCGCTGCTCGCCCTGCCGCTGGCCGTTCCGCCTCTGCGGCGCGTGCTCCGCTCGCAGGGCGCCGCGCTGAACCCCGCGGTGGGCGAGACGGCGCGCCTGCAGCTCGCCTACGCGCTGCTTCTCGCCGTTGAGCTGTGGCCATGATGCGGACGCGCGAATCCGCCGGGGCAGAGATCGAAATCCGGCCCTATCGGCTGCGCCTTCTGCATCCCCTGCGCACTTCCCGCGGGCTCTTGCAAGAGCGCGAAGGATTCGTCGTGCTGGCGCGCGCGGGAGGGCTCACCGGCCGCGGCGAGGCGGCCATCGCGCCCGAGCTGGGCACCGAGTCGCTGGCCGAGGCGTTCGAGCAGCTTCACCGCGCCGAACCCGAGACGCCGGCGGCCCGGCACGCGATGGAGCTGGCGCGGCTCGATCTGCAAGCGCAGCGCGAGCGCGTGCCGCTGGCGCGGCTCCTCTCGCGCGACGCTCCTCTGGAAGTTCCGGTCAGCGCATTGCTCATCGCGCAGACCATGCCGGAGCTGGCGCGCGAGGCGCTGCGCGCGGCGGCCGAGGGATTTCGCACCGTCAAGCTGAAGGTCGGCTTCGACGACGACTTCGCTCGCGCCGCCGTGGTGCGCGACGCAGTCGGGCCCGACGTGCGGCTGCGCCTCGACGCAAACGGCGCATGGGGCCTCGCCGAAGCGGTGCGCAAGCTGCAGGAGGTGGCACCGCTCGACGTGGAGATGTGCGAGCAGCCGACGGCGGACCTGCGCGAGCTGCTGGCGCAGGCGGCGGTGCCCATCGCGGCGGACGAGATGGTCGCGCGCGATCCCGAAGCGGCGCTCGAGCGCGCGCACGTCATCGTGCTCAAGCCGATGCTGCTGGGCGGGCTGCTGCCGGCGCTGCGGCTCGCCCGTCGAGCGCGGGAGCGCGGGCTGCGCGTGGTGGTGACCAGCTCGCTCGACGGAGCGATCGCCCGCGCGGGCGCGGCGCACCTCGCCGCGGCGATCCTCGCTCTCGGGCCGCAGCCCGCGGCGGGACTCGCGACGGGGCGCCTCCTCGCCGGCGATCTCTGCCTCGACACGCTGGCGCCTTCCAACGGCCTGATTCGCATTCCCGACACGCCCGGGTTGGGGCTGCCGTGAAGGTCGTTTTCCGCGGCGAGCCGGTCGCGCTAAAGCTCGAAGCGCCGGCAGCGCCGCGCATCGCGCTCGCCTCCGACAACTCGCCCGATCTGCTGGCGCGTATCCTCGGCGCGATGGAGGGCGGCGCCGAGGTGGTGCTGCAGAACACGCGCCTCACCGAGGCCGAGCGGGCTGCGCAGCTCGATTCGATCGCCGCGTTCCCTCCTGCCGGCGCGCCGGCGACCATCCTCTTCACCTCAGGCACGACAGGAACGCCCAAGGCCGCGCTCCTCCCACTCGAGTGCCATCTCGCCACGGCGCGCGCGGCCAACGAGGTGCTGCGCGTCGAGGCGTCCTCGCGGTTCGTCTGCGCGCTGCCGATGTTTCACGTCGGGGGCCTGGCCATCGCCTTCCGCTGCCAGCTGGCCGGGGCGACGCTGCTGCTCCACGAGCGGTTCGATGCCCGCGCCGTCGCGCGCGACCTGCTCGAGGGCGCGACGCACGCGAGCCTCGTCGCCAACTCGCTCGCGCGCGTGCTCGAGGTGTGCGACCGATTTCCGCCCAGCGTGCGCGCCGTCCTGATCGGCGGCGGGCCGATCGCGGCGCCCCTGTTGGAGCGGGCCCGGCGCGCCGGCCTGCCCGTCCTGGAGAGCTACGGCATGACGGAGACCGCGTCGATGGTCACCTGCGAGGGCGTGCCGCTGCCAGGCATGGAAGCGCGCGTCGTCGGAGGCGAGATCGAAGTGCGCGGTCCGGCGCTGATGCGCGGCTATCTCGGGCACGACCCGGTCAGCGGCTGGTTCCGCACGGGCGACCTGGGGTCGATCGACTCGCATGGCCGCCTCGTCGTGCACGCGCGGCGCGGCGATCTGATCATCAGCGGCGGCGAGAACGTCTATCCCGCCGAGGTGGAGGGAGCGCTGCTCGCGCATCCCGACGTGCGCGAGGCGGCGGTGCTGCCGGCGCCCGACGAGCGCTGGGGGCAGGTCGGCGTCGCGTACGTGTCAGGCACCGCTTCCGAAAATGCGCTGCGCGATTTTCTGCGCGAGCGACTCGCGCGCTACAAGATTCCCCAGCGGTTCGTCTTCCTCGACGCGCTCCCGCGCAACGCGGCCGGCAAGGTGGACCGCGCCCGCCTGTCAGCCGCGCCGCCAACCTGATTGGAAGGAGAACCTCTATTTAGGCGTGACCTTCCAGATGTTTCCGGCTCTGACATCCGTCCAGTAAATGCTCGTCGCGTCGACAAAGATCTGTTCGGGAGTCCCACCCACGGCGAGCAAAGTCTGCGCCCCCCCGCCGATGGGGACTCTGAACATTGCGCCACCAAAGGAATTGGTCCAATAAACGTTCGTTTCGTCGACCGCAATTCCATCGGCGCTGGAGATGGAACCGAAAGAGAAAGAGGCCAGCCGCGTCGCGGTTCCGCCTTGAATAGGCACCTTCATTACGTTCGAGAAATGATCGGTCCAGTACACGTTGTTCGCGTCCGCGGCAATGCCGGTGGGGAAATAGCCCCCACCTAGCGTCGTGGGGGTACCGCCGCCGATCGGCACCTTCATCACGGACCCGGTCTCATGATTGTTGGCCCAGTATACGCTCGCCGCATCGACGCTGATGGACCACGGCCTATCTAGACCCGACGCGAGAGTCGTCGGGCTGCTGCCCCCTAGGGGCATCTTCATCACCGTGCCGTTGCTGGTATGGTAGGTGCCTGGATTTGGTGTGCCCGGGCTGGTCCAGTAGAGACTGGTCGCGTCGACCACAACGGCGCCCACATTGTTCAAGCCCGAGGCGACCACCACTGAGTTGCCGCCCCCGACAGGCGTCCGCATCAGCTCAACAGCGCCGCTTGTGACTGTACTGGTCCAGTAGACACTCTTCGAATCGACGCCTATCACCCCAACGCCTGTGCCCGATGCGAGTGTGACCGGTGCGCCGCCCCCGCTGGGCACTTTCATGACGGCAGTACCATTGCCCCAATAGACGTTCGTTGTGTCGAGCGCCATACCAGCGATACCGGCGGGATCCACGACAAGCCTGATTGGGGCAACCATGGCCGCAAAATTACGGCCCGCGAGGTCCGCGCCGTTCACGGCAACCGTGATGTTGGCGGGGTAGAACACATACCCGGCTTTGCTCGGCGTCAGCGTATAGGTGCCATTGGCAATCCGGTTCAAGGCGTAGTTACCATTCGCATCCGTTGTAGCGGACGCACTCTCGACACCGGCCAGCGAGAGGGTGACGCCGGCTGTGGTCAAGCCGCTCACGGCGCCCGAGATTCTGTACCGGGCCGCAATGGCGGTGAAGTCGAGACCCGTGACGTCGGCGCCACTCAGCGTGACGGCGATGAACGCCGGCGAGAACGTGTATCCGGTCTTGCTCGGGGTCAGCTGGTAGCTGCCGGGCCCGAGGCCATTGAAACTATAATTGCCGTTCGAGCCGCTGATCGCGACCGCCCCCGTGCCGCCGAGAGAGATCGCGACCCCCGCTGCCACGTCGCCGCGCACCGTGCCCGAGAC
>WNFG01000938.1_pt1 | contig 24486 bp, 19 predicted proteins | sample 5400431 | NCBI WGS metagenome assembly WNFG01 (sample SAMN13153346, study PRJNA577476) | soil metagenome | isolation source: 120 cm saprolite under Douglas fir tree site 2 hole 3 replicate 2 | place: USA:California | collected 2015-04-18 | reverse complement strand
TGAGACCAGGCCGGATGAGTGCGCCGGGAATAACGGAGCCCACGGAGGCGATTACCCGAGCCAAGGCAGGAGATGCCGAGGCTTGGGGGCAGCTGTATCACGACTACGCTCCGGCGATTTTCCGGTTCTGCCGGCGGGCTCTTCCGACCCGGGAAGATGCAGAAGACGCCACCATGGAAGTATTCATGAAACTACGCGGCAAACTGAACCAATACGATTCGGCACGGTCGTTCACCGCCTGGCTGTATAAGGTGGCGGCAAACCATTGCTGGGATACACTGCGGCGGCGCAAGAGCAGGCAGGACAAAGAGACGGGAGACCTGGAAAATGTGCCGCTGGAGCATCCGGACCCCAGCCAGCTCGAACGCCTGATCGAGCAGCGGAGCAGCGAAGAAGTGCGCAAGGCGCTCGCCAAGCTGGGTGCACGAGCGCGCATGGCGCTGGTCATGCGCTATTACTCAGACATGAGTTACGACGAAATTGCCGATGCGTTGGGAGTGCGGCGGGCCTTTGTGGGCGTGGTGCTGCTGCGCGCGCGGCACGAGCTGCGGCAGGCGCTGGAAAGTTCAAGCGCGCTGGCGGCGGGAGGAGCTTCGTGAGCAAGATGCCGGAAGAGACGAAGCATCTGGACGAAATGACGTGCCTGCTGTATATCGAGCGGCAATTGGACCGCGCGCGTGGGCTGGAAGTATCCGCGCACACGCAGGACTGCGCGGCCTGCCGGACGCTGCTGCGGGCGCTGGAGCGGGAATCGCGGTTGCTGACGCGAGCCATGCTGGAAGAGGATGAACCGCTCCCGTCGCGGCTGGCCCACTTCCAGGAACGCGCGCGGAAATCGATGCAATGGATTTGGGGCCTGGTATTTGGTCTGGCAGCAACGGGGGTTTACGCGCTCTATACAACGTACGTCCAACCCTGGCAAATGCAATTGGAACAGGCCGGATTCGGCGGGTCGAACCTGCTGGGCTTGCTGATCTTTCAAGGCGCCTTCTGGAAAGGATGGCAATCCATGATCACACTTCTCGAGGTGCTGGCGATGCTGACACTGGCGGGGATCGGCGTAGCGTTCTTCCGGAGGCGAATCCGCCGAGGTTCGGCGCTGGCGTTGATGTTCGCGGGATTTTGCGCGGTGCTGGCGCTGCCGGCGGCGGCACTGGCATCGGAGACTCGCAAGGGCGAGTCCGCCAGTGTGAGGTCGGAGGAGACGATTAAGGGAGACATTTTCCTGCTTGGCGACCGCGTAAAAGTCGACGGGACGGTGGAAGGTGATGTGTTTTTGTTCGGGCACGACGTCACGGTGAACGGGCACGTCGAGGGCGACGTGATTGGGTTTGCGCAGACGCTGCAGGTCGACGGGAAAGTGGATGGAAATATTCGCGCGTTTACAAACACTATGACGATTCGGGGAACGGTGGCGAAGAACGTCTTGACGTTCGACGAGCGGGTGAATTTGGAATCTGCTGGGAAAATTGGAGGGAGCCTGACGGTTTTCGTGGAGAACTTGAGTCTGGAAGGGAGTCTGGGGCGCGATCTCCTGGTTTTTGCGAAGCATGTGACCATTTCCGGCAAGGTCGGGCGCGGAATCCGAGAGAAGGGGGCGGGGTTGACGATTACTTCCAGTGCGGAAGTCGGCGGGCCGATTCATTATGAGGGTGACACTCCTGCAGAAATTTCGCCATCCGCGAAGCTGGCATCGCCGGTGGAATTCAAGAAACTCGAGCACAAGCGCGAATACCAGGATGCTCACTATTACGTCTGGCGAGTCATATGGACTGCGGCCTTTATTTTGTTCGGGATGGTCCTGGTTTTGCTGGCCCCCCGATTTGCCAGAGAAACTATCAATGCAGCGGAACTCTATGGAGCCCCCATAGGACTGGGGATCTTAGTTTTCTTCGGGGTACCCATTGCAGCGGTCATCGCCTGTGTAACCGTTGTAGGCATGCCGCTGGGAATCTTCACCCTAGGCTTCTGGCTTTTGATGCTTTGCTGTGCGGAGCTTATAGTGGGTGCGGTGGTAGGTAATTGGATCCTCGGTAGAGCGACCGACACTTGGGGCATGATCGGAAGAATGGCGCTGGGATTCGTGATCGTGCGAATCATCTATACTCCACTAGCTCAAATGCACGTACTCGGATTGTTGGTTGGGTTGGGTATTTGGATGTGGGGCATGGGAGCAATCTCGCTGGCGATTTACCGGCGATTCCAGCCGGCGATTGTGCCGGGGATGCCGCCGGGGCCGTCTGCGCAGCCGTTGCCGCCGAATACGACGGTGGGCGGAGTGCAGCCCGCGTAAAGAACAGTCGTCAGTTCCTAGCGCTTAGTTGTTTGCCGGCGGGGATCGGGGACTGCGGGAAGGCCTAGATTCAGAGTGGGAATGCCGAACGGGCCGGTCGGAGGAAATCCGATCGGCCCGTTGCTTTTTGCGGAGGCGGAAATTTTGTTTAGGTTAGCGCTGGCGAACTTTGGCGGCGAAGAAAGCTGGGCTGAGAGTGTTACCAGGGTTTTCGATGAAGAGCGCTCGGATGGCAATCGCAGGGGAGCTAGCGGGCGGACTTCCGGAAAGAATTCCATCCAGATTCGTGACGCCGTCGGTTCCTGAAGTGCCAGTGAAGATTTGCACCCCGAAGGTGTTAGCTTGGGCGAATCCGAAATACGACGGAATGGCTGTAATGTTGAACGCCGTGCTCGATAGTGGCACAGCGGGTGTGGCAGTTATGCGTGACCAACGCAGGGTAACCGTGTCCGCGGTTGCTGCCGCGAAGGTATTGCCGCTCGCTGCCACGAACGCGGTGACATGAACGAAAACCGTTTGGCCGGGATGGATGGCGGTGGTGTCTGTCTGTCCTTGGAAGTTGCCAATAGCACCGGGTGGCACGATAAGGCCCTTGGTGTCAACGAAGAACGGTTGGATGGTGGCTATGGGGATGTTTACGGTCAGGAGGTCGCCGGTTTTGAGTCCGCCGATCAGGGAGTTGGTGGTGGCCGAAACTTTATCGGTAACGGCAATGGAAAATTGGCTAAGACCGTTGACGACGTAGATGGTACCTTCGACGAAGTCCTGCTGGGTTGCATTCAACGGTTCGAATTCCTTGAGTTCGAGTGTTCCATCCGATTTGAGGAAGGCGTCCACGCTGGCAATCTGGCCGGCGGCGGCACAGTTGTTTGGAGCGCTCGGGCAAAGGTTCTTGGGAACCGGACTCTGATCAAAGAACGAGCTGGAAGTAACGGTGGCGGAAAGAACGCCGCGTGTGGGCGAGGTAATGGTTACGGTGCTGCCGCTGATCCCGACGACACCGGTGAAATCCTCGATGAGTGCGAGCTGATTCGTACCGAGATTGGCATTCGTGCGGGGCAGCGTGAAGGCCGTGAAGACGCCTGGGTTGGGAGCAGGGGGGTTGAAATTGACCGCCAGAGTTCCGCCCGAGAGCGAGATGGCATTATTCAGGTTGAAGTCCATCTCGATGCCTTGCAGACCGCTCGTAATTGCGTTGAACGTGAAAGAACTGATCGTGGGGGTGCCGGTGGCCGTGAGGGTAGCAGTGCAGACAGAATTGTTCAGACATGGCACGCCGTTTGCTGTGATGGTTGAACCCGTGTTGTTCAGGAATGTCATCACCGGGCTGGAAAGAGAAACCTGAACTGTGTAGCTTCCTGAGGGTACTTTGGAGAGGGTGCCGAGAAAGGTCGTATCGGACTGCAAGCGCATTAGGTCGACAACGAGCGCCGGATTGGGGGTAAACGTTTGCGCCGTGCCGCTGGTTGGGGTGAGGGTAATGCCGACAATCGTGACTTTGAAGGAAAGGATTGACGGATTCGCCGGAAGAGTGTCGGCAACGAGAGTAAAGCTAACGGTGGCGCTGCCGCCGCCACCGCAGTTGACTTTGCAAACGGTTTTGGCGCCGCTACAAGCGGCCAAGGAAAAGGAAGCGAGCAAGAGAACCAGAAGCAGAGCTTTGTTTCGATTCATTAGGCACCCCACGCCAGACTAGCCTGCGTTTGCCATCTTTGGAAAGAGAAACGCTCAGCGTCACGACCTTGAATGTAACGCGGGGCGGGAAAAGATGCTTGCGGTAAAGCAGAGGCGGGTTGCTCAACTGCTAAATGGCGGAAAGCAGGGAGGATACGGTTTCTTGGAGATGCCCGAGGAGGTAGGAAAGCGACAGAGAGTGTATGTTATCGTTACTGCTCGCTCTAACGGATCCAGCAAGAGAGTAGGCGGGTCTTGACAAAACGCGCGGCAAAATCGGCGGCGGAACTTTCAGAAACGGGTGTAAAGCGCGTCGCGAAAGCCGGCGAGAGAAAATACATGCCGATCGAAGACGATCCGGCGGCGGGCCTCAGCGTACCGGAAGACGCCGTCGAAGAGCAGGCTGCCGAGCCGGCGAAGCCTGCGATGCGGGAAGTCTTCGGCCCGGACGGATTCCTTGAAAAATGCATGAGGGGCGGGTTTGACCGGACGACGGTCACGTCCGACTACGAGTACCGGCCGGCGCAACTGGAGATGGCGGAATTGGTGCACGACGCGTTCGAAACGCGTCATCACGCCGTCGTGGAAGCGGGCACGGGGACGGGGAAGACGCTGGCTTACTTGCTTCCTGCAATTTGCAGCGGGCGGCGGGTGGTGATTTCCACGGCGACGAAATCGCTGCAGGAACAGCTGTACCAAAAAGATATTCCTTTTCTGCAAAAACATTTCGCGCCGAACCTGAAAGTGGCGGTGATGAAAGGCCGCTCGAATTTTCTGTGCCGCGCAAAGCTCCATCAGATGGCGGACCAGTCGATGCTGAAAGGCATGGATGAGATTGACGCGTTCCGGCAGATTCGCGACTGGGCGAAGCTCACAGAAACGGGCGACCGCGCGGAGCTGACGTTTCTTCCCGACGATTCCGATTTGTGGACGCGAATCGATGCGCGGCGCGACACGTGCACGGGAAAGAAGTGCGCGGACTTCCACGAGTGTTTCCTTACGGCGATGCAACAGCGGGCCCGCGAAGCCGACCTGATCATCGTGAATCACCATCTGTTTTTTGCGGACCTGGCCCTCAAGCAGGATGATTTCGGGAGCATCCTGCCGGAATACTCGGCGGTGGTGTTCGATGAAGCGCACGAGATGGAAGACGTGGCCAGCGATTATTTTGGACGGCAGATTTCGAATTACCGGTTTGAGGAACTGGCGCGGGATGCCGATCAGACGCTGCGCTTGCTGCATCTGGGCACCCCTTCCTTGCTGCGAAAAACGCAGCGGATTCGGGAGCGTAGCCGGGGCTTTTTTGAATTGTTCCCGCCGCGCGACGGACGGTTTTCGTTTGCACGCAACGAGCGCGAGGCGTTCCTCGAGCAGAACCGCGCGGCCCACGACTCACTGGTGACCTCACTGAAGAGCCTGGAGACAGAATTCGCGGCGCTGGCGACAAAGCCGGAAGAACTGACGCGCATCGCGCGGCGGAGTTTCGAATTGCGGCAGGAGCTTTCATTCCTGTTCGAATCGAACGAAAGAAACTTCGTCTACTGGTTCGAGCGGAGGAACAATGGCGTGTTCCTGACGGCGACGCCGATCGACGTCAGCCAGATTTTGCGGGAGCGGCTGTTCGAACAGTTCGACACGGTCATACTGACTTCCGCGACGCTGACCGTGGGCGGGCGATTTGACTACATCCGGCAGCGGCTGGGTATTGACCACGCGAAGGACCGCGCGCTGCCGCCGGAATTCGATTTTCCGAAGCAGGCGCTGCTGTACCTGCCGCGGCAGATGCCGGACGTGCGCGACGCGGGGTTCGCAGCCAAGGCCGCGGATGAAATCGTGAAATTACTGGAACTCAGCCAGGGGCGGGCATTCTGCCTGTTCACCAGCTATTCTCAGATGCACGATCTTTTCGAGCGCGTGCGATCGCGCGTCGGGTTTCCTTTGCTGTTGCAGGGAACGGCGCCGCGCTCGGTTCTGCTGGAGCGGTTCAAAAACACGGAAGGGGCGGTGCTGTTTGCGACCGCCAGCTTCTGGCAAGGCGTGGACGTGCCGGGCGAGCAGCTTTCGTGCGTGATTGTGGACCGGCTGCCGTTCGCAGTGCCGAGCGACCCCATCGTGGCGGCTCGCGTCCGCGCGTTGCAAGACGATGGCCGCAATCCGTTTGCGGAGTTCCAGGTGCCGCAGGCAGTGCTGGCACTGAAGCAGGGCTTCGGGCGCTTGATTCGTGCGAAGACGGATCGAGGCGTGTTGGCGCTGCTCGATACACGGCTGCAGCGCATGCCCTATGGTAAAATTTTCCTGGAGTCGCTGCCGCCCTACGGGAGGACCCACGAACTGGCCGACGTTGCGCGCTTTCTAGCGAAGAGGGAAAGCCCCGAGCGGCTCGGGGCCCGCTCGGCAAGTCCCGCCTGAGAATTCACGAACTGAGAAGATTCGCCGAGTGCGGGCAGCGAGTTCCTGGAGGCCTATGTTTCAAGTCAGCGTGGAAGAGACATTTTCGGCCGGTCATGCCCTGCGAGGCTACAAGGGCAAATGTGAAAACGTGCATGGCCACAACTATCGCGTGCGCGTAACGCTGGAAGGGCCGCAGCTCGATCCGATCGGATTGCTGGTGGACTTCACGCACCTCAAACGGGTGATTCGGGAAGTCATGGGCCGGCTGGACCATCAGTTCATGAACGATTTGGAACCGTTCACGACCGTAAATCCTTCGGCGGAAAACGTGGCGAAATATTTTTACGATGAAGTTACGCGGCAATTGAAGGGGCTGCCGCCGGGCGCGAGAGTGACCGACGTGATCCTGTGGGAGACGGATACCAGCCGGGCGCAGTATCGGCCAAGCGCCTAGCGCAAATGGGAATCAGGTGAGGGATGAACCGCGCTTTCTTTATCATTTTCATCCCGGTGCTACTCGTGGCAGCCGGCTACGTTGCCGTTTTCCGGCTCATGGGGGTCACGCCAGGTTATCCGCGGCTCATTCTTTTGATGGCACTTTTCTCCGGCGTAATGTATTGGCTATCCCGGCGAAACGCAGGAAAACCGAGGACCAACCGGCAATAGCGGACCTTAATCGATTATGACTATCACGGAAATTTTCAAATCGATTCAGGGCGAGGGAACGCGCGCGGGATTACCATGTATTTTCGTGCGGCTGACAGGCTGCAATCTGCGATGCACCTGGTGCGACACGGCGTACGCGTTTCATGGCGGGGAAAAAATGAGCGTGGAAGACGTGCTGGCTCGCGTGGATGAACTGGCGGGGCGCGGTGAAGGAGAGGCCGCTGCGAAAGCAAGGGTGCCGCTCGTGGAGCTGACGGGAGGAGAGCCCCTTCTGCAGGAAGAAGTATATCCGCTTTCTGAAAGGCTATTGGATGCCGGCTACACGGTGATGATAGAGACGAGCGGAGAACGTTCCGCTGAGCGGCTTCCACGCGAGGTCATCAAGATCATGGATGTAAAGTGCCCGGACTCGGGAGAACCGGATACCTTTCAGATGCGGAATCTCGCGGCGCTGACGCAAAACGATGAAGTGAAATTCGTGCTTTCGACGCGGCGCGACTATGAATTTGCGCGCGACTTCACGCTGCAACATGGGCTGGCGCGGCGCGTGAAGCAAGTCTTGTTCTCGCCGGTGTTTGCAGACCCGGAAGGGAAATGGCAGGGGCTGCAACCGCGCACGCTGACCGAATGGATTCTTGCCGATGGTTTGCCGGTGCGGCTGGGATTGCAGCTGCACAAATTCATCTGGGACCCAGCGACGAAAGGCGTTTGAAATTGAGAAGTAAAGAAGTAATGAAATAAAGAATGGGAAAGAAACGGCGGACCGGCGAGTTCGCGCTGACAGAATATGAGTGAGGCAAGAAAAGCGGTGGTGCTTCTGAGCGGGGGGATGGACTCCTGCGTTAGCACCGCCATTGCGCGGGAGCGGCACGGCGCAGAAAATCTTGGGCTACTGCACGCGGGGTACGGACAGCGCACCCAGGAGCGCGAAAGGCGCGCGTTCGAAGATATTGCAGGTTTTTATGGCGTGCTGGACCGGCTCGTCGTGCAGCTCGATCACTTTCGCGCGATAGGGGGGTCCGCTCTTACGGATAAGAACATTGCGGTTCCCGAAAACGAATTCGGCGCACCAGGACTGCATGGCCGCACGATTCCGGTGACTTACGTGCCTTTTCGCAACGCACATTTTCTTTCCGTGGCGGTGAGCTGGGCGGAGGCGATCGGCGCGGGCGCCATTTATATCGGGGCCGTTGCGGAGGACAGTTCCGGATATCCCGATTGCCGGCCGGAATACTACCGAGTGTTTCAGGAACTGATTCGCGCGGGGACACGCCCGGAAACGCAGATCGAAATCATGACGCCGGTCATCACCTTGAAGAAGAGCGCCATCATCCGGCGAGGCATCGAACTAGGCGCGCCATTGCATCTAACCTGGTCATGCTATCAGAATGAGGATATAGCCTGCGGTGCATGCGATAGTTGCCAGCTGCGATTGCGTGCTTTCGCGGAAGCCGGCGTGCCGGACCCTGTCGCTTACCGGCGAACGATTTCCGCCTCGCGCTGAGGTTGGAATCTGGCTCGGATGAGAGATAATGGGGCGCGCATCGCCCGGCCACACCGGGCGGGGTTCCCCCGTGAAAAAGGAGAATGGAGCATGAAGAGTTTTCATAAATCGTGCGTGTTGGCGGCGATGGTTTTGGCAGCGCTGGCAAGCGTGCTTACACCGCGCGCCGCCGCTCAACTTGACGGCGTCATCCACGGACAGATCATGGATATCGTGGGCAAGCCTTGGGCGGATATTGGAGTGCAAATTGTGAACGACCAGGGCGCCAAGCAGGAAACCAAAACGGACAGGGACGGGAATTATGCGTTCCGGAACCTGCGATCTGGCGTTTATGCGATTTACGTTATGCTGCCGGGCCAGAATCAGCCATTCGAGGATAGGGTCCAGGTGCAATCAGGTACGGAAGCGAAAAAGGACTATAACTTCAAAGAAATCGCGGGGAAGCAGAGCGCAGAGTATCAAGAGGCATTGAAGAAAAACGAAGAGGCAAAGAAAGGCCTGGAAGCGCTGAAAGCGCGCGTCGCCGCGGGTGACGCACTTATTGCACAAGAGCGGCAGTTGAAAGCCGATCTGGCCAAGGCGCCCGCAGACCAACGCGAGGCGCTGAAGCAAAAACTGGCGGACCTCTCCAACCAGGCGGTTACGGAATTCAAGGAAGCGCAGAAGACCCTGGGCGAAAAGGATCCCAATGCGCCGCTGGTGTTTTTCAAGCTCGGGGAAGCGTATGACGCCGCGGGGCGCAACGAGGAAGCCGCGGAGGCCTACAAGCAGGCCATCGCCCTGAAGCCCGAGGTTCCCGGGTACTACAATAATCTGGGAAACGTGCTGGCACGCGCGGGAAAAATTGACGAAGCCAAGGCCGCGTATACGAAGAGCGCGGAACTGGATCCTGCGAATGCCGCGACGGCATGGAGAAACTTTGGAATCAGTTTGTACAATGCGAATCGTCTGGGTGACGCGGTGGAACCCTTCCAGAAGTCAGCCGATCTCGAGCCAAAGAATGCGCAGACCTGGTATCTGCTGGGCGCTTCCCTGGTGTACAAGATGTCCACTAAGAAAGTTGGAGATAAGGTAGAAGTGCAGTTCGCACCGGGAACGATCGAGGCCTACCAGAAGGCCGTCGAGCTGGACCCCAATGGAACCTGGGGCCAGCAGGCCAAACAGGGCCTCGAACAGCTTCAACTGATGGCGCCGGGCATCGACACCAAAGTTAACGTGAAGAAAAAGAAGTCCTAAGCAATTTCAAAGCAGACGAGAGGCCAAAAGATAGACCATCGGAACTCTAGAAGCATGGCGAAGTCCGGCAATCCCCGGTAGAATGGTTCGCCAGGGGTGCTCCTCCGGCGCACGGCGAGAATGCGGCCGTGGATTCCCCCAAGGAGCTGTGCTGATGCTGTCACTTGCGGATCGTGCCGCCGCTCCGGCGCACGTGCTAGTGCGATTGTTGGATCGAGAGTCGGTGTTGCTCAACCTCGAAACCGAACAATATTTCGGTTTGGATGAGATTGGCACGCGGATGTGGCAGCTTGTCACGGATGCTCCGAGCCTCGACGTCGCGTACGGGCAGCTGCTTGCGGAGTTCGATGTCGAACCCGAATTGTTGCGATCGAATTATTTGGAACTGCTGGACCGGCTCGTAGACAACGGGCTGTTGCAAGTACTCCCCGCTAATGTGGGAACGGCTCCGGCGATTTAGGACGCTGGAGCGCCTGGCGCAGAGCTTGTTTCTGCGCGCGATGGTTCTCCTGCCCATCGTAGCGGTGAGCCTGCGTTGGCGCGGGTTTCGCGGGACGCAGGCGATGCTGGAACGATTCGTCTCGAGTGGTAGTCCTTCAGAAGACTCCGCCGAATTAGACAGACGCGCGGCCTTGACCGCGCACATGGTTAGTGTTGCGGACCGGAGCGGGCTGGTACATCCCTCGTGTTTGGCAAAATCACTGACGATCTGGTGGCTTTTGATGCGGCAGGGGATTGCCGCGGAGCTGCGCATCGGCATCCGGAAAGAAAACGAAAAAATGGCTGCGCATGCGTGGGTGGAGCGAAAAGGAGTGGCGCTGAATGAGCCGGAGGAGCACCACCGTCATTATGCCGCATTCGACGCGGAGTTTTCTGCCCTGTCGTCCGACATGAAATGAAAAAGTCCCCCGGCCGGACCGGAGGACTTTTGTTGACCGCAAAACGTCAGATGTTGGTGCGGCGCGATATAACGCGCTTGGCGCGCGCGGCTTGCTCAGGCAATTCAACGGTTAACGTCATGGCGTTCTTGTTGCGGAGGACCCCCAACTTCACCGTTCGGTCTTTTTCATCGCGCTTGCCAGAAAGCTTTTCACGGAGCTCGCCGACGGAATGAATGCGCTCGCCATTCAGAGAAGTGATGACGTCGCCCGCCTTGACTCCCGCTTTTTCCGCGGGCGAGCCGGAATTTACCTCGCGGACGAGTATTCCTTCACCATCGGGGGCGCCGAAGAATGCGCCCAGCTGACCATTGAGATCTTCCGCATCAATGCCGAGGCGGGGATGGCCGCCGGCCAGCACGCCGCCATTCCATTCCATCGAGGGAATGTCTGGAATTTCCGGCATGTCCGGCATGCGAAACGCGAAAGTGCCGGGCGTTGGCGCCAGCATCCTCATGGATCGATGGCGCTCTTCGGATTTGCCGAGAGTGGCGCTCAGGGTTTGCGAGCGGCCATCGCGCCAGACGGTGAGCTGAATGGAGCGGCCTGCCGGAATTTCATGAACCATGCGCCGGAATTGCGCGGCGCCTTCCACGCGCTGCCCGTTGATCTCCGTCACGACGTCGTTTTCCTTTAGGCCTGCTTTTGCCGCGGGGCTGTCCGGAACAATCTTTCCAAGCACAACACCGCGCTCGGCCGGGAGCTTGAGTTCCTTGGCCTTTTCGGTGGTCACTTCGTGTGTCTCGACGCCGAGCCAACCTGTACCATCGCCGTCCATCAGGACCCTGACGCCATCCTGTTCGATGTCGGGCACGCCCGGCAGCTCGATGACCTCCGGCTCGTCGAGCTCAATCACTGTTGGAGCGGACTGCCGAACCTTTTGCTTTTCGACTTGTTTCTTCGCGGAAAATCCGGGGAGCGCGATCAGCGCCAGGCTGAGCGCCACAGCACCACCGGCCAAAATCAGATTTCGTTTATTCATTGTCGTCCCATCCTCCTGAATCCTTAGACGCAGCAAAGCCTAAACCGTTGACCGCAGGACAACCACTCGAATGCCGCCGTTGATGGTCCGCAAGCGGATTGGAAACCCTCCGCGCCCCAGCTTGCCATGGATTTCACGGGGTTTCTGAGAACTCTCCATGGCGATGGGGAGCTCCGAATAGAAATTGCCGTTGAGGCAGCGGGCCTCAAGATCGGCCTGAGCGCTTGACGGCAACGCGAGTACCACAGAGCCATTCGTGGTCTCTGCGCTGGCGGCGTTCTTTTCAAGGAGGTGGGCGAGCTCGAGGTGCACATTGCCGTTGGTGGTATGGGCATGCACGCTTCCGCCAGCTTCCAGCACTTCAATGTTGCCGTTGACGGTGTGCAGGTCCTCGACGGTTTCCACGCCGGCGATACGCAGGGTTCCGTTCACCGTGCCGATATGCTCGATGTGCGCGCTATGCGGGACGTGGATGGTGTATTCCACGGCGACTTCCACGCCTTCGTTCTGTGGATAGCGCGTCGTAATGGAAACGGCATCCGGCTTCGCTTCGACGTCGATGGCGACCCGTTCCAGGTCGGATTCCTTCACCTTCGCGGTTTTTACCGCGTGAATTTCGACTTCATTGCGATCCCATCCCTGCACGTCGATGGTCCCATTCACGTTTTGCAGCTCGAAAGAACCGCCGGGCTGCAACGGATAGGATTGATTGACCTCTTTGGTGATGGCGTAGCTGGGAACCGCAAGAACTCCAGCCAGGACCAAAACGAGCAGAGCAGTCGCGCGGAAAGCATGGCGAAGCATATCGTTCTACCCCCTTCGAAGACGTTTTACCGACGAGAACCCAGGACCCGAACGAAACTCGTGCGCTGCGGCGATTGCTGCTCAGTGCAGCTGAAAATTGAACGTCACGGTCGAAATCACCTCAACCGGCTGGCCATTCATCCAAATTGGTTTTGCCCGCCACTGCTTCACAGCGGTGATGGCGGCGTCCGCGAGCATGGGGTCGCCTTCCAGGAGTTTCTGTACTTCGACGCGGCCGTCTTTCATTACGCGTACCTGAAGCTTGACCACCCCCTGAAGGCCCGCGCGCTGAGCGAGAGTGGGATACGAAGGCTTGGGCGCATTGAGGACGCGTTTTTGAAACTCATCGGGATTCTCGCGGATGCCACCCCAAAACTTCCTCTCCCAATCGAGTATCCACTTATCGAGCCAGTCCATTTTCAAATCATCGCCGGGCGGAGTGAACGGGCTCGCGTTGACCATGCCGCTTCCAACTTCAGGCTTGTATTCGGGAATTCGCTGACTGATGCGCTCGATCTGCTCGCGGATGAGCGATTCGCGCAGTGCAACGTCCGAATCCAGGAATTGCAGGCGAATTTTCCCGGTGGTGCTGCGCAAACGCAGGGGCGCCCCTCCCCCATTCAGGACAGCGGTAGCGTGGACAGGCGCATTCCCATTGGTAGAACCCTGGATCATCAGGTGCAATGCCGGATCCGCTTCGATCCTATGTTCGCCGCCCGTTGCAATAGTGGCGTCAATGGTTGCGGCAAGATTGCGCGGCAGGAACACGACGATGTCGCCGTTTCCGGATGTCAACTGCGAGGATCCGCTGAGACGAACGTTTCCGCCACCGGAAGGCGCATCCGGATTGATCCAGGCCGTGATCGTGCCACCCGACGTAGCTGCTTGCAGTGAGTCCGACACGCGCGTGAGGCAAATGCTCCCGCCGCTGGATTCCACTTCCATCGGTCCGGAAACCGTCACGACGCGGATGCCGCCGCCGCCCGTCTGTGCGTGAACCGACCCGCGCACTTCGCCGAAATCGATCTGGCCGCCTCCGGTGCGGACGTTCACAAAATTTCCAGTGTGGGCCACGGTGATATTGCCACCAACGGTTTCCAGATTCGCGCGGCCGCCGATGCGCACAGCGCGTACATGTCCCCCGCCGGTGCGAAGCGAAGCGTCTCCCGCAATGCTGCCCACGCTGATGTGGCCGCCCGCGGTGAAGGCCGTGATATCCCCCACGACATCAAGAACTTGAATGTGGCCGCCCTGGGTTTCGAGCTTGGCGACCGGGCGGCCCGAAGCGGCGTCGCGAAGCCCCGATCCACCAATGCGGCCGGTTCGGATGTTTCCGCCCTGCGTCCGCAGGTTCGCGGTTCCGCCGATGTCCTGCGCTTCGATGTCGCCGACTTCGGTGTTCACGTCCACGTTGTAGCCGCTCGGAACCGTCACCTCGAACTGGATCCAGAATTGCGCGTCATTCGAATGCGCCGATTGCTGCGGGAGCGTGCCGGTCAGCTCGACTCCAAAGTTTGTGGGCCTAGCCTTAAGAGCGTAATTTTCCAAAAGCTGCTGGGCCGCCGGGCCATGCGCATTTGTTTCGATGTGCACGGTGTATCGCACGACGGGCGCCGCGCCGGGCTCGAGCTGGAGAATCCGGACCGAGCCGAGGTCGGTCGCCAGTCGGAGCGTGAGCCCATCCCTGGTGATCAGAGTGCCGGACCGCACCACGGAGGAGTGCGCCCCCGGTTCAGCGGCTGTTCCGAGCGCCGCGGCAGTACGCGCAGGCCCGGGAGCGGCGAGCGAGATTCCCTGCAGAAGCAGGCTGCCAATAGCAATCAACAGCGTATTGAAAACAAAAATCCTGCGAGCAGAAAATCGAACTGGATGGGAAAAGTTAGTCATCGTTGAACAAATGTCATTTCTCGATCCGCGAACTATTGCACGTCGCGCGGGCCAATTTGCCGCAAAGCAGCGGCGCTGCGCAAGCGCACGTAACGGCTGGGGTCCCGCCTCTGCAACTGCTCGAGCACGCGAATCACTCGCTGCACAGACGGATCATTCACCGCGGGGACAGGCTGCACGGATGGTGCAGGGTCAGGGTTTTCCGGCGGCTCGGGCGCCAGCACCGGCGTATCGGAAGGCGTATGCCCCAACGAGCGGACCAGCAGATTCACGGCTTCGACTCGCACGCCGGGATTGCCGTCTTCTTCGAGCGATTCGAGCAGCACTTGCCGCACGGCGTCATCGGCGGCCGCATCGCGCAGCGATTCCAGGGCCTTCATGCGCACAGCGGGATTCTGATCCTTGCGGGCCGCGGCCATCAGGGCCTGCCGGATTTGCTGATCCCGTACACCGGCCTTCATCGCCTCCAGGCAATCAATCCGCACGCCGACGTCGAAGCGATCGCCATTTTCCACGACGTAAGTTAAGACGCTACGCATGTCACTGTCATCGACGCGGCCAGTGAGAATCATCGGCTGCTCGGCACTCAGTCGGAGCTGCACGCTCGGAGACCCGGCATCGGAAGAAGGAGAAAATTTGATAGCAGCGACCGCCATCTTATCCAGCTGATCTTTTGTGAGTGGTGCCCCCGCCATCACGTTCACGGCTTGTCCGCTTGTATTGTTTGGATTAATCGATTGCAGCCAGGGTACCAGTTGTGTGCCGAACAGAATCCCGAACAAGACCAGGGCAGCGCCGCTCCAGACCGGACGCAAAGCCATCCAGCGGCGCAACCAGCCAAGAGGCTGCCAGCTCTGCCGCACCGGCGGTGCGGAGAGATCGTCGAGGGTTTCGGCCAGCTCGCTGCGGCACTGCGCCAGAAGGATTCCCGCGGAATCCAGCTCATCTGCAGGCTGCAGGCCGGCAATCATTACTTCTTGCAACTCGCGCTCCTCGACGACTTGCGCGGAGCACGCGGCGCAGCCCGCGAGGTGCGCTTCAATCTGTTTGCGTTCCTTCTCGCTCACTTCATCGCACACGTAGAAGACCAGGAGCGGCCCAACGTCCGCGCAGCTCAAATGGTGTTCAAAGACGCTCATCGCAGGCCCCCCAGTTGGTTGCGGAGTTTGCGTGTGGCGCGGAACAGGGAATTCTTCACGGTTTCCTCGGTGGTGCCCAGCGCGTCGCCGATGGCGCGCAGCTTCAAGCCTTGATAGTGCTTCATTTCAAACACGATGCGCTCGCGCGGCGAAAGGCGCTCCATCGCGAGGGCGATGCGCGCCTTGATCTCTTTTCCGAAAAGCCTGCGCTCGGGGTCCAGCGTCGCACGGTTCTCGCGCTGCCGCTCGAAGAAATCGGTAATGCCTTCTTCATGGTGGCTGGCGTTCAGCTCGGGGGCCTGGTCCTCGGGACGCGCCTGGCGGCGGCGCAGATGGTCGAGGCAGACGTTGGTGACGATGCGGTAAAGCCAGGTGTAGAAACTGCACTCGAAGCGGAAACGGTGCAGATTGCGGTAGACCTTGAGGAAGGCTTCCTGGTAAACGTCGCGGGCGTCCTCGGGACGCTTCATGAGGTTCAGGGCGAGGCGCAGAACGTCGCGGTCGTAGCGGCGCACCAGTTCCTCGAAAGCGACACAGCTGCCCGTTTGCGCTTCCGCCACCAGTGCCCGCTCATCAAGGTTGGGCAAAGAGGTCACCGAGGCCAGGGCAGCATGGGTACTACCCAAGCGACCGTTATTATCGGCCAAACCGAAAACCAATCTGGGAAGCGGCATATTTCGCTTTCTCTTCGCGCATGGCGGTGTTGCCGCTTGCAATACAACACCTTATCTCAAATTCAAGCGATTAGTCTGGCACCGCGCACGACGCAACCACCCATTTTGGACGGACTGGTACAGCATGGGTGAGCACCGCTTCCCATTATAGCAACGGAGAACCTGTGTGTATTGTTTCAAGAAAGAAGGGAGCTGCCTCAATCTCCCTTTGGGGACCGAGGGTCGAGAGCTACCTTGACAGGCATCAGTCCGGGGAGGGGGTGCTCCGCAGTCGCCATGCTGCCAGAGGCCAGGCGAACAGCAACACCAGCGCGAGCAAGACGGCGTAGCCGTTGGCGCGATAGAACGAGTTCGGTTGACCGAGCAGCTCCGTCGCGCTGCTAACCAGTGCAGTGGAAGCCGCGACGAGGAAGCAGCCAAGAATGTTGAAGCGCATCAGTCGCTGCACGCCGAAAACAAGGACCGACAACAGAATCAGACGACCCAGGAATTGCTTGCCAAGATCGGCCGGGCTGCCCCAGCCCCCGCCCGTCACGGCCAGGGCCCCGGCTACCAAGAGGGAGATGCGAAGCAGCGGCTGGCGTACGTGCGCGGCGACAAAGGATGCCACAGCTACAACGAAGCCGGTCATGAACAACCCGTGGATGAGGGTCCCGCCCAGGATCGAGGCCGCGGGAACAATCGCGTCAAACTCCTGGCCAAAACTAGCCGGAAGCGAGCGATGAACCGTCGGCCAGTAGTTCGAGGCGGCAGCGAGCAGGCGTCCCAAGCCGAGGAGCCCAGCGGCTCCGCCTAACCCGATCCACAGGGCGTCGCGAAAGTACTCCCCAGGCAAACGAGTGTTGCCTGGTAGGCGCTCCACACCGAAAGTCCGGGCGCCGAAATACCACGCGATACCAAAGAGAATCGCAATACCGCCGAAATTGAATAGCACTCCGAAGAGCGCTCCAATGGCAATGATGCCGAACTCCATTTTAAGCGGAATGGCGGTGTTGTAGAGATTGAGGAACGTGGCGATGCGGTCGCCGAGCGCGAAGACGGCCAGGAACCCGAAAAGACCCCCCAGCGACCAAAACCCGATGCGCCTCCACGGAATCGATCGCGCGGCTTCCGATTTCAGATTTTTCAGGTAGAGGATCAGCATCGTGGAGCCGAGCCCTAGGGAGAACAAAGTAGGAATGACGTAGCTGAAGATCGTGCGCGAGAACGAAAATTCCTCGTGTTTGCGGCGCCAGTCTTCGGGAATCTTGATGTACGCGCGGAAGTTGGTTACTTCGTCACCCAAAACCTGCACGTCAACGCGCGCATAAGCGTGATCGGCGGTGCCCGCGCTGGAGGCCGATGAGGGGTCAAGCGGCTCATTTTGCTGCCAGGTTAACGTGTGATCGATGCGATGAGGCCTTTTCTCCGAACTCGGTTCGACCAGGGTCCACTCTTTCAGATTGAGCTTCTTTTCTTCCCGCAAGAATTTCTCCGCGCGGGCCACGGCTTCCTCTTTGGTCAGCGAAGCGCCGGGCGTCTCTTCGGCAAGAATATGCCGGAACGAATGTAGTGACCCGTCCGGCCGCAGGATCACCGCAAACTCCTCCGGCTGACTGTCGCGGAAATAACGCACGCGCCAGAGGGCGCCTGGAACGCGAGTGTCATAGACAGTGTTCGCTCCGGCAATCCCAATTCGCTCGCGCAGAAATTCGTTCACAACTGGATCGGTGATGTCGAGGAAGACCGTAGCACGGTAATACGAATTGGGATCCTGGCCGTGCTGGCGCAGGATCTGATCCGCCTGCGCGCGGGCAGTGCTCGTGTGCATAGAGAGCTTCAGGTACTCGCCAATGGATTGCGGATTCAGACGCCAGACCAGCGCAGTTCCAACAAGCGCGCACACACCAAGGAAGGCGAGTATTCGCGGGGCCAGGGCCTCGTATCCGCTTGCTTTGGGTTCGAAAGATGCGGTTTCGGGTTCGCTCGAAACCGCGATTTCCGGATCAGGTTGCGAACGATTGAGCAGGTCCTCATCGGTTTCGAACCGGCCTCGCGCCAAATATGAGACGCATGCAAACCCCAGGGGCGCGAGCGCGGCGGCGGCCACCACCCCTCCGGAAATCTTGAAGTACAGGCTATTCGAACGAATCAGCAGCAACCCCACCAGCAACGCATCCACGGTGTAATGCCAGATGAGCGTCGCGATGATGCCCCAGCGGAGCATCACCATGCCTGCGACGATTCCGATAATCCCAATTTCGATTCCGCGGATGTACGGTGGTTCTTGCGGGTAATTGCTGTGCAGAAAGCTCCAGAGAAATGCCGGCACGATCACGGCGATCCACCGCGAACGCGTGAACCGCAGGAAGAAGGGGATAGCGAACAGGCGGAACGTAAACTCCTCGTTCAGGGAAGCGAGAAGCCCGATTGCAAAACCGGAAATCCAGGGGAACAACGTGTTCACGCTGTCCGAATAGTTCAGCTCCTGCGGTGCCCAAGCCCCCAGCCGGGTAGCCACCAGGTAGAAGGCCACAAGGAATCCAATGTGCGCGGCGGCAAGACACAATCCGACTGTGGAAGCGGAGAAAAATTCTTTCGAACGCAACCCGCGCATGGTGAAAACCCGGCGCAAGCTCAGCCGGTCCGGCTGTGAGCTGCGGTAGAGAGGCTCGGCCGCGGGCAGAACCAGCGTGATGGTGAGTGCCGTTGCCGCAGCGAACAGCAGAGCGCGGCCGATTTGTTGAAGAATGAAGCCGGAATAAGCAATCTTTGTGTCGTACTGCGCTCCCCAGAGGGGCCAGTCGTTCAGCGCTTGCAGAAATAAAAAGATAGCGGCCAGCAATCCGAGCCTGATCGCCGGGCCCCAGACGGTTTTCCCACTCTTGGTGAACTGAATCCCCAGATAAATGGCGATGGCCAGCAGCGAGACATAGGGAAGAAGGAATACCAGGGCCAGCGTGTCGTTTCCCGAGCGCAGTCTTTCGTAGCTGCGCTCCCAGGCTTCCGGCACGTGCAAGGACTCTTCGCTCTTGCCGACGCGGTCGCCCAGCAAAGTGACTTGCAGTCGATAGGGCGCGTCCTTTGCGCGGAAGCCGTGTTTTTCCCAGGTGAAGGACCAATCGAGGCGGTTCGGCCTCTTGTTCGAGTTCGCTTCTTCGGGAAGCAGGTCCCAGCGAGTCAGGTCGAGGCGGAGTCTCGAGCTGAGAAAGTTCTGCGCGGCGGATTGCGCGGCAGCGCGGTCCAATGCCGCCCCGGAGCGCGACTCTTCGATCTTGTGTTTATAACCCGTGATCTGCCCTGCGGGGCTCACGCGAACACGAAATTCCTCCTCCTGAAGAGGCTTGAAGAAGCGCACGTTCCAGAACCAGATATTCAGCTCCGAAGACATGAGTCGGTTCGCTTCTTGCAGGCCGAGTTCCCGCTCGAGGTAGACCTTCGCGTTTTCATCCACGTCGAAAACAATCGCGGATTGGTAGCCACTGATGTTTTCGCCGAGCCCCGCGACAAAGCTCTGCGCGCGCTTCAGCGCTTCTTCCCGGGAAACCTGAAAATTGACGGAGGCTTCGGGGAAAGCGCGGAAGAAATACTTGTGGGCGAACAATGCGCCGAGAATTCCCAGCACAACCCAAAACAGAAGCGCGCGCTTGTCGGAACCCGTCAGACGGTCACCGGCCACCAATACCTCCCCGAACAGCTGCGTGCGGATTCCTCACTCTATCGATACGCAGGCCCGAGACGCAAGTTTCGCCGCTGCTGGATAATGGGTCAGTTGTCAGTTGACGGCCCCACTAGGGTTCTGAATTACACGGGCTTGAAATTGTCTTGAACTTCTCTCCTCTCAATGACGATGCAATAGGTTTCGCGCCAGTTACCTTGCCACCGCCAGCCTTTTTTGTACCTGGTGCATTTGCCTCAATGTAGTGAGTGGCAACCTGGGCTGAAAGCGGCTCGTTGCAGTGTGGACAACGCGGAGACGAACCTTTGTTACAAAAGAACCGCCGTCATCCCGCATTTGTCACAATAGGCGTAAGAGCAGTCGCCAAACCTATAGTGATACAACTGGTAACCAAATGAGACAACGCTGCGACCTTTGAGGACGCTTGGAAAGGGCCGATCCTCTCCGGAGGAGATTCTAGTTAACGGACCTGCTTTGGGGATGCCTATTTAGCTGCGCGGACGAGGATGGGGCCGAGCACCGCGAGGAAGAGCACATAGGCGGCTGAAAGGGGTCCAAGTTGCGGCTCCAAGCTAGCACCCAAACCTGCAATTACGATTGGGAACTCACCACGCGCGACCAAAGCCATGCCCGACCGCAGGCGCCCTCGCCGATCAACACCGGTTCGCTGCGCCGCCCAAAAACCAGTCAGCACTTTGGTCGCGGTGGTCACAATACCCAGCAAAACGGCGGAGGGCAGTTCCGGAGGCAGGCTCGCCGGATCGATTTGAAGCCCAAAAAAGAAAAAAAAGGTGGCGGCGAAGAGGTCACGAAGGGGTGCGAGCAGACGATGTGTTTGTTCAGCCATCGGTCCGGAGACGCCGATACCTACGAGAAACGCCCCGATAGCGGCCGACACTTGTAGATGCTGCGCAGCCCCGGCCACAAGAAGGACGGCGCCGAAAATAGTAAGGAGTACGATCTCATCTGATTGATGAGCAACAACGCGGCTCAGCGGCGCGCCGTAGCGGACAGCTAGACCGAGAACCAGAAGGACTGTGACCAGCGCCAATGAAACAGACAGGGCCATTCTCACTGGACTACCTCCGACGAGAAGGACGGCAACAAGAGGTAGGTAGAGGGCCATGGCCAAGTCCTCCAACACCAAGATCGACAGCACGGCCGGAGTCTCAGGGTTGTTGAGCCGCCGGAGTTCTACCAACACCTTGGCAATCACGCCGGAGGAAGAGACGTAGGTCACGCCACCTAAAAGGATCGCGGCTAAAGGTTTCCACTTGAAGAGGAGTCCTGCGACCAGGCCTGGTGTGAAGTTCAGCCCGAAATCCACGATCGCGGCAGGAAATGCGCTGCGGAGATTCGCGACCAACTCGCGTCCTGTGTAATCAAGACCCAACATGAAGAGGAGCAAAAGCACGCCGATTTCGGCGCCGATGTGCGTGAAGCCGGCGCTGAGATTAAGTGGCGCCAGCCCTCCTTTGCCAAAAGCGAGGCCAGCCAGCAGGTAGAGAGGAATGGCGGAAAAGCCCCAACGACTCGCGATGCGCGCCAGAATCGCAAGGCCGATGACCACAAGGCCCAGCTCGATTAAGACGCGGGATAGGTCGCCGGAGTACATGGGCTACGATACCTCATTCCAACTATCGGAGCGGAGCGCATCTGCCCACAGTGGACACCACCGCAGAATCAGCCTAATCGAAAACTAGCTCCGGTAATCCGACGCAATCGGGAGTTAGGAAGTCAACGGACTATCGAAAGCACGGTGTGTGCCGCTAGTCTATCTCCAGAAGTAGATAATCGCTGCACCAGCGACTATGAATGTTCCTCCGAGCAGGACGCCCGGCCCCGGTGTGTGTCGAAAGAACAGATAGTTGACGATTTGAAACGCGATGAACAATGACGCGAGATAAATCCCTGTCGCACTTGCAAATTCAATGGGCGCGAGATTGAGGAATGCGCCATACATCGCGAGTAGCACGGTTGCAGATGCGAACAACAAAATGCGCCCCGGCATTACGTGGTAGTGAAGGGCAATTCTCATCACTGCGTCGCCGACAGCTTCAAATATGGTTGCTGCAACTATGAATGCAAGAACCTTCATGATGCGGAAATGGTCTCACGCGTTGTCCACGTGGACAATCTGTTTCGGTTTGCCGACTTGATTTGCCGGTAATCAGTTGAGCCCTTCATCCACCGCACTCCTGTTGCGTAAGGAAGTTGTGACTTGATTCCAGCCGGCATCACGGTGCCTCAGCGCCGGGGAATGATCTGTCAGAAATTCGCCGGAAGGGTATAGAAGCGAAATGCGACGTCGTCGACTTTCCCAAGAGAGGGCCAGCAGACCAAGAACTATCAGGCATTTCGAGAGGCGACCGCAATTGTTAGCGGCCAAGCCATGAAGTATTTGGCGGTCGCATTGGTTGGAAGGAAGAAAGAGGTCAGCAAGATTGTGGGACATCTTGCACCATTCAGGTGACTGCTAGAAGCGATCCTTGGCTGACGGGTAATCCGGTGCACCAGGAGTTGACCCAACATCTCGCCAATTGTTTCCTACTTAAGTTCGTTGCCCCGAAAACTTTATCCCCTATGCTTCGTGGCATTTGGCCAGCCTGGGCAGCAAAGCAGTATCGCGACAAGCCGACAATCTGTTACGCCAGTGTACACAACGGGATAGACAAGAATCTTCGCTGCGTCTAGCATCCTGTTGAGGCACTTACTCCTGCAACCTCAACCGCAGAAACAAGTTGCCCGAGGAATTGAGGGGTCTATAGTTCTGTATCGCTCGGCAGCGAGAAGTCCGTTCAAAGCGGAAAGAGTACTCCTCCGTGCGGAGCCGTGGTGGAGTATGGTCTTCGGGGCCCCGCTCTTTCTACGGACACTGCTTCGTCTTGTTTTTGTCTGTCCCCATCGGCATAAGAGTCCTCCGATAGCACTGCGCGAGTCAACGCCATCTAACCTACCCGGATGCCGGTCGGTCTATGGCAGAGGAACCTACATCGCTTGCTTGGATTGCGGTCAGAAATTCGCTTACAACCACAAGACCGGGCGACTGTTAGATTTCTGGGGCGTCCATGACGCAGAAGCACTGGCACGAGTTCGTCGGAGAGTTAATGGATTCTTTTCGCCTCTTCGAGGTCTCCCTGCAAGGGTCGGCAGGCTGAATATGAGAATTCCTATGAGTGAGCTTGTTAGGCCCGTGCACCGCCTCGGAATTTTGACGAAGGGCCAATGGAATAAATTTCAATGCTTGATTGCCAGCAAATGGGTACCTCGGTCAGACTTAAAACAAACGAAAACCCGACCAGAAAACAAGCTAGACTGCGGGTAAGGCGTTTCAGGAATGTGACGATTCGAGCTTCGCCTTTCTTGCCGATCTCCGGTCAGTGCCTTCTCATCCCATCTGGTAACTCTCCCGCCATGCTGGAAATCGACAGACGTTCGCTGCTGTATGCCTTCGGGATTGCGTCACTGACGCCACTGCTGTCAGGGCAAACAACTACTCGACGAGTTGCCGTCGCCAAACCCGGCGAGAGGCGCTACAAGTTCACACATCCTCACCTGAATCCCCTATGCATGATCACCGGCCAGGATAGCGCGGGGCCAATCTCCATGTTTGAATTCATTATGCCGCCAAGGCAGGGACCGCCGCGGCACATACACCATTGTGAAGACGAGACGTATTACATACTCACAGGAGAATTCCTATTTGAGGTTGGAGGTACGAAATGTTCGCTTTTGCCCGGCTCGACCATCTACGCGCCACGCGATGTTCCGCATTGCTGGGCGAACACAGCAGCCGCAGAATCCAGGATGATCATGGCCTGTACTCCGGGTGGCTTCGAGGGGTTCTTCGAGGAAGCGTCGAAGGCAATGATGGACAAGGCCAGTCCCGAGCAGATGAACAAGATCATGGCTAAATACGGCGCCGAAGCGGTAGGTCCGCCTCTCTTTCCCTAGAGCGCAAATTCCGGAAGGAATCGGACATGTTTGATAAACGCGCAACAGGACATTTGACTAGCGGACACGTTTTTCGCCACTTCCTCTGAGAACCTCGCCAAGCCATTCCGCCGAATGGACGCGATGCTCTACGACAAGACTTACGAAGTGAGAACGATTCTCGGTTGAAAATCTGGAGGCCGGATGTATCATCCTCGCACGACACACAGCGCCGAGAACGTGAGTTTACATAACACCTACACCCGCTGTGGGGCCGATTCAAACGGAGGTGATTATGAAAAGAGTGACTTTACCGCTCGTGGTCTGCGTGATGTTTTTCGTCACATCCATCCGGGCGCAGGCGCCTCAGGGCCCGCCGAAGCCAGGGCCAGAGGTCAAGAGGCTCGCCTATAACATTGGCACGTGGAACATCGTGGGCGAGGCCAAGCCGTTCGGCCCGATGCCCGGAGGCAAGTTCACGGCCACGGAAAAGTGCCAATGGTATTCGGGCGGGTTCTTTGTCACGTGCCGCTCGGAAGGCACAGGGCCGATGGGGCCAGCGAAGGGTGTCTCGTTCCTAGGATATGACCCGAACGAGAAGGTTTACACCTACCATGAGTTCACCAGCACGGGCGAAGCTATCGATTCGAAAGGCACGGTGAACGGCGACACTTGGAACTGGACCGCCGAATCCAAGATGGGCGACG
>WNFG01000936.1_pt1 | contig 24491 bp, 19 predicted proteins | sample 5400431 | NCBI WGS metagenome assembly WNFG01 (sample SAMN13153346, study PRJNA577476) | soil metagenome | isolation source: 120 cm saprolite under Douglas fir tree site 2 hole 3 replicate 2 | place: USA:California | collected 2015-04-18 | reverse complement strand
GAGCAACCCAGAGACCGCGAGACCCAGCAACCCAAACTACGGTTTCGGCGCAGCCGCCGCCTTTGCGAAGTCGCCCGCCTTCACGATCGAAATCTTCGATGGATCGATCCATTTACGGACGGCGGCGTTCACCTGTTCCGGCGTCAGTTCGGAGTACTTCTTGTCCATCGCCGCATCCCAGGCCAGTGTTCGATTCGAGAAGAGCTCCGAAGCCAGCGTTCGCGAGAGCCCGGCATCCTGCGCCCGCTGCACCTTGCGGTTTTCCAACAGGCCTTTCTTCGCTTCCGCGACCTCGGCCGCCGTGAAGCCTTCCTTCACCGCTTTGTCCACCTCTTCCTTGAACGCGATCTCGAGCTTCGCGGCGTTCTGCGGCGCGTAGATGGCAAAGGTGGTGAAGGCGCCGGCCTTGTCGAATGGGCCGGCCTGGATGTTCGATCCGACGCCGTAGCTCAGGCCTTCCTTCTGGCGGATTCGGTTGCCGAGGCGCGAATAGAGCGTGCCGCCGCCGAGGATGAAGTTGCCGAGGACGAGGGCGGGATAGTCGGGATCGTCATCGCGAAGGGTGAGATTCACTCCGGCCACGAAGACGGCGTTGGCCTTGTCCGGTGTCTCCAGCGACTGATTGGTCGCTGCGGTGTCCTGATAGATGCGCGGCACGCGCACGAACGGTGTGCCGCTCTTCCACGAGCCGACCAGCTCCGTCAGTTGCGCCGTCACCTGCTTCGGATCGAAGTCGCCCACCAGGGCGACCTCGGCGTTGGATGCTCCATAGAACGTAGCGTAGAAATTCTTCACATCGTCGAGCGTGAGCGCGTTGATGTCGGCAATGTCCTCATCGGCAGTGGTCACGTAGCGAATGTCACCCTTGGGATAGGGATTCATGTGCCTCTGGAAGGCCGTGAACCCGACCGATTGCGGATCGCTGCGCTGCTGCTCGGCCTGGGCCAACTGCTCCTGCTTCCATTGGCTGAATTCCGAGGCCGGGAAGATCGGGTCGCGGAGAACCTCGCCGACCAGGGCCAGCACGGCCGGAAGGTTCTCGCGCGTCGTCTCGACTGACACGTTGATCTGCGCCGCTCCCCCCGATACGTTTACCCGTGCCTTCAGACGGTCGATCTCGTCTTTGATCTGTTGCCGCGTGTGCTTGCTCGTGCCGCGCATGAGCATGTCGGCCGCGGCCACACCGGCGGCGGAGCGATTCATGAGGCTTTTCTCATCGCCGAAGTGCATCACGGCGACGACATTCACCGTCGAGTTGCGGGTCTTCTTGGGCAGCAGCGCCACTTTCAGCCCGCCCGGCAGGGTCGTCCTCGTCGTGCGCGACTCGATGTTCGACGGGGATGGATCGAATGCCTCACCTGCCGCGATGGCCGCGTCACCCTTGTAGGTCTTGACCATCTCCGCCACGTCCGGAGAAGGCGGAACCTCCGCACGGACAGGTTTCTTGTCCGGGATGAACTCGCCGACCGTCCGGTTTGACGGCAGGAAGTAGGCGTTGGCGACGCGTTGGACGTCTTCCGGAGTGACTTTGCGGATGCGGTCGCGGTTGAGGAAGAAGAGACGCCAATCGCCCGCGGCGATCGACTCGCTGAGCGCGATCCCGACGCGGTCAGCGGCATTGAGAGTGAGGTCGATATTCTTCAGAAGGCCTGTCCGCGCGCGATCGACTTCCTCCTTGGTCGGCGGCGTCGCTTTCAGCTCGTCGATGGTCTGCAGGAAGATCTTTTTCGCGTCATCCAGCGACTGCTCCTGCCGCACTTCAGCGTGGAGGACGACGAAGCCGGGATCGTGCAGGCCGGGCAGGAAGCTGGAGACCGAGGTGGCCTTCTTCGTCTCCACTAACGCCTTGTAGAGTCGTCCGGAGGGTGTATCGGTGAGCAGCCTGCTCAAGACCTGGACCGCGGCCGAATCGGGATGGGACTCCGCCGGAATGTGATAGGCGACGGCGAGCGCCTGAACGTCGCCGACGCGCCGCAGCGTGGCCGAGCGTTCGCCGTCCTGCGCCGGCTCGGCAGTGTACGGCTCCTCTAACTTTCGTGCCGGACGCGGAATGGCCCCGTAGATCTTCTCGACCTCGGCCAGCGTTTTTGCTTCGTCGAACTTTCCGGCCACGAGCAGCACGGCGTTGTCGGGCTGGTAGTATTTGCGCCAGAAGGCCTGCAGGCGGTCGATGGGAACGCGCTCGATGTCGGCGCGCGAGCCGATGGTCGAGTGTCCGTAGTTGTGCCAGAGGTAGGCCGTGGAGAGAACGCGCTCCTCGAGGATGTTCTCCGGATCGTTCTCGCCCATCTCGAACTCGTTCCGCACCACGGTCATCTCGGAGTCGAGGTCTTTCCGGGCGATGAAAGAGTGGATCATCCGATCCGCTTCCAGATCCAGGGCGAATCGAACGTTCTCGTCGGTGGCCGGAAGGATCTCGAAGTAGTTCGTCCGGTCGTACCAGGTGGAAGCGTTGTAGTTGGCGCCGTGCTCCTTGAGCGCCTGAGGAACGTTCGTGTGGGAGGGTGTCCCTTTGAACATCATGTGCTCGAGGAGATGGGCCATGCCGGTCTCCCCATAGCTCTCATGACGCGACCCGACGAGGTAGGTGAGGTTGATCACCACCGTCGGCTTGGTCTGATCGGGAAAGAGAAGGACCCGCAAGCCGTTGGGCAGGTCGTACTCCGTGATCCCCTCGACGGAGGTGACCTTCTCCGCCGCCGTCTTCGCCGGTGTCGTCGTCACTTTCTTCGGCGTCGCCGGCGCGGCGAAGGTAACCGTCGCGAATGCGACGAGGAACAGGTACGCGATCCACTGTCTTCTCATGGTTTCCCCCTGATACCGTTGTTTGAGGAGGCATTCTGCAACGGCGGGCAGGTGGGGCGCTACGAGGAAGCTGTGACGAAATGGGGGGCGTCGCAGCAGGACCGGGAGACGCCCGCCCTGGCCCTGACCGATGGTATGAAGCCCCTACCGGTGCGAGTCCCGTATGCGAGAGTGAACCAATGTCTGACCACGCCGGTTTGTTACCCGCCGGACGCTTAGCGGCGACGATCTGAACTAATCGCAAGTGGAGGGTGTGGAACCTCCCGCTTTCGACACTCCTAGTCAGGAGGGGAATCATGGACACAGCCGACAACCGAGATCTTCTGATGACCTACACCATCTTTCATATTGGCACGTACATCTCGTTAGCCGCAGCCATTCTCGCCGCGCAAGCATTTGGCAACGCGGTGCTCGCGGGGGGCGTTTTGCGCTTCAGCTTGGCGATGTTCGTTCTCGCAGGTGCATGTGGTGCCATAGTGGGCAGTCATATCTCTGACTCCACGAACTGGTCGGACTATACGTCTATGAAGATGGGTCCTCTCGGTGTTCCGATTGCCACATACTGGTGGTGGGCCAAGGCGGAGCACATCTTTTTCTGGGCCGGAGTCCTGGTCCCAGTCGTCCTCGCCATATTCAATCCGTCTGCCTTGGGCATCGTCGGTTCGAAGGGCGGACGGTGAGGTAGCGCGAAGGGTGCACAATAACGATACAGAGGTGGTCCAATATAGGCCGTAGGCGAGGAGGCCGTTGCTATACTTCGTGCGTGAACCAGATTGCTGATCGAATCACGGTTGACCCCGAGCAATGCGGAGGCAGGCCTTGCGTGCGGGGGATGCGTATTCGTGTGAGCGACGTTCTCGGCCTCTTCGCGGACGGCTTGTCAGCCGCCGAGATCCTTGACGAAATGCCGGATCTCGAATCGGAAGATCTGCAGGCCTGCCTGCGATTTGCGTCGCGCTACCTCGACCATCCGGTGTTGATGGCGTGATCATCTGGATCGACGAACGGAGACGTTTTCACGCGGAGACGCGGAGGGAGAGAGGTTTTTTCTCCGCGCCTCCGCGTCTCCGCGTGAAACGGGTTCTGTTGCTATCATCGATCCGTCCCTCAATTCATCCGGAGACGATCGAAATGAAGAGAGCCATCGTGGCTTTGGCAGGTGTGGTTTCGTTCGCTGTCCCCCTTCTCGCCCAGACCAGCGCGTCGCTCACCGGCGTCGTATCGGCGGAGGGGCACCCGCTTCCGGGAACCACGGTCACGGTTACGTCGCCGGTGTTACAGGGATCGCGCGTCACGGTGACCGGGGAGACCGGCGCGTACGACTTTTCGGCGCTTCCGCCGGGGGTCTACAAGATCTCTTTCGCATTCTCCGGGATGGTGACGATGTCCCGCCAGTCGACCCTGCGGCTGTCACAGGTCACGCGTGTCGATGTGAGCATGAGACTGACCGGCGACGTGATTACCGTCACCGCCGGCGCCCCCTCCGTCCTCGAGACCCCCGAGGTCTCGACGAACATGACCTTGCCCTTCATCGAGCGGTTGCCGGTACTCCGCAATCAGCTTGCGACGGCGCAGTTTGCGCCAGGGGTCAGCGGGAACACGCTGGGGAATGGCGAGCTGGCCATTGCCGGCGGGCCGGGGTATGACAACCTCGTGCTGGTCAACGGTGTCGTCGTCACGGAGAACACGCGGGGGCAGATGCGGCCGATGTATGTCGAGGATGCCATTCAGGAGACGACCGTCCTGACCGGCGCCATCTCCGCGCAATATGGGCGGTTCAGTGGCGGCGTCGTCAACACCATCACCAAATCGGGTGGCAACGAGCTGGCCGGATCCCTGCGCGATTCATTGAGCAATCCGTCGTGGTCGGCGCAATCGCCGGCGGGGGAGGCGCGCGAGAACAATCTCAATCACGTCGGCGAGGGGACCCTCGGCGGCTACGTCGTCCGCGACCGGCTCTGGTTCTTCGGCGCGGGACGGTGGGCGAAGAACGACACGGCGCGGCAGACGCTCTCCATCCCGGCCCTGACGACTAATCCAGTCTCACCCTCATCGCCGGCGATCAGTTATGCCGAGGGGAATGATCAGAAGAGATATGAAGCGAAACTGACCGGTCAGATCGGCGCGCGGCAGACGGTGGCAGCCTCGTGGTTCGGTGTCAAGACCAACGGCAGCAACGCGCGCTTCTCCAACAACATCTACGACCTGGCCAGCCTTACCACGCGCGTCGATCCGGAGTCGCTGCTGGCCGTCCACTACAACGACATGCTCGCGGCCAACCTGCTGCTGGAAGGCCACTACTCGGCGCGCAAGTTCTCGGACCGCACCGGCGCGCAGACCACCGATCTGATCGCGGGGACCGTCCTTCTCGACCGCGCCAACAACAACACCCGCTTTCATTCGCCAACCCTCTGCGCCGTCTGCGACGCCGAGCGCCGCAACAACGACGACGCGCTGCTCGAGATCCACGACTTCATCGACGCGAAATCGTTCGGCAGTCACGATCTCATCGCCGGCGTCGACCGCTTTTCCGAGAGCCGCTACGCCAACAATCACCAGTCGGGGAGCGACTTCTCGATCTTCGTCTCACGGGCGCAGTGGAAAGACGGCGTGATCTATCCCGTGATCACGCCGACGAACGCTACCGGCGGTGGGACGTTCATCCGCTGGAATCCGATCCTCGTGGCGGCGAATCAGAACGATCTCCGCACCGACTCGGCATTCATCAACGACACCTGGAGCGTGGCCTCGCGTCTGACTCTATCCCTCGGCGTGCGCTTCGACCGCAACCATGCCGTCGATGCGGATGGCGTGGTCAGCTCGCGCGATCAGAAGCTCTCGCCGCGTCTGAGCGTGCAGTACGATCTTCGCGGCGATGGACGGCAGCGAATCAGCGTCTCGTTCGCCGACTACGCCTCGCGCATCGCCGACAGCATCGCCTCGTCGAATCAGACCGCGGGCAATGCGGCGGCGATCGATTTCGCCTACCGCGGGCCGGCCATCAACAACAATGGGCTGACGGTGCCGATGGACGAAGCGATCCGGCGCATCTTCGATTACTTCAACAGCCAGCAGGGGGGCACTGACAACCGCATGGCGGTCAATCTGCGCGCGCAGGGATCGCGCAGCATTCCCGGCTACTCGACCTATTTCGACGGCTCGCTGGCATCGCCCTCGGTACGCGAGATCACGGCCGGCTACGGCACGCAGATCGGAAAGACGGGGTTCGTCCGGGCCGATTACATCCATCGCGACTGGCGCGATTTCTACGCCGCCAGCGTCACCACCGCCACGAAGAAGGCGAACACCCCCCTCGGCATCCCGGTCGATCTAAGCCTCATCCGCAACAGCAATAATCTGGAGCGCCGTTACCGCGGCGTGCTGCTGCAGGCGCGCTGGAGCCCGGGCCGTTTCGATTTCGGCACGCATTACACCTGGTCGAAGCTGCGCGGCAACGACGACGGCGAGAGCGGCACGACCGGTGCGGTTGCGAATACCGATCCGTCGCTTTTCTATCCCGAGTATTTCAACTACAGCCGCGTCGCGCCGATCGGCTATCTGCAGGGCGATCAACGTCACCGCCTCCGGGCCTGGGCCGGCTACCGTCTGCCGCTCGGCAAGGGCTCGCTCGAAGCGACGCTGATGCAGAGCTACGATTCCGGTCTGCCGTACTCGATCGCCGGCGCGATCAACCTGACGCGTTACGCCGGCGCCCCCGCAAACCTCGGCTACGCGTCGGTCCCCAACGGCCTCTACTACTTCAGCGGACGCGGCGAGCTTCGAACGGAGAGCATCCGCTCGACGGACCTCGCGCTCCGATACAGCGTCCACGTCTCGGCCGTCGAGCTCTTTGCACAGAGCGACCTTCTCAACGCTTTCAACAACGCCGCGATCTTCGATCCGCAGCGTCTCGGCACGACCGTAAGCACCGCCGCGACGTCAACGGCGCTGTTGCCGTTCGATCCGGCGAAACAGACGCCGATTCAGTGTCCGCAAGGTGCGTCCGCGGCAACATGCACGGCCATGGGGGCGAATTACCAACTGGCGACGAATTTCGGCCGGCCGTTGAATAACCTCGCGTATCAGACGCCGAGGACGGTGCGGGTTTCGCTCGGGGTGAGGTTCTAAGCCGGGGACGATGTGGCACAGACACTCTTGTCTGTGCTCCGGCCGGAGCCGCTTGCCGCTGAGGGCTTGCAATTTTCAGTCGTGGCGAGATCCGGCACAGACAAGAGTGTCTGTGCCACATCGGTCTCCCCAGTAGCTCTACTCGTCGAGCGCCCCGTCGGGAAGCGCTACGCGCTTTCCCTGAATGGCCGCAACGATGCGCGGGATGTGGACGTGGCACGTCTCCACGATCACCGTCACCTTGCGCGGTGGCGTTCCGGCGACGGCGGTGCCGGCGACGAAGACGCCGGGGATGTTGGTCTCCATCGTCTCGGGATCATAAACAGGCTGGCGATCGTCGCCGCGCAGCTCGACGCCCAGTTGATCGAAGAGCATTGAATCCTGCCGATAGCCGGTGAGGAGCAGGACGAAATCGGCGTCAATCTCGAGAGGGGGAGCGTCGTCGCCGACCGGCGCCAGTAACACGGTGCCATTCCCGATCTCGATCGGCGTGGTGCGGGGCAGATAGCGGATGCGTCCGTCGCGAATGAGGGCGCGCACTTCCGGCAGAAGCCAGAACTTCACCACCTTCGGATCGAAATCGTCGCGCCGGTAGCTCAGCGTCACATCGGCGCCGGCGCGCTGGCAGCGGACCGCCGCTTCGACTGACGAGTTGCGCCCGCCGACGATCAGCACCTTTTTCGCAAAGTACGTATGCGGATCGTGGAAGTAGTGGGTGACGTGCGGCAGCTCTTCGCCGGGGATGTCGAGCATGCGCGGCGCGTGAAAGGCGCCGATGGCCAGGATGACGTGCTCAACGCGATAGCGATGCTCGCCATCCAGCGCGCGCGTCACCAGCTCGAAGCCGCCGCCGCGCAGCCGCGATGCCTGCGTGACACGCTCATACGAGCGCACCTGCAGGCCGAACTGCATCACCAGCGCGCGAAGATAAGCGAGGTATTCCTCGCGCGTGATCTTCTGCTGCGTTGCCGTCTGGATCGGTACCCCGGCCAGGCCGAGGCGGTCGGAGCTCGAATGAAACAACATCTCGTTCGGATACCAGGCGATGGTCGAGCCGATCTGGCCGGCATCGATCTGGATGTAGTCAATCTCAAACTGCTTGAACGCCACCGCCAGCTCCAGGCCGATGGGACCTGCGCCGATGATGGCGACGTCGTGTTTCATAACGCGAACTCTATCCTGCGGCGAAGCTTTGCATTCCATCCTGCGGCGAAGCGCGCAGGATCTCCGGTGGCGCCGCGGGGATGTTCGGTGTCACGGAGATCCTGCGCGCTAGGCCACAGGATGGACTGCGAGGCTCCGCCGCAAGATGAACTGCAAAGCGGTGCCACCGGAGATCCTGCGCGCTTCGCCGCAGGATGGACTGTCATGGCCTCAACTCATCGCCAGTCCCAGCTCCTGCAGCACGCTAACCTTTGCGTCGATCATCACGTGATGTTCGAGTCCCAAGAGGTCGGCCAGCTTGCGGACGAGATAGTTCTCATACTCCGTCAGCCGCCCGTCGGCGTAGGCCATCCGCCACATCGTCTTCACGATCTCGATGCGGTCGTTGAGCGGGGAGTTGCGGCGGATGAAATGCGTCAGGGCGAAGTGGTCGATGGTCTGGGCGCGGATCTCGGCCGCGGCCTTGACCAGCTCCTGCGCCATGGTGTCGTCGAGGGCGAAAGCGCGCTTGAGGTACGAGAGGAGATCGTCGTCCTCTTCGCGCGTCAGCGTGCCGTCGGCGTAGCCGATGTCGAGCAGCACCGCGGCCGTGGCCAGCCGCAGAGGGTCCTGCTGTTGCGGTGGCCGGTCGCCGTTAAGGACGCCGCCTTTGAATCGCTGCATCAGTTTTGCAAAGCTCATGGGATGATCAACCCGAAAAACGGGAGCATATCGTGCCACGAATCGACATGAATCAACTCGACGATCAGGCCCGCACCTGGCTGTTCGGCATCTCACCTTCCCTCGATGAAAACAAGAGTCAGCGCCTGCTGGCAACGGTCGATCAGTTTCTCGACGAGTGGGCGGCGCATGGGACGCCGGTGACCTCGGCGCGCGATCTGCTGCTCGGCAGTTTCCTGGCTATCGCCGTCGATGAGCAGAGCGAAACGTCGGGCTGCTCGATCGACCGGATGTTCGGACTCCTTCGCCAGTTCGAGCGCGACCTCGGCGTCTCCATTCTCGACGCCAACCGCGTCTTCGTTCGCCATGCCGACGGCCGCGTGGAGGCGCTCAGCCGCGCCGCTTTCCGCGACCGCGGCGATATCCACACGACCGTCTTCGATACGACTGCCGAACGCCTGGCCGAGATCCGCAGCGGTCACTGGATCCGCAAGGCGCAGGACGCCTGGCCGGGGAAGCTGTTGACCGCGTGATTCTGCGCTTCGCGCGTTGTCGGTTGTCGGTTGTCGGTTCTCAGTTGATTGTGCCGCGTTGTCCCAACATCTGACAACCGATAACCGACAACCGACAACGCGCGAAGCGCTAACCAAGCACGACTGCCGCGTGCGCCGGAATCAGCCACGTCCCGCCCGTCTCCACCGGCTGAATTCCAGGACCACCGTACTCGGGCGAGTTACTCGACCACCTCAGTTCCCAATCGTGTTCCCTCGGTGGCGCGAGCAACGGCTCGTCGATGACGTCGAGCCGAAACTCATCGCCCAGGTTGACGATGAGCAGACGCTCCTCGTAGCGCAGGACGAAGGCCCGATCGCCGATTACCGCGCCGCGAACGGTGCCGGTCATCTCCCTTCGCAAGCGAAGCAGATCGCGATGCAGGGCCACGATGTCCGCGTTTTTCTGACGCTCGTGATGATCGAGCTTGCATTGCTCGAATGTCTCGATCGCATCAGGACGCGCGAAGCGTCCACCAAGGAGCGACGGGAACTGTTCAAGAAATTCGCGACGCCCTTTCGCCACCGCCTCGGCGAGCTCCGGCTTGTGGTCGGCGAAGTAAAGGAACGGCGACGACGATCCGAACTCCTGTCCCTGAAACAGCAACGGGGTATTCGGCCCGAGGAGCAGTAGCGCGGTCAGCGCGCGATAGCGGCCGGGACTGGTCAGGAATTGCAGCCGCTCGCCGCGCCCGGAGTTCGCGACCTGATCGTGATTCTGGAGAAAGCAGACCAGACTCTCCGGCGGAAGGTGGATCGATGACGTGCCGCGGCGGCTCTTCTGCCACGTGTAGTACTGGCCCTGATAGAGAAAGCCGAACTGCGCCATCGAAACGAGCTCCTGAGGCGTGCCGCGATAGTCGGTGTAGTAGGCCTCACGGCATCCTGTGGCCGCGACCATGGCCGCGTGATGCCAGTCGTCGTTCCAGAGGGCGTCGAGGCCGTAGCTGTCGATCAACTTCACATCCTGTGGCTCGTTCTCACCGACGATGAAGATCGTTCTGCCGTTCGCTGCCTCCCGAGCGCGCCGCGCGATGAGCGTCAGGACGTGCTCCTCCGAGGCGTCAGCGATCGACTGTGTGGCATCAAGGCGCAGACCGTCGAGGTGGAACTCGTCGATCCAGTAGGACGCGTTCTCGGCGAAGAACTCGCGTACTCCCTCGGAGCCGTCGTCATCGAAGTTGATCGAATCGCCCCAGTCGTTCTCGTACTTCTTCGTGAAGTACGCCGTCGTGAATTGTCGCTGGTAGCAGCCGTCGGGCCCGAGGTGGTTGTAGACGACGTCTAGGATCACGCCGACGCCGTGAGCGTGAGCGGCATCGACGAAGGCACGGAAGTCGTCGGGCGTGCCGTAGATGTGCGCCGGCGCCCAAAGGTCGACGCCGTCGTAGCCCCAGCCGAAACGGCCGGGGAACTCATGGACCGGCATAACCTCGAGGAGGTTGATGCCGATCTCGCGCAACGCGTCGAGATGCTCGATTGCCGAACGCCAGGTGCCTTCGCGCGTGAACGTCCCGATGTGCATCTCATAGATGACAAGGCCGCGTGGATCGACGCCACGCCATGTGCCATCGCGCCATCCGTACGACCCGGGGTCGACGACCGCGGAGTGGCCATGCGGCCCGTCGGGCTGAAAGCGTGAGGCGGGATCAGGATAGGTTGCTTCGTCATCGTCGATGCGGAAGCGATAGCGGGTGCCGGCTCCTGCAGTCGTGATCAGACCGCGGAAGTGACCATCGGGCTCGCGCTCGAGCGGATGATCGGAGTCACCAATGACGACGCTGACCGCGCGATGGTCGAGAGCCCAGACGCGAAAGTCGGTACCGGCCGGAGTCAGTTCGGCGCCGACGGCGCGCTTCCTTGTGAACATCGTGAGGAGCACGACTGCAAGCCGCGTGCGACGTACGTATGATCATTCCGTGAACCTCCTCCACCTCTTCGACCTCTCCCTCGTCACGCGCCGTGATGAGGTTGCGCTCGAGTGGCAAGGCGCGTCATTCACGTTCGGCGAGATCGAGCGCCGCAGCAATCGCGTCGCCCACGCACTCCTCGCGCGCGGTCTGGCGAAGGGCGACCGTCTCTGCGTCTACCTTGGCAACAGCATCGAGCTGATCGACATCTATCTGGCCTGCGTGAAGCTGGGCGTGATCTTCGTTCCGATCAACATCCTCTACCGGGATCGGGAGATCGCCCACATCACCGGCGACGCTGAACCGAAGTGGGTGATCACCGAGGCCCAGTTGCCGCAGCTCGTCTCCAGCCGCGACGACCGTCCGGTCGAAGATCTCGATGGCGATACGCCGGCGGCGATCATCTACACCTCGGGCACCACCGGCGCGTCGAAGGGAGCGGTGCTGACGCACAACAACTTCGCCGCCAATGCCGCCAACCTGTCGATGATGTGGCAGATCAGCGAGCGCGATCGCTTCCTCCTGGCGCTCCCGCTCTTCCACATCCACGCCCTCGGCAACGGCCTCCATTGCTGGCTGGCCAGCGGCTGCCGGATGCGGCTTCTGGAGCGCTTCGATCACCGCACGGCGCTCGACGAGCTCCGCGACTTTCGTCCGACGCTCTTCTTCGGCGTGCCGACGGTCTACGTCCGCCTGCTCGACACGCCGCCCGAGGCCGCGCTGGAGATCGGCGCGACGATGCGTCTGTTCGTCTCCGGTTCCGCGCCGTTGCCGGTGCAGGTCTTCGAGCGTTTCCGCGAGCTCTTCAACCACACTATTCTCGAGCGCTACGGGATGACGGAGACGTTCATGACCATGAGCAATCCATACGCCGGCGAGCGCCGCGCCGGAACGGTCGGCTTTCCGCTCCCCGGGATCTCGGTTCGCATCGAGGACGGTGAGCTTTTCGTGCACGGGCCGAACGTCTTCGCCGGCTACTGGCGCCGTCCCGACGCCACCGCCGCCGCGTTCACCGACGGCTGGTTCCGCACCGGCGATCTGGCCACGCGCTCCGACGACGGTTACTACACGCTCCTCGGCCGCAAGTCCGACCTCATCATCTCGGGCGGCTTCAACATCTACCCCCGAGAGATCGAAGAGCTCCTGCTCGAACAACCCGGCGTCGCCGAGGCCGCGGTGGTCGGGGAACCGGACGAGGTACGCGGCGAGGTGCCGGTAGCATTCATCGTTGCCACGGATTTCGACCCCGACGCGCTCGAACGCTGTTGCCGCGAGCAACTGGCATCGTTCAAGGTTCCGCGCCGGTTTGTGCAAGTGGAGTCGATCCCGAGGACGGCGCTGGGGAAGGTGCAGAAGCACCTCCTGGGAGCGCGGGCGTCCAGCCCGCGTTAAACTCATCGCCCGAAGATATCGCGCTCGATTCGCTGCCGCACATCGTTCCAGTCATATGACACATTTGTTCCGACATCCGATGCCGCACAACGGCGCTCAATCTCTTCCGTCCATGAATCATCGATGACCTGATCGTCTCCAGAGACGAGACTCTCAAGTAATTGGGCAGCGAGCTTCGCGCGATCGAATTCAGACAGTGCAAGCGCTTGGAACAATAATCTCTTGCTGTCTTTCATCGTTAGAACACTCTAACGCGACAAGTGACTCAAATGAGTCATAGCCGCGTGCAAGTTGCTGCTTCAACGCGAGTTACGACCGTCCCTCGTGGCGCAATTGCGCGGGCGCCAGCTGACGGCATTAGCGTGCATTTCTCACACGCTGAGTGGAATCGCCGGCACCATGTTGCCCTCGGAAGCCCATCTACCGACGCGCGGCTGCGCCGCTGGGCACAGACAAGAGTGTCTGTGCCACATTGGCCCTCGGTATTGGCAGGAGAGTGGAGTCTTGCGGGACCAAATGTGGCACAGACACTCTTGTCTGTGCCCGGGCCGGAGCCGCCGCCGCGCGCTTGCAGCTTGCCGTCGATTCCACTCGTCGTGTGAGAAATGGGCGTTAGTATCCGGCGCCTCATGTGTCTCATCGCCATCGCCGTCCACGCCTCCGCGCGCTACCCCATCGTCATCGCCGCCAACCGCGATGAGTTCTATGACCGCCCAACCCGCCCTTTGCACGTGTGGGATGACGATCCAACCATCGCCGGGGGCCGCGACCTGCGCGCGGGCGGGAGCTGGCTGGCGGTGACGCGCGAGGGTCGCTTCGCCGCGGTGACGAACATCCGCGGTGTCGATGAAGCCCCGAATCCGCGCTCGCGCGGCGCCCTGGTCGGCGACTTCGTTCGATCGCGCATCGCACCGTTTGCATACGCCGAGAGCATCCGCACCGAGGAGTACGCCGGATTCCACCTCATCGCGGGCGACCGGCGGACGGTGGCCCACGTCGCCACCGACACTCCCGCCCGCCTGCTCGAGGACGGCATCTTCGCCATCAGCAACGCCCCCGCTGCCGTCGACTGGCCAAAGATTGTTATCGCCCGCGAAGCGATGGCGCAGGCACTGGAAGGTCACCTCATCAACGATCTGATGCGCTTCCTGACCACCCCGCGCGGCGGCCCGATCGAGGAAGAGGTCTTCGTCGCTCTCCCTGAGCGCGGATACGGCACACGATCGTCGACCGTGGTTGTGATGACGGAGGAAGAGATCGTGATGAGGGAGTGGAGCCATCCGGCGGGGGAGGTAGTGGCAATGGTTTCGCGCGACGGGCGTTGGAGGTCGGAAGCCCCCTGACGCGTTGACATTCCGCCATGTGGCGACGATGATCAGGCAGATGGCTGCGCACTCTGGCCCGACTGCTGAACAGCTCCTCCGTTCCGCTCGAGTTCTTGCACGTTCGTTAGAACTGTTCGAGGGAGATCACGATGGCGCGGTCGAATGGCTGCTCCGTTCTCAGCCCGCGCTGGGTGGAGCGTCTCCCATGAACGTTGCGAAAACCGAGGTAGGCGCTCGCGAGGTTGAAGACCTGATCGGGCGTCTTGAACACGGTGTCTACTCCTGACGTGGTCAAGGCCCTGGCGACCGTTGTCGGCTGTCTTGGCCGGCGCTTAGTACAGCTTCCCGGAAATTAGTGCCCAGTCCGCGGGCGACCGTCTGCGCCAGCGAAGCTGGCTTAAGGTCCGTAGCCCCCGGCTTTGAGCCGGGGGAAAACGAGCATCCCCAGGTCGGCAGCCCGCTTTGAGCGGGCGGCAGAAGAGCGCCGATCGACGGCATCTCTGTCGCCCGCTTAAGCGGGCTCGGAACAATTGATTCCCGCATTTCCCCCGACTGAAGCCGGGGGCTACGGACCTTAAGCCAGCTTCGCCGGCACAAATCGGTCAGCCGCCAACTGGACACTCTCTTCCGGGGCGCTGTACTAAGGGTGGCTAGTGAGTCCGTTTGACATATTATGTGCCGTCAATAGGGTCGTGAATTCGAGGTGCAGAATATGTCGCACGAGAAAATCTGCTTCGTTATTGCTCCGATAGGTGACCCAGACTCTGACACTCGGAAGAGATCCGATCAGGTTCTGAAACACGTTATCAGACCGGCCGCAACGGTGTGCGGTTACAAGGCGATCAGGGCGGATGAAATAGACAAGCCGGGACTGATCACATCACAAGTCATCCAGCATGTCGTTTCTGACGCCTTGGTTGTGGCAGATCTCACCGAGCGTAACCCCAATGTATTTTACGAGTTGGCAATCCGGCACGCGCTGAGAAAGCCACTCGTTCAGTTGATTCGAAAAGGCGACTCGATTCCCTTTGATGTAGCAGGTACGCGCACGATCTACGTCGACCATCACGACTTGGACAGCGTCGAAGCTGCAAAGAACGACATTATCGATCAAGTGAAGGCGCTGGAGAAAGACGCTTCTGACATGGAGACTCCGATCTCGGTATCGCTCGATCTCCAGCTGCTTCGGCAGAGCGACAAACCTGAGGAACGGTCACTCGCAGACCTGTTGGCCTCCGTTGTGGAATTGAGAACAAGTTTGAGCAAGGTTGAAGCAAAGATTGGTACGAAGGACCAGCAAGGCATGCTCGACGAAATTCAATCAGAGCTACGGTCGCTTCCTGGACGTGTTCGGGCGTCCCTCTCCCTTCCCAAATATCTTCGCTATTTCAACGATCATCTCGATCTGAAGCAGGGCGCTTGCTCGGTCGACACCGACCTCACAACCCCACCCTCCGCAACCTCAGCGCATTCCCAATCACCGTCACCGAGCTGAACGTCATCGCCGCGCTGGCGATCATCGGACTTAGGAGCAATCCGAAGAACGGGTAGAGCAACCCTGCGGCGATTGGTACCCCGAGGATGTTGTAGATGAAGGCGAAGAAGAGGTTCTGGCGGATGTTGCGCATCATTGCTTCGGAGAGGTTGCGGGCGCGGACGATGCCGCGGAGGTCGCCTTTGACGAGTGTTAAGTGCGCGCTTTCGATGGCCACGTCGGTGCCGGTTCCCATGGCGATGCCGACGTCGGCGCGGGAGAGGGCGGGGGCGTCGTTGACGCCGTCGCCGGCCATGGCCACGCGTTTGCCCTGCTCCTGCAGTTTGCGTACGACGCTTTCCTTTGCGGCCGGAAGCACCTCGGCGGCGACGTCGTCGATGCCGAGCTGACGGGCTACGGCTTCGGCGGTGGCGCGCGCGTCGCCGGTGAGCATGGTGATGGCGATGCCTTTCTCCCTCAGCGCGCGCAGCGCCTCAGCGGTGGTCGGTTTGATCGGATCGGCGATGGCGATCAGGCCGGCAGGCTTGCCGTCGATCGAGACGAAGACCACCGTCGCGCCCGTGGCGCGATGGACGTTTGCCTTTTCCTCGAGTGCGCCGACATTGCCGATGAAGGCCGCGTTTCCGATCGCGATGATGTGACCATCGACCTTGCCTCGGATGCCTTGACCGGCGATGGTCTCGACATCCGTTGCCGTCCCGATGTCCGAGGCCGCCGCGACGATGGCATTGGCGAGTGGGTGCTCGCTGGCGCGTTCGACCGCGGCGACCATGCTTAGGACGGTCGAGCTTTCTACAGGGGGCACAGACATGAGTGTCTGTGCCACATAGTCAACTGCCACAACCTTCGGTTTGCCTTCCGTCAGCGTTCCGGTTTTGTCGATGACGATCGTGTCGACTTTCGAGAGCAGCTCCAACGCCTCGGCGTTCTTGACGAGGATTCCGGCCGTTGCACCACGGCCGGTGGCCACCATCACCGACATCGGAGTGGCCAGGCCGAGGGCGCAGGGGCAGGCGATGATCAGGACGGCGACGGCGTTCACGAGCGCGTGCGCGAAGCGCGGCTGCGGGCCGGCGATCGACCAGACCACGAACGTGATTGTGGCGACCGCAATGACGATTGGCACGAACCACGACGCGACGACGTCGGCGAGGCGTTGAATCGGTGCCCGGCTCCGCTGCGCTTCGCTGACCATGCGGACGATCTGCGCCAGGAGCGTGTCGGCGCCGACGCGCTCGGCGTTCATCAGAAACGCTCCGCTGTTGTTGACGGTGCCGGCCGTGACGTTGTCTCCGGCCGCCTTGGCCACAGGTAAGGGCTCGCCGCTGATCATCGACTCGTCGACGGTGCCGCTTCCCTCGATGACGCTGCCGTCGACGGCGATCCGTTCGCCGGGACGGACGCGGATGCGCATGCCGGCGGTGATCCCGTCGACGTCGACGTCGGACTCGTTGCCATCGTCCATCACGACGCGGGCCGTCTTCGGCGCCAGGCCGAGAAGGGAGCGGATGGCGCCCGAGGTCTTCTCGCGGGCTCGCAGCTCGAGCACCTGGCCGAGAAGGACCAGCGTCGTGATTACCGCGGCCGGCTCGTAGTAGAGCGGCAGCACACCCATGCTGCGGAACGACGCTGGGAAGGCGCCGGGAACGAGCGTGGCCGTGACGCTGTACGCGTAGGCGGCGCCGGTGCCCATGCCGATGAGGGTGAACATGTTGAGGTGGCGCGAGACGATTGAGGCCGCGGCGCGCTGGAAGAACGGCCAGCCGCACCAGAGGACGACGGGCGTAGCCATCGCCATCTCGACCCACGGGAGCCACGGCTTCATCGTCAGCTCCCGAAGCGCGCCGCCGAACAGATCTGCCATGCCGAGGAGCAGCAGGGGGATGGAAAAGATGAGGCTGATCACGAAGCGGCGCTGCATGTCGATCAGCTCCGCGTTCGGGTCGAGCGACGCCGTGGTCGGCTCCAGGGCCATTCCGCAGATCGGGCAGACGCCCGGCTTGTCGCGGACGATCTCGGGGTGCATCGGACAGGTGTAGGAAGTCCGAAGAGGTTGTCGGTTGTCGGTTGTCGGTTGTCGGTGATTGAACGAGGGATGAGAGACGGGACGTTGTGTAGCAGAAGAGTGCGTGTCGCAGCACTGTCCGGGCTCGCTCTCGCCACCCGTCACTGCGTTCTTCGCCTCCAGTGCCATGCCGCAGAGCGGGCAGGTGCCCGGCTCGTCGCGGACGATCTCGGAATGCATCGGACAGGTGTAGGTCATCTCGCGTGATTCATATCACCGGCAGCGGTGTGGCGTCGGTGACACTCATACGCTCCGGATTGCTGCTAGACTCCCCCCCACAATCCCGTGAAGCCATTAGACGCGGAGGATATCTTCCTCACGAACCTGACCCTTCTCGATCGGGCGATCGGCTACGTCTGTCATCGTAATCGTATCGATCGCGACGAGGGGGAGGAGTTCAGCTCGTACGTCAAATTCAAGCTGATCGAGAGCAACTACGCCATCATTCGCAAGTTTGAGGGACGCAGCGCGTTCTCGACGTACATGACCACGGTGATCCAGCGGATGTTCTTCCAGTACCGCGTGCAGATGTGGGGGAAGTGGCGTCCGTCGGCGGCGGCCAAGCGGCTGGGGGACAAAGGCATCACCGTGGAGCGCCTGCTCACGCGTGAAGGGTTCACGTTTGCGGAGACGATGTCCACCCTGACCTGTGGTAATGATCCGGCCTTCAGCGTGGCCGAGATCAATGCCATCTATCTTCGTTTGCCGGTGCGGCAGCCGAGGCCGGTGCTCGTCGCGGCGGCCGAGAACACGGACAATGGGCCGTTCGTCGAGCCGGAGAACGAGCTCTTCAGCGGCGAGCGCGGGGAAGCGGCGCGGCAAACCGTGGCCATGGTTGACGCGGTGATGGCGTCGATGGAGCCGGAAGATCAGATGATCATGAGGATGCGCTTCTGGGCCGGACGGAAAGTTCCGGAGATCGGACGCGCACTGGGCATCGATGGGAAGAAGTTGTATAAGCGCATCGACAAATTACTGTGTCAGTTGAGGTTGGCGTTGGAGCGGGCGGGTATTGACTCCGCGAATGTGTGTGAATTGATGAACCATTCCGATCACGAGCTCTCGTTTGCGTTTTCGGTCTCCGAGGGAAAAGCTGATCTCCGGCACTCTAAGCCGGTGAAAGCCCTCGGCAGGGCGAAAGGGCAACTGAGAAAGTGACGGCGATGGAGCACACAGGTTTTCCTTCGGACGAGACGCTCGCGGCATTCATAGACGGCCGTCTCGATCCCGAGACGCGGGGACAGGTGATCGCTCACATGGCCACCTGCCCGGAATGCTATTCGGTCTTCATGAGCGCGACGGAGATGGCCGAGGTCGCGGCGGCGCCGAATGGCTCGTATCGGTCATCACAGCGAGCCTGGCTGGCGGTGGCCGTCACGGCGGTGGCGGCTGCGTTTTCGATCGTGTTCCTGGTCACGCCGGTTCGCGATCTCGTGCTCCCGCATCATGAGAGCGGGCTGGATGCTCTGGCGAAAGCGGCACCGGAACAGCGGACGATCGCCGGCCGAATCTCCGGATTCCCGTACCAGCCGATGGTGCACCTCACGCGCGGCGAGAGTCTCGATCCGATGAAGGACCCCGCGAATGCCAGTCTCCTCATCGCCGCCGCGGCCGTTCAACGGTCGGTCACCGAGCGGCGCTCACCCGCGAATCTGCATGCGGTCGGAGTGGCCAACCTGCTCCTCGGCCATACCGACGTGGCCGTCGATACGCTGCATGAGGCGTTGCTGGCCGAAACCGGCCGGCGCCGCGTGGCGGACGCAATCGATGATTCGAATGATGTGCTGCTGCTGAACGATCTGTCGGTAGCGCTGTCGAATCGGACGGCCGTCCATCCGAAGATGGACGATGAAGCTCTTCGTTGCGCCGAAAAGGCGTGGCGCATCGGCAGGACGCCGGAAGCCGCCTGGAACCGCGCCATTGCCACCGAAACGCTCACCGGCGCCGGCTCCGACATCTCCCGGTCCGCGTGGCGCGTCTATCTGGCGAAAGATCCGGCCTCGCCGTGGGCGGAGGAAGCGCGGAAGAGGATGGAGCCGGCGAAGTAGCGTTGCTGAATTATCGCGGCCAGCTAATCTGCATCTCAACACCTGATTTGAACAACCTACCACTCCCTTCGTCGAGAGTCCTTCTCCCCCCGCGGTTTTTTGCGGGGGGAGAAGGTGCCGAAGGCGGATGAGGGGGCGCATACGTGATCGTAGCGATCTACGAACTCTGGTCTTGAGACGGATTGAAAGCTTCGCACGGGCGCGCGCACAAATGACGTACGCGTGGACGCCCCCTCATCCGCCTGTCGGCACCTTCTCCCCCAGCTGAAAAGCGCTGGGGGAGAAGGGCTCTCGACGAGGTACAGGGTGCCGACGATTCGAATGAGAGCGTGAGAAATGCCGGCTACCCGCGGGATACGCCGGCTACCCCCGACCTACGCGAACGCCTGCCGCGTCAGGTTGATGTGACCATCATCCGTGACGACGACATCGTCCTCGATCCGGATGCCACCGAACTTGCGGAAGTCGTCGACCTTCGTCCAGTTCACGTACTTCGCGTTCTCGCTCTTCTGCAGATCGGCCAGCAGCGACTCGATGAAGTAGAGGCCCGGCTCGACGGTGAAGACCATGCGTGGATCGATGATGCGGGTGAGGCGAAGATACGGATGTCCCTCGGGCTTGGCGATGATGCAGCCGGCGCGGTTCCCGTGGAAGCCGGCCACGTCGTGAACCTGCAAGCCCAGGAAATGGCCGACGCCGTGCGGGAAAAACGTGGAGCTGATGCGCTTCTCGACGATGCCATCGGCATCGAGCTCGCGCACAAAGCCGAAGTCGTGAAGGATCGCCGCCACGCCGCCATGCGCGGCCATGTGGATGTCGATGTAGTTGATCCCAGGCTTTGCCATCGTGCAGAGGCGTTGCTGCATCGCGTCCATCGCCTCGATCAACCGCGCGAATTCGCCCTGCTCGTCGCGCGCGTAGGTGCGTGTGATGTCCGAAGCGTAGCCGTTGCATTGCGCGCCGGCGTCGATGAGGAATGAGTAGCGAAGATCGCCCGGCTGCTCGCGCTCGTGATTCAGATAGTGCAGCACCGAGGCGTTGTTGTTGAGGGCGATGATGTTGCCGTACGGCAGCTCTTCCTCCGCCTGGCTGGACTGCAGCAGATAGTCGATGTGAATCTCGAACTCCGACTTGCCGTCGCGGAAGCCACGCGCCGCGGCCCGGTGTCCGCGCACGCCGCGAACGTTGGCCTCGGTGAGGCAGACGATTTCGTAATCAGTCTTCCACGAGCGCTCGAAATGCAGCGCGTTGAGTAGCGCCTCGGGATTGGCTTCACCGCTATGCAGCTCATTCGGCTCGCCGATGAACGCGGCACGGCCGCTCTTCGGGAAGTGCTCTCTGGCCGCTTCGGCGGTGCCGATGACGCGAACATCGAAGTGATCCACCCAGTATCCGCTCGGCGCTCCGGCAGGCTTGTACCAGTAGTCGACCGGCTGGTAGTAGACCAGCCGCGGTGTCTGCCCTGGCGTGTAAACGATGAAGCAATGGGGGTTGTCGACGACCGGCACCCACGACTTGAAGTGCGGGTTGACCTTGAACGGGTAGTAGGTGTCGTCGAGAAACTGAATGTGAATCTCACCGCCGAAGATGATGATGTGGTCATAGCCCGCTTCGGCGAGCGCGCGGTCATGGCGCGCTTTGACAGTCTCGAAATGCTGCGGGTAGAGGGCGGCGAAGTCGTTCATACGGCGCATCATAGCGAGGTATCGTCGGCGGATGAACACCCGGTTCACACGGCCGCGGTATCATTTCGCGAATGACGGAACTGGCACTTCGCCGTGCGACCTACGAGGATCTCCTGAAGGTCCCGGATCACCTCGTCGCCGAGTTGATCGATGGAGAGCTGTTCACCTCGCCGCGTCCCGCCTCGAGACATGCGCGCGCCAGCAGTATTCTTGGCGCGAAGCTCAGTAACTCCTTCGACAGCGGCGACGGAGGACCGGGGGGCTGGTGGATCATCGATGAACCGGAGCTGCACCTCGCCGGCAACGCAATCGTCCCCGATCTCGCCGGTTGGCGGCGCGAGCGAATGCCGGTCTATCCGGATGCAGCCGCATTCGACGTCGCTCCTGACTGGTTGTGCGAAGTGCAATCGCCGAGCACCGCGCGCATCGACCGGGTGAAGAAACTCCCGATCTACAAAGAGCATGGGGTCCAGCACGTGTGGCTGGTCAACCCGGTCGATCGGACGCTCGAGGTTCTGCGGCTCGAAAATGACCGCTGGGTCGTTGCCGGCAACTACGCCGGCGATGACGTCGTGCGCGCCGAACCATTCGAAGCTGTCGCGATCGAGCTGCGCGCGTTGTGGATCTGACTAACGCAACACCCGCCCCAGGAAGGCCCGAACCACCGCCATCGACTCCGGCGTGACGTGGTGACCCATCGGGAGCTCGTGATACTCCGGCGAGAGGCCGTGCTCCTCGAGCACGTGCCTGGTGCGGCGCGCCGCGAGGACGGGAATCATGTCGTCCTGCGTGCCGTGGATGATGAGCAGCGGCATCTTGCGCAGTGGCGGTTTGTCTGCCTCGTAGATCGCGCCGCTCATGACAACGATGCCGGCCACCTTCTGCGCCGTGCGGAAGCCGACGTCGATGGCCATCATCCCTCCCTGCGAGAAGCCGGCGACGACGATCTTCCCCTCGGGCGTGGGATAGCGCGCGACGAGCTCGTCGATGAGCGCAAGCAGTTTGGTCCGCGATTGCACGATCGAGTCGCCCTCGGGCGGCCAGCCGTCAAACCAGGAGAAGCCGAAGGAGTACCCCGGCATCGGCGCGAACGCCTTGGCCGCGTTCGGGAAGACGAAGCGGTACCCGCCGTCGATCATCGGCGCGATGTCGGCAAGGTCATCCGCATCCGCCCCGCGTCCGTGCATCAGGAGCACGAGCGGCATCTCCGCGCTGTCCGGCTTGCCGCTCGGAACATTAAGGACGTAGCGAAGAGAGAGATCATCGTGGCGGGTGAGGGTCATGAGCGCACGATTGTATTCAGGGATGGCGTAAAATGTATGGCTCAACCTTCGAGGTGACCCCGTGCATATCAACGATCTTCTGAAAATTGCCGCCGAGCGCCGCGCGTCGGACCTTCACATCAAAGTCGGTTCGCATCCGGTGATCCGCGTCGATGGGGAGCTGGTGCCGCTGGTCGAGCTCAAGCGCCTCATGCAGGAAGACACGATCGCCATGGCTTTCTCGATCATGTCCTCCCGCCAGAAGGAAAAGTTCAAAAACAACTACGAGATCGACATCGCCTACTCGGTGCCCGGCCTGGGCCGTTTCCGCTGCAACATCTTCCAGCAGCGCGGCACAGTGGGCATGGTCCTCCGCGTCATTCCGGTCAAGATCCTCTCCATCCGCGAGCTGATGCTGCCGGTCGTGCTCGAAAAAATCTGCGAGGAACGGCGCGGCCTGATCCTCTGCACCGGGACCACCGGCTCCGGTAAGTCGACCACGCTTGCGGCGATGATCGATTACATCAACGCCCATCGCACCGAGCACATCATGACGGTCGAGGACCCGATCGAGTTTCTTCACCGTGACAAGAAGTCGATCGTCAACCAGCGCGAGATCGAAGTCGATACGAAGTCGTTCTCACAGGCGCTGCGCTCGGCATTGCGCCAGGACCCGGACGTCATCCTGGTCGGCGAAATGCGCGATTACGAGACCATCGAGACGGCCCTCACCGCCGCCGAGACCGGCCACCTGGTGCTGTCGACGCTGCACACGATGGATGCCACCGAGACCATCAACCGCATCATCTCGGTCTTCCCGCCGCACCAGCAGAAACAGATCCGCCTGCAGCTCGCTGCGGTGCTCAAGGCCGTCGTCTCCCTCCGCCTGCTGCCGCGCGCCGACGGGCTCGGCCGCGTTCCGGCCGCCGAGGTCATGATCTCGACGGCGTACATCCGGGACTGCATCGAGAACAAGGAAAAGACGAAGCTGATCAAAGACGCCATCAGCCAGGGGACGTCGCAGTACGCCATGCAGACGTTCGATCAATCGCTGTACGTCCTCTACAAGAACGGGCTGATCACGCTCGACGAAGCGCTCCGCCGCGCCTCGAATCCGGACGAGTTCCGCCTCAAGCTCTCAGGCATCCAGTCGACGTCCGACATGGCCCGCGAGGAGATGGATGCGAAGCTGACGGTGTCATCCGACAGCGATCCGTTCGCGGACGAGTCGCCGTTCGATTTCTCGAATACGGTGTAGGGCGCGGTTGCGGGGTCTCGCGGTGAAGGATGGCAGCAAGCAGCTCTGCGATCTCCAACCGCGAGACTGCGCAACCGCGAGACAGTGAGACCCCGAGACCCAGCAACCGACAAATAACCCGCCGCTCCGTCGACTAGAATCCCCCCGTGCCCGACGATCTCGAGCGTTGCAACTTCGCCGCAATGCGCATCCTCAACCATCGCTTCAACAGCGAAGGGGAGTTGCGGCGGAAGCTGGAGATGAAGGAGTTCGCCCGCGACGTCATCGATACGACCGTCGACCGCCTGCGCCGCGAACGGTGGCTCGACGACGATCGTTTCGCGGCGGCATACGTGCGCACGCGCGTCCGCAAGGGCATCGGCCTTTTGCGCATCAAGCGCGAGCTCGTGGCCGCCGGCGTCGAGAGCGAAACGATCGCGCGCGCATTGGACGAGAGCGTCCCCGATCACGATGAGCGTGCCGCCGCCCTCATCTCCGCGCGAAAACGGCTGGCCGTCCTCCGCCGACGCGACGACGATGCGTCGATCCGCGACAAGCTGGTCGCCTATCTGTTCCGGCAGGGGTACGACAGCAGTATGGCCATGGATGTAGTACGTGAGTTGATGGCTTGACAGGGTCGATGCCGTCGTCGTCAGGGTCGATGCCGTCGTCGTCAGGGTCGATGCCGTCGTCGTCAGGGTCGATGCCGTCGTCGTCAGGGTCGATGCCATCGTCGTCAGGGTCGATGCCGTCGTCGACAGGGT
>WNFG01000932.1_pt1 | contig 24544 bp, 15 predicted proteins | sample 5400431 | NCBI WGS metagenome assembly WNFG01 (sample SAMN13153346, study PRJNA577476) | soil metagenome | isolation source: 120 cm saprolite under Douglas fir tree site 2 hole 3 replicate 2 | place: USA:California | collected 2015-04-18 | reverse complement strand
CGGTGTGCTATAATTTTGTATCGAGTTGTCTCGCGAGGTAAAGGATGAACTCAGAGCGTCGCGGACTTGTAATCGTGTTGGGCGTGCTGCTGCTGTCTGCCGTGTTGGGGGGCATTTATGGGCCCAACGTCAGGGCGACGACGGCCTCGGCGGATGACTATCAAACGGCCGTCCGGGAATTCACCAAGGTTCTGGACGTGGTCCAGAACAACTATGCCGACAATGTGGATGTGGACAAGGCGGTGTATCAGGGCGCGATTCCGGGCATGCTGCGCATGCTCGATCCGCATTCGAGTTTCTTTGATGCCAAGCAGTTCACGCTATTGCGCGAAGACCAGCGCGGCAAGTATTACGGCGTCGGGATGATTGTTGCGCCGCGGGAAAATCACACGGTGGTGATGGCGCCGTACGTGGGCGCGCCTGCCTATAACGCCGGGATCCGGCCGGGAGATGTGATCCTGAAGGTAGATGACAAATCCACGGAGGGCCTGAGCACCAGCGAAGTGGCGGACATGCTGAAGGGCCCGAAGGGCACGGTAGTCAAGATTGTCGTCTCGCGCGAAGGGTACCCGGAACAGCTTACGTTTACAGTTACACGGGATGAAATTCCCCGTCATTCGGTGGACATTGCATTCCTGTTGAAGCCGGGGATCGGCTACATCCGGCTTTCCGGCTTTAATGAAACGACAGACCGTGAGATCGCGGAATCGCTGAGGCAGTTGAATGCATCGTCGCTGGATGGATTGATTCTGGACATGCGAGGGAATCCCGGCGGGCTGCTGAATGAAGCGGTGGCCGTGGGCGACATGTTCCTGGACAAGAATCAGTTGATCGTGTCGCACCACGGACGGACTTCGCCCGAACGGCGGTATACGGCGATTCGCGGGAACCAGGGTGTTACCGTTCCACTGGTAATCCTGGTGAACAACAACTCAGCTTCTGCGACGGAAATTGTGGCCGGCGCAGTGCAGGACCATGACCGCGGGCTGGTTGTGGGCGAAACGACGTTTGGCAAGGGGCTGGTGCAGACGGTAACGCCGTTGAGCGAGAACACCGGCCTGGCACTGACCACGGCGCGTTACTACACACCTAGCGGCCGCCTGATTCAGCGCGATTACAAATCGGTTTCGCTCTATGAGTATCATTACGAGCGAAAAGTGCCGGATCACCCGACGGAAGTAAAGCTCACCGATAGCGGCCGACAAGTTACCGGCGGAGGCGGCATTTCTCCTGACATCAGCGTTCCGGCGCCGAAACTGACGAAGTTCGAACAATTGCTGTATCGCAATGATGTGTTCTACCCGGCCGAAACGGGCGTGGGCGGATTCACGCGCTACTACCTGGGCACAAAGCCCCCCATCAGCAAGGATTTTGAGGTCGACGACAGCGTGATGCGTGCATTCCGCGGATACCTGAGCAAGCACAACGTGCGGTACACGGAACCGGAAATGGCCGAAACCGGCGAATGGATCAAGCGGAAGATCAAACAGGAAGTGTTTATGTCCAGCTTCGGGCAGCAGGAAGGATTCAAAGTGCTGCTCGAATCGGATCCGCAAGTGCAGAAAGCGGTAGATGCGATTCCTGAGGCGCGGGCGCTGTACCAGACCGCGAAGAGAATCACGGCGCAGCGGACGGCTGGCGCGGGCAGCCAACCCTAAAGAGTGTGCGGCTCCAGTTGTAGCGTTTGGGGCGCCCCACTTGTTTACTGCCGGGAGAAGCTGTGCGCTGTGTTGGCAAGGTCTGTGGCGTTTGCTAAGATTCGAATGCTGCTCGTGGGCGAGTAGCTCAGCTGGGAGAGCGCCTCGTTCGCAACGAGGAGGTCGTGGGTTCGAATCCCATCTCGTCCACCAAAGCTTAAGGGCCCCCTCCAGCACGGTGAATTGCTCCACAAGAGCAGGATGGCGGTGTTCCCCCATCACACGCGCGCCAACGAGTGCTGTCAGCTCGCTGGTCACGCGGCTAGCAGGGTTGTCCCAGGGACGCTCCAGGATCACCGAGCGTTCCCCTGTAACGGGATTCTCCCAGACCTCGCCGACTTTTATGGGTCTGCGATCCGGCGCGCCGTTCGGGTCGGGGTGCGACATTCGCGCCCAAGTCTCGCATAGGGGACGTTTGGTCGGCAACTCTTCCGCCGCGGTTTCTTGTTAAATACATAGAAGCGCGAGGTATGAGATGGCTCCCGTCAAATCCGGCCTTCCCCAAGGCACGCTCGACCTTTTGATTTTGAAAGTGATTGCCCTTGGCCCGGTGCACGGATATGCGATCGCGCAACGGCTGGAACAGGTGTCGCGCGGCGTAGTCCAAGTTCCGGAAGGATCACTCTACCCGGCATTGCACCGGCTGGAAAACCGCGGCCTTTTGGCGGCGGATTGGAAAGAGACTGAGACCGGGCGCGAAGCGAAGTTCTATCGCCTGACGCGAAAAGGGTTGAAGCAGCTTGAAACTGAAACGGCTGACTGGCAGCGACTAATCGATGCAATTGGACTGATCCTTGGGATGGCCGACGGTGGTGCGCAATGAGCTGGTGGAAGCGACTGTGGCGACGAAGGCAAATGGAAGCAGAGCTCGAAAAGGAACTGAGCTTTCATCTCGAGCAGCACATCTCGCAGTTGGTGGCGCGGGGCTGGGCTCCGGACGAAGCACGACGCCAAGCGCGGCTTGCTCTCGGAGGTCCCGAACAGGTCAAGGAGAAATGCCGCGACGCGCGCGACACACGCTGGCTGGAAGATTTGCTGCAGGACAGCCGCTATGCGCTTCGCACCTTCCGGCAGAGGCCGGGATTTGCCGTGGTGGCGCTGCTGGTCCTGGCTCTCGGCATCGGGGCCACGACGGTGATGTTCACGGTAATCAACAGTGTCTTGCTGAGGCCACTGGGTTACCCCGAGCCGGAAAGACTGGTCGCTTTGCGCGGACACACGGAACAGCTCGGCGAATTCTGGGGATTCTCGAATCCTGATTTCCAAGACGCGAAGCGCGAAAGCCGCACGCTTGCCCTGGCAGCGTGGAGTTATGGCGGGGGCACAATCAGCGAGCCGGGAGAGCCGGAGTACGTGTTCGGCCGAGAGGTTTCGGCGGAGTTGTTCTCGACGCTGGGAGTTTCCCCGGTACGAGGACGCGCTTTTCGGCCGGACGAAGACCGGACGGGCGCAGCGCCCGTGGTGATTATCAGCTATAGCCTGTGGCAGCGCGACTTTGGGGGTGAACCAAGTGCGATCGGCAAGTCACTCGTGCTTGAGGGGAAGTCGCACACGGTGATTGGGGTCGCGCCCGCGGGATTTCAGTTGGACGGAATGCCGGACATATTCACGCCATTGGAGCAAACCACGGATCCGCGAATGCAGAACCGCCGGGCGCATTTTTTGCACGTCATCGCGCGGCTGCGACCCGGGGTCACATCGGCCGAAGGCCAGGCGGAGCTGGCTCTGATGGCGCGGCATTTCGCGGAGGAATATCCCAAGTCAAACGCCGGGCTGAGCATGCTGGCGTACCCGCTGCAAAAGGAGCTGGTCGGAGATGTGGGCTCAACGCTATGGCTGCTGCTGTGCGCAGTAGCCTTGGTTCTGCTGATCGCGTGCGTGAACATCGCGAGTTTGCTGCTGGCGCGCGCGGTTTCCCGTGAGCGGGAGATGGCCATGCGAGTGGCGCTCGGAGCCAGGCGCGGCCGCCTGGCGCGGCAATGCCTGACCGAAAGCGCAATGCTTGGAATCGGCGGAGGGGCGCTCGGCGTAGTACTCGCGGGCCTGAGTGTGCATCCGTTTGTGGCGTTCTGGCCAGGGAGCCTGCCGCGAGCGGAAGAGGTGCATCTGGATTGGCGCGTGCTGGTTTTTGCCATAGGCGCGTCGCTGCTAAGCGGATTGCTTTTCGGGCTGGCGCCGATGCTGCGCATACCCGTGCACAGCCTGGAGCAGGGGCTCCGCGCCGGGGCGCGAACCATTGCGGGAAGCTCGCGCCGCTTGCACAGTGGGTTTGTAATCTCTGAAATCGCACTCGCCGTGGTGCTGCTGGTATCTGCCGGGATGCTTGGGCACACGCTGCTGGCGCTGTCATCGCTCGATCCTGGCTTAAACGTGCACAACGTAATGGCGGCGCACTTCGCGCTTTCTCCCAGCTCGCCCGAGAGTCCCGAGCACATCCGGGCGGCGTGGCAGGACGTGGTCGATCGCGCGCGGCGCGTGCCAGGTGTCGAATCGGTGGCGCTGGCCGACATCATCCCCATGCGCGAAGGGGAAAACTCTCTCGATTACTGGACGGCGGCTACGCCACCGCCGCCGAACCAGGTGCCGTTCGCGCTGGCCTCGTGTGTGACACTGGACTATTTGCAAGTGATGGAAATTCCGCTGCGAGAGGGGCGATTTTTCAACGAACACGACCGCATCGGCAGCCAGCCGGTGGTGGTGATTGACGAGAATCTGGCGCAGCACGCATTCGGCAGCAAACGTGTGGTTGGGAAACAAATCTGGATTCCCGCGATGGGGACCGGCCCCATCCAGATCGTTGGCGTCGTAGGTCACGTGCGGCACTGGGGCCTCGCCAGTGACGATCAATCACGCGTGCGGGATCAAATGTACTACCCGTTTGCGCAGGTGCCTGATCGGCTGCTGCACTACTTCTCGTCATTCATGTCTGTTGCTGTGCGGACAAAAATCCGTCCGTTGGAAGTTGTCCAGCCCCTGCGGCAAGAGCTGCGCGGCGCGGCCGGCGATCAAGCTCTGTATGAAGTCCGTACCATGGAACAGCTCGTAAGCGCCTCGCTCGCCCGGCAGCGCTTCCTTTTGCTCTTGTTTGGCATATTCGCTGGATTAGCTTTGCTGCTGGCGTGCATAGGCATTTACGGTGTGCTCGCCTACTTGACCAGCCAGCGCGTGCCCGAAATCGGAGTACGTATGACGCTTGGGGCGACCGCTCTAGATATCATGAGGCTGATACTCGGACAAAGCCTTGTGATGATTTTCGTCGGGGTTGGTGTCGGCATAGTTGCGGCTTTGGCTGCGGGGCGTATCTTGAATCGCCTGGTAGAGGGAATGCGGCCCGCTGATGTATCGACTTTCGCTATCACGATCCTTGTCCTAGTCATTGCCGCGGTGTTCGCGAGTCTCGTGCCGGCACGTCGCGCGAGCCAGATAGATCCTGTGAGCGCGTTGCGCCAACAATAGCGCACATCCCAATTCTGCCCGGGTCGTCCCTAACCGGAAGCTATCCGGCTTCCACGGCGGGATTAGTCCTCTGAAGTCGGCCAGCGAGTAGGATTCAACCGCAACGCCTTTCACGAGGGCGCATCCGGCTCCATGCCGATGTGATCGTTAACCGCATCGCAAAACCGCTGCTTGCACCCGAGGTATCGCTCCGTCGTCTGAATTGAAACGTGGCCAAGCAAGAACTGAATCTGGTCCAGTTCACCTCCTGCTTGGTGGCACAGTCGCGCACAGGTCCTTCTCAAATCGTGCGGTGCCACCGATTGTTCAAGATCCGGCAGCTTCAGAACTGTCTTCGCGGCTCGTTTGCATCTGCTTTTCGCCATTTTATGGGCGGCCCCCAATGCCGTGGCGAAAAGCGTGATTCTGCCCTTGATCTCCTGACCATCAGGGCGTTTATCGGGATTGACTCGCGCTCACCAACGTCCAACTGCTTTCTTGGCCAGAGGTGCAAATATAAACTTTGTCTAGCGGTGATGCCCGCGTATAAGAATTATCATGCTCCAGCCAACTTCCCTTGCGAACCTCGCAGCAACAAACACTTTCCCTAACACCGAATGGCGCTGGGCAATTTTTGCCATTGGAATCGGCGCAATTCTCCTGACCATCGGATTCATCGCCGTAGCTGTTTTTGTTTTTCGCAAAGAAACCACGGACCGCACTCTTCTCTACCTCGGCATATATGTCATGCTTTACGCTGTCCGCATATTCCTGCGCGAACCTCCGATTCTCTCCGTGTTCTCCATCTCGCCCGCCGTGGCCGGTCACATCATTCGTGTCATTACGTTCACGTTCGTGTTGCCGTTGTTGTTCCTGTTTCTCGAAGTGGTGCAAACCCGCTGGCGTCGCGTCATCCTGTGGATGCTCGGTGTGCAATCAGTCTTCGCCACTTTCGCCATTCTTTTCGACCTTTTGGGCGTAGCCCGCCGAGCAGTCGATATCAGCAACAGCCTTCTCGTCCTGGCCAGTTGGATTCTTCTCATCTTCTTCCTATTTGTCTTCGACGAGAAGGGATTGCGCGAATACGCGCGCGAACTCCGCCCGCGTCGCCTCTCTCTCGAACTCCGCGTCGTGGCCGTGGGCCTGGTCGTCTTTGGTCTCTTCGTTCTTCACGCTAATCTCGTTGGCCTTGGCGTGCTTCGCGGACGCGACGTCGAACCATTAGGGTTTCTCGCCTTTGTATGCAGCCTGGGTTACCTCGTTGCTCACCGCATTTTCGCCAAGGAGGAGAGCCTTTTCGCGATTCAAAAAGAACTTGAAATCGCCGAGCAGATTCAAACATCCATCTTGCCGCGCGGAGTTCCTCGGCTGGCCGGAGTCGAAATAGCCGCGCGTTATCTACCCATGAGCGCCGTCGCCGGAGATTTCTACGATTTCCTTACGCTCGAAGGCAATCAGCTCGGCATTCTCGTCGCCGACGTCACCGGTCACGGCGTTCCTGCCGCGATCATCGCTTCCATGCTGAAGATCGCTTTTGCCGCGCAGACAGCCCACGCTCAAAATCCTGAACGTGTGCTCATTGGTTTGAACCAGGCTCTTTGCGGAAAATTCGATGAGCACTTCGTCACTGCAGCCTATCTGTACGCTGATCTCGATGCAAAGATCGTCCGTTATGCGGGGGCGGGACATCCTCCACTTCTGCTCGCTAGCCGTTCCAACGGCGAGATACGGTCCATCGAACAAAATGGGCTCTTCCTAGGGATGTTTCCTGATGCAGTCTACTCATCGATCGAAATCCCGGTGCAACAAGACGATCGCTACGTGCTTTACACAGACGGACTGCCCGAATCCACCAGCGCAAAGGGAGAAGAGTTTGGCCTTGGGCGCTGTAAACAATTTCTAGCATCCCATTCTCGTCTTCCGGCGGCGGCGCTTGCGGACGAGCTACTCACTGAAATCGCCCGATGGTCCGCCCGCTCTTCAGGCCATGCGCAGGAGGATGACATGACTCTCATAATTGTGGACTGCCAAGGGCCATCCTAAGTTCGTAACTGAATTTCAGAATTAAGCACTCGCGGTCTCAACTGACTCTTGAGAAGAGTAATTGTCGCGATTTTCGCCCTAGTGCGTCGGCCTCTCTCCAGCTAATTGGTCGGGGACTGCTGGCGCGTTTGTCGATACCGATCCAGTTGGCTGCGACCGCAGGTCACGATCACGACGCTTCGGCGCGACCAAGACTTGCACTAAGCAGCAAGGCCGCGACGGGAAAGCCGCCAACCCCGAGCAAGCCGGCGATGCCGGTCCGGTCTCACGGGTGACATCAAAAATGGAAGCCATGGCCTCGCCTATGCCAGCAATGACTAGAAACCACAGGCCGACCTTGCCGCTTTGGTCTTGACCTGCGACCAAGTCGCGACCGCCAAAGCCCAGGAGCTAATGCCACATGATAGAAACATCAGCGACAATACCCAACTGTAGTGGCCGAACGCATATTCACTCACCATGCGCCAAGAAGGCGCAAACTCGGGGCTCAGTACGTGCAGGCTCGCTAGCAGCAGGATCGTTGCAACGGCCGCTCCGGCAGCTATCTGAGCTGCCTGGGCTTCGACATGCAATTTAATTTCACTGGAGGCCACACTTCGCATGTTTTGTTCTCCTTGAAAACTGTCTTGCCACACACAATTCAGAGAGCCCCGCCTCCGCTGTTCCGGCCTTCCGACTCACGAACCACGGCCTTCCGGACTCAGCTAGAGCATTCCTTCCAACCGAACGTAGCTTGCTTCCATCCCGCGTTCCATCCCTGTCGCAAGCATGGCCGCCCGCGTCTGAACATTAGGCAGCGTCATTCGCATGGTCATCAACGTACCCGTGCCCTCAGCATCAAACCTGGTTTCAATGTGATTGTCCGGTGTAGGATCTGGGAGGTGCATTCGCTCGACATGCACGATCCGGCTGTAAGGCTCGAGCTCCAGGAATTCACCCGTCAGGCGGAATCCGCCGCCTTTACCATTCGCCCACTCATAATGGATCTTGCCGCCTGGTCTCGCTTCATTGACGCAGACGGGCATCGACCAACCTTCCGGACCGAGCATCCATTGCTGGACTAACTTCGGATCTACGTGCGCGCGGTAGACTGCTTCCGGAGGCGCAGCGAAGCGCCTTGTCACCACCACGTGCGTGTCGCCTTCGGTCTTCAGTGTCAATTTGCTCATCTCTTTTCTCCTTTTTTCTGTCGCTCCATACTGGCCAGAACCTCGTCCAGCCGGTCGTAGTTTCTCTCCAGGGCTTTTCGCAATATCGCAAGCCATTGGTCCATCGCTTCGATGCCGGCCTTTGCAAGGCGACGAGGGCGCTTCGTACCCTCAACTCGACCAACAACAAGCCCCGCGTCTTCGAGCACCTTCAGGTGTTGCGAGATTGCCGGCTGTGTCATCTTGAAGGGATTGGCCAGCTCCATCACGGTGGCTTCGCCTTTGGCGAGACGCGCAAGAATGGCGCGTCGCGTGGGGTCGGCTAAAGCAGAGAAAGCAGCGTCAAGGCCGTGCATAGGTATAAGCTTATATAAGGTGCCACTTATTGTCAAGAAGAATTTCATCGAGTCGCTTCAAGTTTTCTAGCTGGACTTTGCACATGGCCAGCATCATTATCTTCAGCACTTTGTGGGGAGTTGCCCTTAAAGAATGGAAAGGCCCCGGCACGCGAACGAAATTACTCGCTGCCCTGAGTCTCTTGGTGCTGGTGGGCTCCACGATGATTGTGGGCAATGGCAATTACATAGGTAAAGCCGGTACGGAAACGCAATCCGCATCTTCACACTGAACTGGGTCCTCCATGAGACTCCGTGTCGCGACAAGAAATCCGGGGCACCGTGCCTAGCACGTCACGCTCATTGGCCTCCCCGCGGGTCATAAACATACACGACCTCCGCCATCTGGCGCAGCGCCGTCTCCCTAAAGTAGTCTTCGACTATCTTGATGGGGGCGCCGAGAGTGAAATCACTCTACGCGAAAACTGCCGGGTGTTCGATGAGGTCACCTTTCGCCCTCGGCAGGCAGTTGCGATTCCCGAATGTGACCTCCGCACTCGGGTTCTCTCTGCCGATTTAGCCTTCCCCGCGATTTTAGCCCCCATTGGATACAGTAGATTGATGAATCCCGGCGGGGAAGTCGCCGCGGCAGCCGCAGCGCAGGAGGCGGGCCTTGCCTACACTCTATCCACCATTTCTGGTCACAAACTGGAAAATGTCCGCGCCGCTTCAAAAGGATCCGTCTGGTATCAACTCTACCTCGTGGGAGGACGCGAAGTTGCTGAAGGGGCCATTGAGCGCGCTCGTCGCGCTGGATTCTCGGCGCTGGTCGTTACTATCGACACTCCCGTGGCGGGAATGCGTGAACGCGATCCGCGCAACGGAATGAAGGAACTCTTGGGCGGTTCAATATTTTCCAAATTGCCTTTCCTGCCGCAGATGTTTACACACCCTCGATGGCTCGTGTCATTTCTTCTCGATGGGGGCGTGCCAAAACTAGAGAACATCGTTATTCCAGGTCAGGGACCGATGTCCCTCATCGACGTCACGGCCGCTCTTGCCCGCGCTGTCGTCACCTGGGAAGACATTCGCTGGCTCAAGCGTATCTGGACCGGGCCGATTGTCGTCAAAGGAGTGCTCACCGCTGACGATGCCAAACGTGCCGTAGCCGAAGGGGCAGCCGCGATTGTCGTTTCTAATCACGGTGGACGTCAACTGGACGGCGCTCCCGCGACCTTGAAAGTGCTCCCAGAAGTGGTTGCCGCCGTCAATGGCCAAGCCGAAGTCCTTATGGATGGCGGGGTTCGCAGAGGCAGCGATATCGTGAAAGCGATTTGTCTTGGCGCACGAGCCGTTCTTCTCGGTCGTGCTTATGCTTTCGGCCTCGCCGCTGCCGGAAGGCCGGGTGTCACGCGCGCGCTCGAGATTTTACGTGATGATATGGAACGTACTCTGCGCCTCCTTGGCTGTCCGTCCGTCTCCGCACTGAATTCCTCCTACTTAAACATTCCCAAACAATGGTGAGTGCGACGCCAGTTACAATTCTTATTTAGGCCAACGCCGACCGATGCATCCAATACCCCATGATGTTCGTGCCATCATTCGCGACTACGGCATGGTTCTCTGCCGTACTTTGCGACCACACCTTTTCCTTCCACAGCAGTATACATACGATTGACGTCCGAGATCTCTTGCTTCACGCCGTTCGACCAGTGAATCTCGATTTGATGATCGATGCGCAATGCAGGATTGAAGATAATCCGTTCAGTCAGGAACGCGCATTGCGGGAGAGTCTAAGGTCATGACGAGAAGACCGCAATTAGATATCAGGCACTTATTTCCATATTTATGCCAGCGTTCTTCTTATAATATGGCGCGAAAGAACAGGGAATACGCGCGGCAAAACCCGCAAGGGGCATGAGCATCTTGCGAATAAATGGCTGCGCGCAAACAATTCACTACATGAAAACCAAATTCCTGTCGTTCACTTCTGTCGCCTTACTGTTGACGTACACAATGAGCGCATTAGCTCAGCTCCCTCCCGAAGCTCGTGCAGGACTGTGGAAGGCACAATGGATCACTTCACCGAGTGCGCCCCAACGGGACAGTGTCGTTTTGCATTTCAGGAAAATGATCGAGACTCCGAAAGTTCTGGAACACTTTGTTGTCCATGTCAGCGCCGACAGCCAATTCATTCTCTGTGTGAACCAGCGTGAGGTCGGGCGAGGTCCTGCGCGCAGTGATCTTGCGCATTGGAAGTACGAAACATACGATCTGGCCTCATTTCTGCGTCCGGGCCGTAATGAGATTGCTGCGACAGTGTGGAGCTTTGGCGTTTCAACCCTGGCTCAGATCAGCGATCGAACTGCATTTGTACTCCGAGGTGATTCGGCGGAGGAAAGTGTCGCTGATACTGACAATAGTTGGGAAGTCGAAGAAGATAAGGGCATACAAACTCTGCCAACCCCGCCGGACATGCAGCGGTTCTACTACGTAGCGGAGCCGGCCGAGCGCATAGATGGCGCACTATTCGATTGGTCTTGGAACGACGCTTCCTCACGCGGCAAATGGGAGAAGGCTGTTCCGATTGGAAATGCCTCCTTGCGAGGAGCGGCACTGCAGAACAACAACTGGCAACTGATGCCGAACTCCCTCCCCGCCATGCAATTGGAACTGACACCGGTTGGACGCGTGGTGCGCGCCTCCGGAGTTGCGCTTCCGGCGGACTTCCCGGGCGCGGGATTCGAAATTCCGGCTCATGCCAGTGTCAGTTTGTTGCTCGATCAATCCCATTTGAATACAGCGTACCCAGAGCTGACAGTGAGTGGGGGAGCCAAAAGCACGATTCGTCTCACCTACGCGGAGGCGCTCGTTGATAGCAAGGGAGAGAAGGGCAATCGCAATGAACTCGCCGGCAAACACATCTTGGGCATCTTCGATGAATTCCTGCCGGATGGTTCCCAAGGGCGACGGTTCATGCCTCTGACTTGGCGTACATGGCGCTATTTGCAGGTCGACGTCAACACTGCTGACCAGCCGCTTCGTATTGAAAATCTCCGTTCCTGGTTCACGGCCTACCCATTCAAAGACCGTGCCCGTTTCGAATCGGACGACCCGTCTCTAAGTCAGATTTGGCAAATCGGCTGGCGGACGGCTCGACTCGATGCGCATGACACCTACATGGATACGCCGTATTACGAGCGAATGCAGTATATCGGCGACACGCGTATCCAGGCTTTGATCTCGTACAGCGTTGCCGGCGATGATCGCCTCGCTCGCCAGGCGATTCAAGCCTTTAATGATTCCCGAATTCCTGACGGCATCACCCGGAGTCGCTATCCGTCATCGGTTACACAGATCATTCCAACGTTCTCGCTATTGTGGATCGGAATGGTGCATGACTTTTGGCGGTATCGCGGAGACGATGGATTCGTTAAAGCGCAAATACGCGGCACAAGGACCGTACTCGACTGGTTTCTCGATAGGCAGAGACCAGACGGACTCCTCGGACACATAACTTGGTGGCCCTTCCTTGACTGGGGACAGGACTTCGCATTTGGCATGCCGCCCCAGGATGCGGACGGTGGATCTTCTCCCATCGCGCTTCAATACATTGAAGCGCTTCGTTACGGCTCAGAGCTGGAATCAACCTTGGGAGACTCGACTCGTGCGCAACGCTATCGCGAAGCTGAAAGTCGCGCGGTAAATGCGATTCGCAAATTGTGCTGGAATAATACCAATGGTTTGATCGCCGATACCCCTGCCCAGAAACACTACAGCCAGCATGCGAACATTCTCGGTGTATGGCTCGACGTGATTCCGCGAGAACAACAGAAGGATGTTCTCACCAAAATCCTCTCCGTGAGCGACCCCGGTTTTACGTCAACCGGCCCCGTTCCGGAGATGACTAAGGCCACTTACTACTTTCGATTCTATCTGGCCCGCGCGATCGAGCACGCAGGCATGGGAGATCAATATCTGACTCTGCTTAAGCCGTGGCGGGACATGGTCGCTTTAGGACTTACGACATGGGCTGAGCAACCCGAGCCAACAAGGTCAGATTCCCACGCCTGGAGTGCTCATCCGAATTTTGACTTGCTCAGCATCGTCGCCGGAATTCGACCGAAAGCGCCCGGCTTCTCAAGCGTCAGTATCGAACCTCATCTGGGCCTATTACGCAATGTGGTCTCCGCCGTACCAACTCCTAAGGGGATGATCGAGGTGAATTACGTTTCCAAGAGCTCCGGAGTGAGTGCTGAGATTAATCTCCCCTCGAATGTGGTGGGGGAATTGGTCTGGAAGGGAAAGACTCTTACCCTGCATCCTGGTCATCAACAAATAATATTGCCGTGAGACGAGAACGATAGGTATGAATTAATCTGGCAAACGCAGCTTGCGCTGCAATTCATGAAATCGCGGACTGGCACGCAAAGTGTCCATCTGTGGGTCAACTTTCAGGAAAACGATTGCGTTGGAGTGGTCGCTATACGCCTTTTCAAGCCAGTCCAAGGCCTGGTCCTTTTCGCCGAGGCCCGCGTAGACGATAGCCACATAGAAAGGCGAAACATACTGTTTCTTCGCTTGCTGCATCAATTGGTCCAGTAGATTTCTTGCTTCGGTGGTTCTCCCGGACACGGCATAGGTTCGCGCGAGGGCAGCGAGGACTGGTGGACTGTTCTGGGAGATGGCGGCGGCGCGCCGAAGCTCTGTAATCGCCTGGTCATATGCTTTTTTCTGTTCGTACGCCTGACCAAGAACAAGGTGCGGAAGAAGAAAGTCTGGATCCATATCGATAGTGTTTCGCAACTGTTCGATGGCCTGGTCATATTCGCGCGCCATATAGAGGCGCGAGCCCAAACTGAAATTCATGCTGATGGAGAGGGGATCCAGGTCATGCGCGCGATTCATCTCCGCGATGCTCTCGCTGGTACGCCCCATGCCCATCAAGTAAAGTGAATTCCGCTGATAAGCGGTGGCGTAGCTGGGATTCAGTTCTGCCGCGCGTCGAAACCCACTGGCGGCTGAATTCCAATCCCAATCGTAGTTGAAGCGCACGGTGGCGAGCGAAGTGTGGGCTTCGGCTAACGTGTTATCTAGTTCCAGCGACTTGAGAGCGGCGGCGCGGGCTTTGGGAGCCACTTCCGCTGCGGGGACCGTTCCAACTATCACCGAGCCAATGATGCTGTAACAATCCGCCAGGCCAGCGTAGGCCAGTGCGTAGTTTGGATCCTTTTCAATGGCGATCTGAAAATAGTTGATGGCTTTGGTCAGGCCTTCCTGGGATCTTTTGTTCCAGTAATAACGACCCTTGAGGTAGTTATCGTAACTCTGCGTGCTGACCGGGCGGGTGGAAGCGAGCCGCACCTGGTCCTCGGGCGTCAGTTTGACTCTGATTTCATTCACGATGGCGCTGGCCACATGGCTTTGCAGAGTGAGGATATCGCCCAACTGGCTCTCGTAAGATTCCGCCCAGAGATGGCGGTCAGTAGCCACCTGCACGAGCTCTGCAGTGATTCGCACCCGGTCACCAGAACGCAACACCGTGCCCTCCACGACGGCATCGACATTCAAATCTCGCGCAATCTGTGAGAGCGTTTTGTGCGTTCCTTTGTATTCCATGGATGACGTTCGGGAAATGACGCGCAGCGAGCGGATCTTAGCAAGATGCGCGATCAGTTCGTCGGTCATGCCATCCGCGAAGTACGCTTGGTCCTTGTCGGCGGAAAGATTCTCGAAAGGCAGGACGACAAGCGAGGTGATCTGCGAGGCGGGTGCGGCAACAACGGAAGTCTTGCGCAAATAGTGGGCCCCAACCACACCCGCGACGACAATCACGAGCAGGAAGATCGCGCCCGACATTACCGTCGGCCGCGACAGGCGGCCAACCGCCCTGGCAGCCGTCGCCGGAAGTTCGGGCGAAAGAAGAGGGAGCGTTGGGTTATCTTTTGCAAGGAAGCTTGGAGACACGCCGGCCTGACCCGTTTGCGTTTGAGTCGTTTCGGTTACGGAGGCTGGTCTCTCCTCGACAGGCGCAACGAAGCGGTAGCCACGACGTGGAAGCGTTTCGATGAAGCGCGGATTTTCGGAGGAATCGCTTAACACCTCACGGAGTCGCATGACTGCAGTATTCAGGCTGTGATCAAAGTCGACGAAGGTGTCGCCGGGCCAGAGGCGGCGCTGGAGTTCCTCCCGTGTGACCATTTCCCCGCGGTGCTCCAGAAGGATGGCGAGGATCTGACACGGCTGCTCCTGAAGCTTGATGCGAATGCCATGCTTGTGCAGTTCTCTGGACCGGAGATCGAACTCATAAACGCCGAAGCGCACCGAGTTTGCCGGCAGGGCGGACTGTTTCATGGGGTCGCCTAAGAAAGCGAAACCCGAGTATAGACCCGCCTACTGCGGTCGTCAAAGAGGCTGATGTGTTATCAGTGCTTCTAAGTCGTTTATTTTGTTCAGGCGGTGTGTGACAAATAAATGCTTTCGATGTGACGCAGTAGGACTTGCAATCCTTGACAAGGGGCAGCACAGTGCCGGTCATGCTGGGGGTGTCCGCATAGGCGGACAAAACAAAGGCCCGAACAAATCGTCGAGGATTTGAGCAAGTGGTGCCTGCCACGAGATGGGATGCTTTCGTGTCCGGAACCTCCGCCTGGCAAATCTGGAGGATGAGATGAGCTTCGCTGGAAGACGGAACGGCTTGGGGCTGAGAATCGGCGCGATCATGCTTGCGCTCTTGGTTACAAGCGGAGGACTTGCGTGCGTGGCACATGCCCAGGCGGTAGGAGCCTCGTTGTCAGGTCTGGTCACCGACGAACGCGGTGGCCCCGTGCCGGGTGCCACGGTAAGCATCAAGAACGTGGGCACAGGCGTAGTTCGAGAGGTCAGCACGAACGGAGACGGCTTCTATTCCGCACCCAACTTGCTTCCGGGCACGTATGAAGTCCGTGTGACAGCGCAGGGATTTCAGACCCTCGTCCAAAAAGAAATCGGTCTCACGGTTGGGGCGCAGCAGGCTTTGAACTTGAGTCTGAAAGTGGGTCAAGTGAATGAAACCGTCGAGGTAAAGGCCGCTCCTCCCGACGTTCAAACGGCATCTTCCACCATCAGCGCAACAGTGGACTCCACAACAGTGCGGGAGTTGCCGCTGAACGGCCGCGATTGGACCTCACTAGCGGCGCTCGAGCCAGGAGTCACGAGTATCCCCAATCAAGTCGGAACCGGATTCAGCGCCAATAAAGGCAACCGCGGCTTCGGAAATCAATTGAGCGACTCTGGCCACCGCGCCAACGAAAATAGCTACCGGGTCAATGGAGTAGGCATCAACGACTATTCGAACGGAGCGCCGGGAGGCGCGAGTGGCGGTAATTTGGGAGTGGACGGGATCCAGGAGTTTTCTGTTCTAACGAGCAACTACACCGCCGAGTACGGACGTACTTCCGGTGCGGTTATCAACGCCATTACCAAGAGCGGCACGAACGATTTTCACGGAACTGCATTCTTCTTCGACCGCGATAAGATTTTCGATGCCAAGAACTTTTTCGATGTTCCCACGAAGCCCATCCCTCCTTTCCGGCGCATTCAGTTCGGAGCCTCTGGTGGTAGGGCGCTCGTCAAGGACAAGACGTTTGTCTATGGCACCTACGAGGGAGTACGCCAGAACAGGCCCGGCTCCCAAACCATCCACGTCCCCACCGACGCTCAGCGTGCCCTGGCGGTTCCCGCTGTCGCGCCGTACATGAAGCTATGGCCGGAGGCCCCGGCCGGCACACCCATCGACGGCAACGGAATTACGCAGACATTTAACGTGGCTCTGCCGAGTATTTCGAACGAGAACTACTTCACAGCAAGGGTAGACCAGAAGTTCTCTGACAAAGACAATCTAGCCGTCAGCTACTTCTGGGATTCCGGCCCGCAGTCACAGCCCGACCCGCTCTTGAACGCTATCCATCAGGTTTTCTCTCGTCGCCAGATGGCCAGCGCCGAAGAAACCCATATTTTCAGCCCCGCTTTGGTCAACACGTTTCGCGCAGGTGTGAGCCGGGTACGAGGCGATATCAACGATCCTGTTTCCGGCGACGCCGTCGCGAAAGACACGACTCTCGCTATCGCGCCTGGCGCGGCTGGACCGCCACAAATCGGAGTACCGGGCGTCCTCACAACGGCGATTGGGTTGGGGGGGCTCAACCGGTTTCTGCACCGCTGGACTTCCGGCCAATTTTATGATGATGCCTTCCTTACTCGACGTACGCATGCCCTGAAAATGGGATTTGCCTTCGAGCGTATGCTCTACAACATTACGGAAAAGCTGAGTCCAAATGGAAGAATGAACAATTATCCCAATTTGGCAGCCTTACTGAACAACACACCCAATAGGCTCAATGCCCTCGCCCCGGGAGGATCCAGTGGGGTCGCCATTCGAGAGAGCCTATTCGCGGGATATCTTCAGGACGATTGGCGCTTCCGCCCGAACCTCACCATTAATATGGGTGTGCGCTACGAGTTCACGACGCTGCCGAAGGACGCCAACAACAAAATCCAGGAAATTACGACCCTCGCGAATTGTTCCGCTAACCCAACTGCGTGTGGGCCAGTTCATGTCGACAGTTTTATAGCCAGCAATCCCACGAGTAAAAACTTCGAGCCCCGGATTGGCTTTTCCTGGGACCCTTTCAAGAATGGGAAAACCGCTGTGCGCGGAGGGTTTGGCATTTTCGATGTGCCGCCGCTTCCCTATGAGTTTGGCCTGAATACCTCGGCGACCTTTCCGTACCAGATCATCGGCTTTGACAGAACCGCTACCTTGGGCAGTGGCATTGATCCCAATATTAGTTTCAACCCCCAAGCTGTCCGGAATCGCTTCGTGCAGCAAGATCCCAAGCGCGCCGACGTGCTCAACTGGAACTTCAACATCCAACGCGAGCTGGCCCCGACGTGGATCCTGATCCTCGGCTATGTGGGCTCGCGCTCCGTGCATTTGTCCGTTGCTGCCGACGACATCAATCTTGTTCAACCCACGGTAACTTCCGCAGGACTTCTCGTCCCTTGTATTCCAACCAAGCTTCAACCCGGTAAAGGTTGTGGAACCCAGGCCACCGGGACGGCCATCAATCCAAATTGGGGAGGCGGTACGGCCGGGGCGGGCATTCGCCCCGTTGTTTTTGACGGCGCGGCCTCTTATGGAGCCGCTCAGGCGCAACTTAAGAAAACCATGAGTCACGGTTTTCAAGGCCAGGTCTCCTACACATTCGGCAAGTGCAGAGACACAAGCTCGGCACCGGTTACCGGAGACACGTACCTCAATTCCATCGCCGTGCCCCTCTTGCTCGTCAAATCTTACAGAGTGGGTGCGTGCGACTTTGACGTGAGACAAACACTGGTGGGCACATTCATCTGGCAAGTTCCGGGGCCAAAGTCCGGGACAGCTTCGTATCTGGCCGGTGGTTGGGAGCTTGGCACCATCATCACCGCGACGACTGGCTCGCCATTTACACCGACAATCGGAGGAGGCGGTGATCCCCTGGGCACGGGCTTTAACGGGGACTTTTCCATGGACTTTGCGAACCTTGTTCAGGGTTGCAACCCGGTTCAAGGCGGCGTTAAATACCTCAACACAAAATGCTTCGCTCTCCCGCAGGCGACCCCTGATATCGCCGCACAGTGCCAGCCCTTTGGGTTCAGAACCCCTAACCCGAGCAAGGGCGATCCCGGGAGTGGGGGCATTGCGGGCACTTGCACGAATCTTGTTGGCAACGCAGGGCGCAACAGCATCTACGGGCCGGGCCTCACGACTGTAGACTTCTCCATCTTCAAGAACACTCACGTTCCGAGAATTTCGGAAACGTTCAATATCCAATTTCGGGCGGAGTTCTTCAACATCCTGAATCACCCAAATTTTGCCGCTCCTAATTTTTTGAACGATGCGAACAATTCAATCTTCGACGCCGGCGGAGTGCCGATAGCGAAGGCCGGTGTGATTGGTTCCACATCCACGGAGGCACGGCGCATTCAGCTGGGGCTGAAGCTGATCTGGTAAAAGTAAACCTTCAACGAAGGGGGCTGGCTTCAGATGCCGGACTTGCCCTCGGATTCGGCCTGCTCCTATGTCTGCACTGAATTGAGAGGTTGATCATGATGATCAGGCCTTTCAGCTCTTTTTCAATTCTTCCTTGAAAAGGTGACGCAGGTGGGTACTCAGAATAATATGCGCCCATGATCATGTCCTCCGATCGGAAATCCAAGATATGGTCTGTGATTCGCGTCTCCAGCGGAAATTTTCTGGAGATGTACGATTTCATGGTATTCGGCTATTACGCCTCCGCGATCGGCAAAGCCTTTTTCCCGAGCGGCAACCCATTTGTATCGTTGATGCTGTCGCTGATGACGTTTGGAGCGGGCTTTCTGATGCGGCCCCTTGGAGCCATTGTGCTCGGCGCGTACACCGATCGCCACGGGCGCCGTGCTGGCCTCCTTCTGACATTGGGCCTAATGTCGGTCGGAATCTTCTCCATTGCGTGCGTGCCCGGATACACCACGATCGGATTGTTCGCCCCACTGTTGGTGCTTATCGGGCGGCTGCTTCAAGGTTTTTCGGCAGGCATGGAATTGGGCGGCGTCTCTGTCTATTTATCTGAGATCGCCACACCAGGCGACAAGGGCTTCTATGTCAGCTGGCAATCTGGAAGCCAGCAAGTGGCCGTCATGTTCGCTGCACTCGTCGGAGTCGTACTGAATTCCAAGCTCCCGCCGGAGAAAATGACGGCATGGGGATGGCGTGTTCCGTTGCTTCTCGGCTGCGTGATTATTCCGTTTCTCTTCAGGCTCAGACGTTCCCTCCAGGAGACGGATGAGTTCATCGCCCGCAAGCACAGGCCAAGCACGTCGGAGATTCTCCGCTCGCTCAAAGCCAATTGGGGAATCGTGGTCATCGGAACCATGATGGTGACGATGACCACGGTTTCTTTCTACATGATCACCGCCTATACGCCCACTTTCGGTAACACCGTGCTTCACATGGCAGCCAGAGACAGTCTGATCGTCACCCTCTGTGTGGGAGCATCCAACCTCTTCTGGCTTCCGGTCATGGGAGCTCTGTCCGACCGGGTTGGTCGTCGCCCATTGCTTCTGGTTTTCACCATCCTCATGCTGGTTACCGCCTACCCCGCGATGCTGTGGCTAGTTCGGGAGCCTACGTTCGCGAGGCTCTTGGCCGTCGAGCTATGGTTGTCATTCCTCTACGGCAGCTATAACGGCGCCATGGTTGTTTTCCTCACGGAGATCATGCCGATCGATGTTCGGACTTCGGGATTTTCGCTCGCCTATAGCTTGGCCACCGCTGTGTTCGGCGGTTTTACACCTGCGATCAGCACTTACCTGATCCACCTGACGGGGAATCGTGCGATTCCGGGATTGTGGTTGTCCTTCGCTGCCGCGTGCGGAATTGTTGCCGCCCTCTTGGCCAGACCGCCGCAAGTGACAAGTGAAACTCACTGAAGAACGGACCTGCCCCGAACTAGGCATAGTCGAGGCAAAGCAGATTCATCACGGAACTGCGCGGCTCAGAGTTCTTTCCCATGCCGAAATGGATGGCTACTACTACATCGGCGGAGGACGTGGGTACTACGGGTCGATTTATGCTGTGCGAATTTGAAATTATCCTAGAGCCATCCGTGCCCGCGGCAAGCCTTTAATTAAGCTCTAAACCGGTATCATTCCGTGGACGGACCCCCGACTGACAACGTGGCGAAAATGAGAAATCCGCAGTCGGAAAACTAACGGGCAGCAAGGCGACAGTCTCAATTCGTCGCGACCGGCTTGGAGAGAGGCACGTTTAGCTGTAGCGGGGCTTCGGTATTTGCCGATTCTACTTGCCGATGGAGCCGTCGCTCTAATACTAACGAAAACGCAACCGTTCCCAAACAACTCGCCCACGGCACCAAGGGCGATACCCAGAAAAAGTGCGTGCCGTAACGCAATGCCGCGAGCCAAATCAAAGTACAGAGCAGCCCTCCGATGATCGCCGCCAGGCGTCGTTGGTCTTTCCAGGGGAGGCTAAACGAACAGACCGCCTCCACCAGTACGGCAAAGGGAAAGGCAACAACGAGGTCCACGAAGTAATGCTCCCCTGTACCGAGTGTTGCGAGAACCGTGAAGCCAAGAAATGCGAATGCCACGCCGCGCTCCCACCAGGAAAGTCCGCGCGAATACCACCATACCAGCAGCACCCATGCCATATGAAGAGAAGGTATGGCATTTGGCAGACCAACGATTTTCACCGGTTCCACGAACAACCGAGATACGTCGTTCGTTGAAAGAGGCCGGTACGGAAATTGCTCCCGAAAGAGATGTATGGGCCCAAGTCCTGGAAAGAGATTGTAAAAGAGAATGCCCACAGGTCCGGTGGCCAGGAAAGTCACAAAAGATGGCACAGCTTTTTCACCTAGGCGGAGGAGCCGGCCCACATAGACCAAACCAATGGGGATCGCCAATCCAATATAGAAAATCAGGCTAGTCACTCGCAGGGACGGCCACCTTGCAAAACCTTGCGCCACAAGAAACGGGAACTGCAAACCGAGGCTGGCATCGAAGGAGTAGAGGTACAGGTCGAGGACCTTCGGGTGAGCCGCCGCTGTCCACTCCAGGAGGTTGCTGGCGAAATATTCGGAACCGACCAAGAGAAGCGCGGGAACAAAACCCAGGGCCAGCAGTTTGCGGGATGCACCCTCTGCCCAAGCAGTGCGGACGCCCAGAATGACCAAGCTGCTTAGTCCGGCGAAAGAAAACCATGACGCTAGAATGAGCTTGTAGTGCAGTAGTTGGAAATCAATGGCCGCGAAAAGAAATGTCCCGCAAAGAACCAATAGTGCATCCCGCCAGGAAGGAAGGATGCGGAGATGAATGACGATAACGCTGGCGAGAGTGCATGCAAAAAAGATGGAGACGACCGCTTCCGTGTAGAATTGCCGATTTTGGCCCAGCCAGATACCGCTTGCGATCAACAGAAATGTGACGATGATTCTTGCGACCTGCTTGGGAAACATCGTGTTCCCCCTCGTTTTAGTTTTCGCCGTGGAGTAGCCCTCCCAAATCAGCGGCTTGCACATTCATATTTGACCACGAAGAAGCACTTTGTTAGCCCGCGGTCAGTCAATAGAAAACCAATCGGTAAACGAAGACACGAAAAATCCAAGGCACGCCTTTTCCTGAGCGTTTGGCGGCGATTCCGAAACTCCCGGATGATTCACAACCGTAGTCATTGGTTGGCTTTTGCCGGATCGAGTCTCTTTTGAGTCTCTTTAGACCGGATATTGATGAACCATGCACATCTCCCGAAACGGACTACCTTCCACTCTTCCCAGTTGCTTCAAAATATCGAAGACCGCAGATTCGTGGCGGCTGTGACACTCCTGGCAAATCAGAGCGCCCATGATTACGACACCCGTCGCCGCTTTGTTGTTGTTCGACTTCATTCTTCTGTTGGGAGTGACCCTTTTCTTCGATAGGACGCACCGGCAAAAGGAAGTTTTTTTTCTTGCCTTGCTGTTTTTCTGCTCCGGCATACCCGCGCTCGTCTATCAGATCGTCTGGCAGCGCGCCCTCTTCGCGATTTACGGCGTAAATGCTCAATCAGTCGCTGTGGTGGTCACGGCTTTCATGGTGGGACTGGGAATTGGGAGTCTCGTAGGTGGCCGTCTCTCCGCACGATTTCCCAGGCACGGCATACTGATCTTCGGTATCGCCGAACTTGGCGTCGCCGGGTTCGGTCTCAGCTCGCTGCGCATTTTTCACTGGGTGGCCGCCTATACGGCGGGCGCCAACCTTATTTCGACCATTTTCTTCAGCTTTCTTTTGCTATTCGTTCCAACAGTTCTGATGGGCGCCACACTTCCGCTTCTGGTTGAGTATCTGGTATTGCGGACAAATCGAGTTGGCACGTCCGTTTCTACTCTGTATTTCGTCAACACTTTCGGCTCCGCCGTCGCCTGCTATCTTTGCGCCACGTTTCTGCTGCGTGACTTTGGACAATCGGGCGCCGTGATGTTAGCGGCCTGCATAAATGCAGCGGTCGGCGCTGCGGCGTACTTCTACGGCCGGAGTGCCCGGAGAAGTTCCAAGGAAGACACTCCAGCTACACTGCAAACATCCTCCGCCTCGGCGACTGTGCCGCTTCTGCAGGCGGTGCTCCTTGCAGGACTTTCTGGTTTTATCGCTCTCGGCTTTGAGATCATCTGGTTCCGCATTTTTTCGCTTGCTTCATCGGATCGCCCACCAGCCTTTGCTCTGCTCCTGTCCACCTACCTCGCGGGCATCGCTGCGGGCTGCATTGTGTCAGAGAAGCTGACGGCAAGCCGCCGGCCAGAGACGCTGGTTTATGTTATCGGGGCGTTGCTAGTTCTCTCCGGCGGATTCTCGGCGTATTTGCCGCCTCTCGTCGCGGCGATGATGGCACGGAACATCCCCTTTTTGGCCAGCGCCCCGGCATTTTTTGTGACTGCGGCACTAATCGGATCGGTTTTTCCCCTCCTCTGCCAGTTGGCAATCCGTGCCGATCGCGAAGCAGGGCAGGGTGTAAGTCTCATATATATTTCCAATATCGCGGGCTCGGCTCTTGGCAGTCTGGGATTCGGATTCGTGCTCATGCATCATTTTGGGCTTAGGGAGATGTCGTTGGCACTGGGGCTTATCGCTGTTCTTTCGGGCTCTATTGTCTTCATTTTCCATCAGGGCAGGCGAGGCTTACCTCCTGTTTGGGCCGTCATCATGATCGCTGTGTCGCTGATCGCGGTTCCTTCCTCACTCAGATTCTATTCGTTGCTTTTCGAGAGGCTCGTGTTTGGCCATCGCCCCGAAGCTGCGGTCCCATTTGCCGTCATCCTCGAAAACCGTAACGGGGTGATAGGAGTCACTCAGGACGGAGCGGTTTTTGGGGGAGGCGTATATGACGGCTATTTCAATGTTGATCCGACGAATGACCAGAATCTTGTCGCGCGCGCATATCTTCTCAGCGCCTTCTCGCCTGCGCCAAAACGTATTCTTGTCATTGGTCTGGCCTCGGGCTCTTGGGGACAAATCCTCGCAAGTCATCCGGAAGCAGAAGTACTCGACGCGGTTGAGATCAATCCCGGGTATCTTCAGCTCATTCCGCAATATTCGATGGTCCGGTCGTTTCTCCAGAACCCCAAGGTCCACATCTACGTGGACGACGGCAGGAGATGGCTTCTTGCTCACCCCTCGGTACGCTACGACGCGATCATTTCTAACGCAACTTTTAACTGGAGAGATCACAGCACCGGCCTCCTCAGCGTCGAGTTTCTCACGCTGATTCGCTCGCACCTCAATCCCGGTGGCGCGTATTATTTCAACACAACAGAATCTGACGAGACGATTGCAACCGCCCTGAGAATTTTCCCGTATGGCCTGCGGGTAATCAACTTCGTTGCAGTGAGTGACTCTCCGATTCCAGTCGATAGGCAGCGCTTGATGGAGATCCTCCGCCGCTACAAGCTTGATGGCAAATCGGTCTTCGACCCGCTTAACCCCGCGGCAGAAAAAGTCTTGGCCGCCTACATGGCCTTAATCGATACACTCAACGAACCCCCACGGTTTCTGGGCATGGAATCCTCCGATTCCCTTCGCAACCGCTTGGGACCCCGGCTCATCATCACTGATAACAACATGGGGCTCGAATGGCGGAGTAACCCCTCGATTGCCTGGCACTAAGCCTTGCCTTTTTCCCTCCTGCGGCTTTGCGCGTGCGCGACATGTAAGTGGAAATCAAGCCGCCCGTCGGCCCTCCCAGTAATCTTCAAAGCGGCGGTTGAGATGACAGCAGCGCAGAGCGAGAATCGCGTTGGCTCCCCGCACGGTCCAGAACATACCAGATCGTTTG
>WNFG01001785.1_pt1 | contig 24559 bp, 22 predicted proteins | sample 5400431 | NCBI WGS metagenome assembly WNFG01 (sample SAMN13153346, study PRJNA577476) | soil metagenome | isolation source: 120 cm saprolite under Douglas fir tree site 2 hole 3 replicate 2 | place: USA:California | collected 2015-04-18 | reverse complement strand
CTTTAAGTTGGATGCAGCGACCGGAAGTATGCAGAGCATTTTTATTACCACCCCTCCCGGTTGTAACGGTGCTGGCATCTGGACGACACCCGCAGTTGATACGCAGGATGGCTCAATTTACATTACCACAGGCACACAGGGTTCGTTCACCACCTGCAAGGAGCCGTATGCTATCGCCCTGGTCAAGCTCAGTTCCTCGGACCTGACGGTGCTGGATCACTGGCAAATCCCTGTTTCTCAACGCGGGCCTGATAGCGATTGGGGAGCGACACCCACACTGTTCCAGGCGAATATCAAGGGTGTCTTGCACAATTTGGTGGGGGCGGTAGACAAGAACGGCATCTATTATGCCTTTGACCGGACCGGCCTGAGCAAAGGTCCAATATGGACAGCCACGATCTCTGTAGGAGGGGAGTGTCCCCAATGTGGACAGGGCAGTATCTCTTCCAGCGCCTGGGATGGCACTACGCTCTATGTGGCTGGAGGCAACACGACTATCAATGGCACCAGTTGTAAGGGGAGCTTGCGGGCACTTGACCCGGCTAGCGGTGCCTTTAAATATGAGCACTGTTTTATAGATGGGCCGGTCATCGGGGCTGTCACGGCAGTCCCAGGTGTGGCAGCCATTGTGGAGGGACCAAACCTGGTCCTGATCGCTACCGCCACGGGGAAAACCCTCTTCACTTCTAAAGGATCCGGGATTAGCTTCTATGGCTCACCATCTATCTCGAACGGTGTGCTCTACATTGGAAGTAAGAATAAAGCACTGTACGCGTATGGAACCTGAATTGGCTCACTCCTGGTGAAAAGGATGGTAGGAAGCGGCCCGCACTGAACCCGGTGCGGGCCGCTTCTTTTATGAGGTCCTGGTTGGCACCTATAATTACAGGAGGGGTATGCAAGGCAGGCATAGAAATGCAGTTGGTAGTCATGCTATAATGATGTAGTCACGTCTTCACCCAGAGAGTCAATAGACCCGTCAGGGTAGAGGGGGTATAGTAAGTAGTGCAGAATAAAGTATGGTGCCACTTGTGAATACATATCTTTAGGAAGGATCACCGAGATGAGTTCCATTAATCCCGTTGTGCAAGTAGCGCAGCAATTGATGCTGGGAGGTGCTGTCAGGCAAAATCACGCGCTTGAGCATGCCACGATAGTACTCCTGAGTAAAAAATATCCTGATATACGCCTGGCCGGCATCTCTTTTGCAGCCGGTTTTTTTGTGTTCGGTGATGTACCAACGGAGGCTGTCCTCCCAGCGGCACAAGAAGCATTGAACTTGTTGCGTACGACTTCTCCCGAGCTGGCAATTCATGAGCGCTGTGGTACTAACCTGGCCGTCACGGCAATGCTGACAGGGCTTTCTGCCATGACAGTCGCCAGGTTGCGCCGGCCCTTTGGTACTGCCAATAACGTGATCCTGGCGACGACGGCTGCCATCATTCTGTCGCGTCCCCTGGGACTCTCGGTGCAGCGGCATGTCACCACGCAAACACCTAATGCGTCTATGAAGATCATCGAGGTGAAACCTCTCTCCTTTTTTGGAACCCCGGCTCATTTTGTGAGTACGGATAACCCCGAGGCTTCTGCGTTGTTCTCATAATCAACGCAAAAGAGGTTGTTATGGAGCGCAGTCGTTTTTTAGTAGAGACGAGCTGGTTAGCTGAGCACCTGCATGAGCAACACCTGCGCGTTGTAGATATGCGTGGCTATGTGCGTACCGTGGAGAGCGATGGCGTACAGGAAGCATCGTATGTTGGCGCGCGTGAGGAGTACGAAAAGGCGCACATACCGGGCGCTGTGTATATCGACTGGACAAGCGACATCGTTGATCCTGACGACCCTATCGAGGCTCAGGTAGCTCCCGCCGAGCGTTTTGCAGAGGTGATGGGCCGCCTGGGTATCGGCGATCAACAGCTTGTTGTGGCCTACGATGCACACCCCGCCTCGCAGTTCGCTACGCGCCTGTGGTGGGCGCTCAAATACTACGGTCACGAGCAGGTCGTGGTGTTGAATGGGGGGTTTCCCAAATGGCGGCGTGAAAACCTGCCGCTGACGGATGCCATTCCCGTGTATGCTCCTGCCACCTTCACTCCTGTAGTCCGACCGGAACTACGAGCCACTGCCGAAGACGTGCTAGCCTTACTGGGCCAACAAGATGTTGCGCTGGTCGATGCTCGTGATAAAGGACAGTACACGGGTGCAATTGTGCGTAAACCCGGTCGCTCGGGCCATATTCCAGGCGCTCTGAATATCCCACGCGAAGAGCTCATTGATGCAGCGACGGGTACATTTCGTGGCAATGAAGAGCTTGCCCAGGTTTTCTCAGCCGCACATGTCTCACCACAGCAGCATATTGTCGCTTACTGCAATGGTGGTGTTGCCGCCACGACTGTGCTCTTTAGCCTGGCAATGCTTGGCTATCCCTCGTTGACAAATTATGATGGCTCCTGGAACGAGTGGGGTAAACGCCAGGATTTGCCAACTGAACTCTGACGGTATTAGGAAGGCTCGCTGGAATTCCCAAATGCAAGATGAACTGAAAGACCTGCTTGATCTCAACGAGGTCATGCGGGCTTTTGGCGTAGATGAATGGCACGATCTTGGCCAGGTTGAGTCTGCGCATGGTGGATCGCCGAGTATACTGGTTGAAATACAAGGGCAACGCTACATCCTCAAAGAACGACCCGAAAGACCTGCGGGTGAGAGCGCCGGCAATACAAACCACGGCTATGCCTTCCAACGCTATTTGCGAGAAGCCGGTATTCCTATCCCGCCGCTGTGGTTAACACCGCAGGGAGAGCCTCTAGTGACGCTTGACGAGGATGCGTTCGAGCTACAGCAGTGGGTAGATGGCGCAATATACAATTCTGCGGACCCGCGTAATCTTAAGTGGGTGTCCTCTGCTGGTGCGATGCTGGCTCGATTGCACCAGGCTTCGCGCGGTTATGCAGGGCCTGTATATCGCTGGCCGCCTGAGGCACAGGCCGGGGGGCTGGTGCAGGGTTGGCTGAACTTTGCGCGAGGCAAGGCAGAACAAAGTGAAGTATATGCTGTTACTGCTGCGCTTTCAAACCTGGTCGATCAGTGGGAAGCCGTGCTGCCTGCCGCGATGATGTCCATTGGCTCCGTTCGTGGCCTGCCCGAGTTTCATATTCATGGCGACTATCACGCGCTAAACTTGCGTTTTAACTCCCAGGGTGTCAGCGCGGTATTGGGGTTGGATGCATCTCGCTGGGAGAAGCGCGTCATCGAACTTGCCTACGGCCTCTTCTATTTCAGTGCTCTCGAGTGGCAGGCTAACAATACCTTGACGCGCCCGCTCGTGAAACGCGGCTTAGAACCTGAACGCGCTGGTCGCTTCCTGGGAGCGTATGGGGCGATTTACCCTCCTGTTGCCGGTGAGGCGCAACTACTGGCGGATGCTTTAACGCTGGTTGCGCCGATCATCACCGTAAATGGCCCGCTGGAAGATATTTTCTTCACGCAGGGGGAGATCGAGGAAGCTTTGATTGACGATGTGCTGGAGCGCATGGCCTGGGCTGCTTCTCTTCCCTCCTGGCTGGGTCGTGTGCGACGTTCGTTCGCCGACATGTGGCGGTGATGCTTTTTACCTTGTTAATCAGGATATCGGAACATTCACCAAGGGCCGATAATGCGGTTTAACAAATTCATCGGGATAGCGGAACAGCCGACAAAGGCCGATAAATCGGTGGTGTGCACGATAAATCGGCACCTACTGGTGGCCGGATGAATTTGTTACTCTACATAATCAAGGCATTCCGGCATTTTTGTGCCCTTTTCTTCTATTGGTGCGTGATCTCACGGCAACTGTGAACAGCGTGTGGAGCACTCTGCTCAGGCAGTTTCATTCTCATACCGAGCGCGATGAGGTATGTGCCGAGGTTTCCAATAAGGCGCCGCGTTACGCTGTGACGAGTCGTGTGCAGACTTGCCAGTAGATGACCTTGTTCTATCTCGCGTTGTCGCTCCTGAACGCGCTCAGCTATGAGCTTCTCAAGGATATAGATGTTTGGAATCATCGCATGGCTCCTTCTGTGTATTGATGAGGGCGTGTCTGAGAAGTCAATTTGAAACTGTCTCGTGGATATGCGACCTGGCATTGGATGTGCTTTTCAGACACGCTCTGGTATCCTATCGCTTAAACACTGAAATATCTTGCATCATTTTTTGAGAAAAAAATTGCGCAAGGTAATCGGCTTTGATGTGATAGGATAGTAGAAAGGAGAAGACCCGGCATTACTATGCGAGATACAGTTTCAATGAAGGCAGGTCATGATCCTGTGATACAAGAGAGAGCTGCCCGGTTCGCGGCTGCGTTCTCAGACGATAGAGAGGGTTTGCTGATGGCTGCTCGCCCGCGTCTGCGCCGCCTTGCACAGTTGCGGGGAGTTGCCCCTGATGCTATCGATGATGTGGTTCAAGAGACATTGCTGGAAGCCTGGAAACACCTGGACCGCCTCCAATCGCTTGAAGGCTTTCACGCCTGGGTCGATGAAATTTGCCGTAACGTCTGCCGCCGCTATGCCCGAAAAATGCAGACAGACCTGCTGCGGTATGTTCCCTTACTCAATCCATACCATCTCGATGATGACGAGCATGGTGAGGTCGAAGCAACGGGTATCCTCGATTCACGCTCTCTCGACCCCGTCGAAGCGCTGGACCGTCAAGATCTGACGGTGCTCCTTAACCGGGCGCTTGGCGCCCTGCCCGGCACCGCACGTGAGGTGGTAGAATTATGTTACCTTTTTGAGCTTCCTCAGCGTGAGGCGGCCATGCGCCTGGGGCTCACCATCAGCGCTTTGGAAGCACGCTTGCATCGTGCTCGCCTGCAACTGCGACAGATCCTCGGCGGCCCTTTACGCGCTGATGCAGAGTCTCTTGGGCTGGCTCTCGATCAAGAGCTAGCCGCTGGATGGAGAGAGACACGCCTCTGGTGTAACGTCTGCGGCCAGCGCAGGCTCCAGGGAATCTTTCTGCCTCAACCGGGGGGGAGCGTGAACCTGCACCTGCGCTGCCCTGATTGCGCACAGCTTTATGGCCTCGAGCTGCACAGCAAGGGCCTGGTCCAGTTAGACGGAGTACGGTCGTTCCGGCCAGCATGGAAGCGCACCATGCAAGGGGTGACGCAACTACTGATGCAGGCTCTTGCACGAGGTTGGTATCCCTGCCCTTACTGCGGAACGCCTGCGTCTATACAGTTGGTTGACAAGGATGAGGTTCCCAATCTGGATCCAGGGGTGCGAGCAGTTCCGTATCAGTTCTGGGTAAGATTGTATTGTTCCCGCTGTGGAGAAGAAGCGTGTTCACCTGGCCCTATGATGTCAGCCGACGAACTGGTGTACTGGTCGCATCCTCTGACCCGGCAGTTCATCATGCAGCATCCACGTTGCCTCAATGAGCCAGATAGGCTGGTAGAATATGCAGGGCAGCCGGCCATTCGCTTCCAGTTAGCTGATATGAGCAGTGCAGAGCGCTTGACCGTACTGGCAGATCGCAATACATTGCGTGTCCTCGAGATATTCTCGCAGTAGGTTTGTCTGCGATGCAGGTTTTTTCCCCGCTTTCGTATCCTTCCTTAAATTCCCTTACAGGTCACGCTCTACCAAAGGATGGCGAGTTTGACAAGAACGCCAGCTTATCCGCATGTTTGCAGATCAAACTAGATCATCGTGTGCTCAACATATAGACTGAATCTCCTTGAATGTATACACAGCCGTTTACATTTGATATACTCAGATACAGCAGGTTCCTTTTTTCAGTCGAGGATGTATTTCACCACAAAAAGAGGTAGCGCAATGGGAGCAAAGTTTCGCTCATGGTGGCAGAAAGTACGTAAACCTCAGGAAATTGCTCCAATCGCAGCATTGCTTATGGGACTGGTCACAGTAATTTTCTTAGTTATCGCAGGATACAGATTTCATTGGGATTGGTTACAACTACTGGTTATTCCATTCGTGCTTGCCGTAGGCAGCTACCTCTTCATTTACACAGCCAGCAGAAATGGGCAAAAAGCCATGCAGCTTCGCAATCAAACAGAACGCGATATTGCGTTGGACAACCAACATGAAACGGCCTTACAAGACTACATCGACAAACTATCGGAACTCCTCCTTCATGAGAAGTTGCGCGAATCAGCACCAGAAGATGAGGTACGTAAAATAGCCCGTGTACGAACGCTCACTGTGCTCCCGCGCCTGGACAAAGAGCGTAAAAGGAGCGTGCTCCAATTCCTGCATGAGTCCGGTCTTATAGACAAAGACAAGAGGATTATCGATTTGCGTGGAGCCGACCTGAGTGGAGCCAACCTGATTGCAGCTTACCTGAATGAAGCCGATCTGAGTAGAGCCATTCTGAGTGAAGCCGACCTGAGTGGAGCTTACCTGGATGAAGCCAATCTGGGTGGAGCTTACCTGCGTGGAGCCATTCTGCGTGGAGCCATTCTGCGTGGAGCGAACCTGAGTGGAGCGAACCTGCATGAGGCCAACCTGGACGAAGCCTACCTGGGTGAAGCCAACCTGGGTGAAACTGACCTGAGCGGAGCTATTCTGAGTGGGGCCAACCTGCATGGAGCTGGCCTGGGTGGAGCGAATCTGGGCAAAGCGAACCTGAGTGGAGCGAACCTGAGTGGATTCAACCTGGGCGGAGCGAACCTGGGTGGAGCGAACCTGGGTGGAGCGAACCTGAGTAGAGCCGACCTGCATGGGGCCGACCTGCATGGGGCTGATCTATTTGGAGCCGACCTGCATGGAGCCGATCTGAGTGGAGCCGACCTATTTGGAGCCGATCTGCATAAAGCGAACCTGGTTGGAGCCGGTCTGCATGGAGCGAACCTGGTTGTAGCTGACCTGAGTGGAGCCGATCTGAATGGAGCCGATCTGAATGGAGCCGACCTGAGTGAAGCCGATCTGAATGCAGCCGATCTGAATGAGGCCTACCTGAACGGGGCCACAATCACTCCCGAACAACTCGATAAAGCCAAGTCACTCACAGGCGCGGTCATGCCCGATGGGTTAAAACATCCCTAGTCCAGCTCCTTGTTGCCGTCTCGCTTTTGTCTTCGTAGGACAAGCATACCGGCACATCACCAGAGGCGTTATGCGCCCCAGGTCATGGGCAGCTCCTTTGCGCCGAAGACGATAAAGCTCTTGACCAGTTCCAGCGGCACATCAGCCACCTGCCAGCGCCCGGGCAGGCGGTCGAGCATGGCATTGAGCGCGACTTTCGCCTCCAGGCGCGCCAGGGGGGCGCCCAGGCAGAAATGGATACCACGCCCGAAGGCGACGTGACGATTGGGCTCGCGCTCAATGTCGAAGCGATCGGCATCGGGGAACTCTGCCTCGTCACGATTCGCCGAGCCGATCCAGGCCACGAGAAACTGATTTGGCCCGATGCGCTGGTCGCCGATCATCGTCTCGGTTGTCGTCATACGCGGCATAGCCTTCACCGGCGAGTAATAGCGCAGGGTCTCCTCGATGGCCCCCGGCACCAGCTCGCGATTACTGCGCAAGCGCTCCACCACGTCGGGATGTTCGTCGAAGCAGAGAATCATGTTGCCGAGCAGATTGGTCGTCGTCTCGTTGCCCGCAACCAGCAACAGGCCGCAGAAGCCGAGTAGTTCCACGTTGCTCAAGCGCTGCCCATCGACTGAAGCCGCCAGCAGCGCGCTGACCAGGTCGTTCTGCGGATGCTGGCGGCGCTCCTCAAGCACCTGCGTGAAGTAGCCATACATGCCCTGGATCTCCTGGAAGAGCGCCTTGCGCTCCTCTTCCGACAAGCCCTCTTCGCCGGCAACGATAGCATCCGACCAGCGTTTGAAATCCTCACGCAGCTCGGCAGGGATGCCCAGCAGTTCGGCGATAACGGTAACGGGTAGGGGATAGGCCAGGTCGCGCACTACATCCATTTCACCCTCGGCGGCGACGTGGTCCAGCAGTTCGTGGGTGATGGCGGTGATGCGCGGCTCCAGTTGCGCCACCATGCGCGGTGTGAAGGCCAGCGTGACCAGGTTGCGGAGCTGGCGATGGCGTGGCGGGTCCATCTGCAGGATGCTGGATCCAATCGGGTCGCCCTCGCCCTGGGAGCCCTCAGCTTGTGCCATCCGGTGGCCGTCGGACGAGAAGGTCGCATACTCCGAGAGCACACGCGCCACGTCGGCGTAGCGAAAGACCTGCCAGCCGCCCCAGTCCGGGTGCTGGAAGACGGGCTGCGTGGCACGCATCGTGCGATACCACTCGAAAGGTGCGTGGAGTGGTTCTTTGTAGCTTTGTGTTTGCATAGATTCTATCTTTCTCGCGTTCACGGGTTGATTGCTCTGTTTTCCTTCTCTACGATTCAAAGGACGAAGGGTTACACGCATCTGACCCGTAATTGCTTCCTGATTCCTAGCTGAACACATGACGAAGCCCATGACGCTTTCATGACGCTTCCTCCTTATAGTAGTACTAGCAAGGACGAGGTGCATCACCTGAGTTGGGCCCGCATGCAAGGTGGGCCTTTGCGTGAGGAAATGCCCTCGGAAAGCAATGAGCAAGTGCGGGATAGCTCTACAAGTAGAGAAACAACAAAGAAGAGAGGTGTGTATGAGCAGCAAGGAAAAGCAACCGGGTGTTGGAACACGGCGACCTCCGGTCCCCCTGGCGATGGCAAGCGGACCTCAAGAGTATACTCCGGGACAGCAAGAGGCGCCTGTTGTGCTGACCAGTCTGGCCGAGATGATCCACTGGGCGCAGAACTGGAGCCGGTCTCGCTCCATCTGGCCTTTTAGCTACGGGTTGGCCTGTTGTGCGATTGAAATGATAGCAGCAGCCTCGGCGCCTCAGTATGACCTGTCCAGGTTTGGCTCGGAAGTCTTCCGCTCCAGTCCGCGTCAAGCAGATCTCATGATCGTCGCCGGAACGGTGTCCATCAAGATGGGGCCGCGCCTGCGCTTGCTCTGGGAGCAGATGCCTGAGCCAAAGTGGGTCATTAGCATGGGGCAATGTGCGAATTCTGGCGGCGAGTTCTATGACAGCTACTACACGGTCCAGGGCGTCGATACCATCGTTCCCGTCGATGTCTATGTGCCAGGGTGTCCTCCTCGCCCGGAAGCCTTGATCGAAGGTATCCTGAAGCTCCGCGAGAAAATCGAGAAACAAGGACTCAAGATACGCGGAGAAATGCTCTCATGCAGCCCTCTCCTCTAGTGAGGATATATCCCGCCATCGACCAAGAGCGTCTGGTTGGTCATGTAGGAGTTGCCCACGAGCATCATGATGGTTTCAACAACATCCTCCGGCTTGCCGAGCCTGCCAACAGGGATGCGCGACACCAGTTCTTGCTCGGCACCTGGCCCGCCCGGGAGCATGCCCGTATCAGCAATCAAGGCGGGGGCCACGGCGTTGACCGTCACGCCGTGAGGAGCGAGCGACGCTGCCAGGGAATGCATCAGTCCGAGTAAGCCCGCTTTCGAGGCTGCATAATGTGGCCCGACGATCCCACCGGTGAACGCCGCGACCGAGGAGACGAAGATCACCCGTCCCCAGTGGCGATCACGCATACCCGGAGTGATCCGCTGCGCCAACAAAAAGGCGGCGCGCAGGTTGACGTGCATGGTCTCGTCCCACTCCTGCAGGCTGATCTCTTCCAGGCGCTTGCGGGTCCCCGCGCCAGCGTTACTGATCAAAATATCGACAGGGCCGAGCTCGGCCTCCGTCGCATCAACCAGGGCCAGCACCTCGGCTGGCTGACGCATGTCCCCGCGCAGTGGAACAGCGCGCCGCCCCATCTGGCGTATATGTTCTGCGAGTACCTGCGCTGCCTGTTCCTTGTGTCCATATCCAAGCGAGAGATCGGCTCCCGCTTCGGCCAGGCGCAGAGCAGTTGCGTACCCGATCCCGCTGCTAGCTCCGGTGACCAGGGCGATCCGTCCGCGAAGATCCATGAAGAGCTCCTTTCTCTTCTCAACATGCCGCTACTCTTATTATCGGCGGGAGCATCTCCGCTTTGCAAACTGAAGGAATGGCTGACGCGCGGAGCATATGAACGCAACTCGCCATATCGATGCAAGGCAGCCACCTCCCCGTGCCTTGACGAATTAGATTGACTTTCTCCCTCTGATACTCCTATAGTTCTTGTGACAGTCATTGCATTTATGGAAATTCTCAACAATAGTGAAATTTGGTTTCCTGGCTAGTCTTTCGAGAAGGCTTGTTACGCCCTTCGTGCGGGAGATCGGAGTAGGGAACGCACGAGAACAGGAAGGAAGAACAGATGATAGAACCTGCTGCACCATCAGGTCCCATCCATGTGGTGGTTGATCTCAACCGGTGCCAGGCCTATGCCCAGTGTTGTTTTTTCGCCCCCAGCGTCTTCAAGCTGCATGGGGAGGAAGCGCTCTGGTACGATCCAGCCCCAGACGCCTCGCAGCGTGAGCACGTGTTGCGCGCGGCAGCGGTCTGTCCCGTGCAGGCCATCATCGTCCAATGGTCAGAGGCAGCCAACCGCAGACCAGCGGAGGAGCCGCATGCATAGCAATGGAACCGGGGCAGTTTTCCAAGACAGCGGGCGCATCGTGATTGTGGGCGCTTCGCTCGCCGGACTCAGCGCGGCGGAAACCCTGCACGCCGAGGGCTTTCGCGGACCCCTGACCCTCATTGGCGATGAACCCTCTCTGCCCTATGATCGCCCTCCGCTCTCCAAGTCCGTGCTGACGGGCTGGGTTCCGGCAGAGCATACCATGCTGCCTCAGCGCGAGACCCTGGCCGATGTCGAGTGGCGGCTGGGCGTGGCGGCGGTGGGTCTGGATCTGCCTGCCAAACAGGTCCGCCTGGCCGATGGGCACACCGTCGCGTTCGACCGCCTCCTCATCGCCACCGGCACGCGGGCGCGCCCCTGGCCCAACCAGGCTGAGGCGGAGCTGGAGGGCGTCTTCACCGTGCATGGACGCGATGATGCGAAGCTCCTGCAGCAGCGCCTGGCCGCCAAACCGCGCCGGGTACTCGTGATCGGGGGTGGGTTCACCGGGTCGGAGATTGCCTCCGCCTGCTGCGAGCTGGGTCTGCCGGTCACGGTGGTCGAACGTGGGGCCGCTCCGCTGGTGGGAGCGCTTGGGGGCGTGATTGCCGAACGTGTCGCCCTGTTGCAGCGCCAGCACGGGGTGGATCTGCGTTGTCAGATGACCGTCACCTCCCTGGAGGGCGATGCGCAGGGACGGTTACGCCGGGCGCAGCTCTCGGATGGCAGCGCCCTCGACACCGAGGTGGCGGTGGTGGCCCAGGGGGCGATGCGCAATACGGAATGGCTGCGCGACTCTGGGCTCGCCGCAGGGACGTTTGGGGTCGGCTGTGACGCCGGGTGCCGTGCCTTCGCTATCAATGCCATTGTCACCGATGATATCTTTGTCGCCGGCGATGTCGCCCGCTTCCCGCATCCCCTCTACGACTACCAGTTTCTGGCGCTTGAACATTGGGGCAATGCAGTGGAGCAGGCCACCGTCGCCGCGCATAATATGGTCTGTGCCCCCGCTGAGCGCCGCCCGCACGTGGCCGTGCCGGCCTTCTGGTCCAGCCAGTTCGGGGTCAACATCAAATCGGTGGGGGTCCCCTCGGCTGCCGAGGAAGTGGTGATCACGCAGGGCTCGCTGGACGATGCCTGCTTTGTCGCCGCCTATGGCAAAGCAGGGCAACTGGTCGCTGCCGTGACATTCGATCACGCCAGATGGCTCGAGTTTTATCAGCGCTTGATTGAGCAAGCAGCACCGTTCCCACCTAAGATATCCGTCGCGGATCAGCCCACGCCGCGCTCCCCGGTCCCCGCTGCCTTTCCCGATCCGAGGGTTCCGACCTATGATGCGACGGTGATCTTGACCGGGCACGACCCGAATGAACGGCGGGTGCAGTGGATCCCACGTCACCACGCCCCATGAATACCAGGCGCACACGAGTGCGTAGGAAGGAGAGAGAGTAACCATGTCCCAAGAGACCATCCTACGAGAGATCTTCGACTATGCCAATCGCGCGAACCCCTACCCGCTGTGGGCGAAGCTGCGCCAGACCCCGGTGTGCTGGCAGGAAGATGGCCCCGACGAGGGGGGGACCTACGTCGTGAGTACCTATCGCGAGATCGAGGCGTTGCTGCATGATCCGCGCATCAGCTCCGATTCGAGAAACTGTGCGCAAACCGGGGGACAACCACGGACCTCCACGGATCCGTATCGGTTTATCAACCTGGACCCCCCGGAGCACGACCGCCTGCGCCGCCTGGCGATGCGCCACTTTGGCCCGCCAGAACGCCCGGCGTACCTGGAGGGGCTGCGCCCCGAGATGCTGCGCATCGTCACCACCCTCCTCGATCAGGTGCGAGGCCAGCGCCAGATCGATTTCGTCGAAAGCTTCGCCTATCCGCTGCCGGTGACGGTGATTTGCCGGATACTGGGCGTCCCACGTGAAGATGAACCCAAGTTTCACGTGTGGGCCTCCTCGCTCGCGGAAAGTCTGGCAGGGCAGACCGAAGAGCAACGCCGGCAACGGGACCAGGCCTTCAACGACCTGAACCAGTATATGGCCGGGCTGGTCGAGCATCACCGAGAGCATCCAGGTGACGATGTGCTTTCCGGGATGGCGACCGATACCGACGCCCAGGGACGGATGGCGGACCCCTACCTCGTCGCGACCGCCGCGATGCTGCTGTTCGCCGGCCATGAGACCACTGTGAATCTGCTGGGCAATGGAATGCTCACGCTGCTGCGGCATCCGTCGATGCTCGAGCGCTTGCGGAACGCCCCGGATCTGATCCCTGCCACCGTGGAGGAACTCCTGCGCTATGAGCCGCCGGTCCAGTTCTTACCGCAGCGGACCACCCTGGACGAGATCACCATTGCTGGGACGACGATTCCCAAGGGGGTGCTGGTCACGCTGGCCCTGGCCGCGGGCAACCGTGACCCGGCGCGGTTCCCGGACCCGGATCGCTTTGATCCGGAGCGGCGCGATAATGAGCACCTGGGGTTTGGCAGTGGCATCCATATCTGCTTTGGCGCACCGCTGGCACGCATGGAGACCCAGATCGCTTTGACGGAACTCGTACGGCGGCTGGAGCAGCCGCGCCTGGTCGTGGACCCCCCACCCTACCGTCCCAGTCCCCTCCTGCGCGGCCCAGAGCACTTGCTGATCGAAGTCGGTGGAGTGCGCGAAAGCCAGAAGCCCCTGGCCCCCTACATGCAGCGATGACAGCGGGGGGCAAGGGGCCGGGTCCGGGGCTTGCCAGGGTGTGCGCATCTCGCGTGTGTCTGCACACACTTCCCGACAAAGGAGGTGCTCTGTTGTTTCGAGCCAGCTCCGTCCATGAGGGTTCTCAGCCACATAAGGATAGAACTGCCAGCGGATGCTCTCCATACATACATTCCTCCTTGCTTCGCTCTTCCTACGCCACCTCGCTCCTCTTGCGGCTCTGTGGGTAGGCTTATTGCGGATTGTTCACAGTTGTAGATCCAGGAAACGGTTGTAGCAAGTGCATAGCCATGTGCCGACAAAAGCGGTGACAAGGGACACGGATTAGCCCGGCACTTCTTGACAATACGTGTCATATTTCTATGGTATAGTAATAATCGGTGGCGGAAAAAAGGCAAAGGAGCAAATATATGAATGCGTGCTGATCGACTGCTTTCAATCCTGCTTATTTTGCAGGCGCATGGGCGTATGACGGCCCGTGAACTTGCGCGGCGCCTGGAGGTGTCAGAACGCACCATCCACCGCGATATGGAGGCCTTGAGCACGGCAGGGATTCCTGTTACTGCGGAACGCGGCATCGGAGGTGGGTGGAATTTGCTGGAAAACTACCGCACGAACCTGACGGGGCTTACTGAAGCTGAGATCCAGGCCCTCTTTCTCATCGGGCCTGCTCACGTCCTGGCTGATCTTGGGCTGCACAAAGCTTCTGAAGCTGCCCTCATCAAGCTCTTTGCTGCCCTGCCTGCTATCAATCGCCGCAATGCCGAGTATATCCGCCAGCGCGTTCACGTGGATGTCGCCGGCTGGCACAGTGCAGAGGAAGCTGTTCCTTATCTCTCCACCCTGCAGGAGGCGCTCTGGCAGGAACGCAAACTGCATTTCGCCTATCGACGCAGTGATGCTACCGTTGAACGGCTTGTCGATCCCCTGGGCCTGGTCGCCAAAGGGAGTATCTGGTACCTGGTGGCGGCTGTTGAGGGCGAGGTCCGTAGCTACCGTGTCTCTCGCATGCGGGAGGCCCGGGTGACAGACCAGCCGTGTATGCGCCCTCCGGATTTCGACCTGGCAGCCTACTGGACTCAATCATCTGCCGATTTTATTAAAGAGAGTCTCCCACGTTACGCCGTCACCGTGCGTATTACACCAACTGCTCTGCAACGGGTACACACCGCAGGAAGGTTCATACAGGTTGAGCAGGCCGACCCACCTGACGCAGATGGTTGGATCAACCTGCGTTTGCTCTTCGGTATAAAAGAAGAAGCGTGCGGCTATATTCTCAGCTTTGGCTCGCAGATGGAGATCCTGGAACCGCTAGAGTTGCGCGAGAAGGTTATCGAGCTTGCGGAAAGTGTTGTTGCTTTCTATGCGCGAATTTTGACCCCCGGGTAGTTTTTAGAGAAAGCTCAACCCGGCTCCCACCAGGGCTGAGAGCAGGACAACCAGCCATGGAGGCCACTTCCAGAGAACCAGCAGTCCAAAAGCCAGCAGGCTGAGGGCGAAGTCGATGGGAGCGTGGATAGCACTTGTCCAAATGGGCTGATAGAGCGCTGCCAGCAAGATTCCAACCACGGCGGCATTGATGCCACGCAGGGCACCCTGGAAGGATCCGAGTGAACGGAGGTAGTCCCAGAACGGCAGGATACCGATCAGCAGCAAAAATGAGGGGAGATAGATGGCGGCAAGGGCGATAGCGGCTCCCATCCAGCCATTAGGCGCAGGCTTTGCTATCGCTCCCAGGTAGGCGGAGAAGGTGAAGAGCGGGCCAGGGATTGCCTGGGCCACAGCATAGCCGGTGATGAACTGCGTGTTGGTGACCCATCCGGGAGGAACGACCTCGCTCTGCAGCAGGGGCAGGACGACATGCCCACCTCCGAAGACCAGGGATCCCACGCGAAAGAAAGTATCGAACAAGGCAAGCGCCTGGTTGTGAAAGAACAGGCGCAGCAGCGGCAGTCCCAGCAGCAATCCGAAGAACACAATCCAGCACCCAACGGATAGCCAGCGAGGAACCGCCAGGTTGAGGGATGACGGCTTGACAGGCTGCGTTTCTCGGAACAGCCACCAGCCAAGGAGTCCGGCAACAGCAAGAATGGCGATCTGCGTAATGGCAACTGGCCAGAGTAGGATGGCAATCGCCGCAGCCAGGGCAAGGGTTGCTCGTGGGCGGTCAGGACATAGCCTGTTTGCCATGCCCCACACGGCCTGCGCAACCACAGCAACGGCGACAACGAGCAACCCGTGAATCCATCCCGCGTGCGTGAATCCTTGCCCCAGCGTCGTCGCGTAGGCAAACAGGGTAAGTGCAATGGCGGATGGAAGTGTAAAGCCGAGCCAGGCCGCGAGTCCTCCCCATAGCCCTGCTCGTGTGATGCCAAGTGTGATGGCCACCTGACTACTGGCAGGGCCAGGTAGGAGTTGACTGAGGGCAATGAGATCGGCATAGGTGGTTTCATCCACCCATTTGCGGCGGACGACGATCTCCTGCCGGAAATACCCGAGGTGGGCGACAGGGCCGCCAAAAGATGTCAGGCCGAGCCGTGTGAAGACGCCTAAGACCTCCAGAAAGGAGCCTTGACGAGGCGGATGGCTCTCCAATGTGGCTGGGTCGCTCTCATCAACATGCACGGGTATTTTTCACTTTCCGGGTTGTAGAAGTGGTCAATCGATGATTCGTTCTTGCTCTGGGGATAACGATATCAGACGGGCGGGGAAAAGACAAGGAGTGGCGCACATCAGGAAAGGGGACGATTTCGCATTGGCCACTTGATGAACCAATTCCTTGTTCTCCGGTATATATTATTAGAACGAAGAGCATGCTCTCTCCACATTTTCGAATACAAGAGGGAAGATGGCCACCAATGAAGAGCTTTTTCAAGAATGGCAAAGCGGCAAAGCAGACGCGCTCACCACGCTGGTTCAGCGCTATCATGCCCCGCTGGTAGCGCACTTCTACCGCCTGCTGGGCGATGCCCACTTGGCGGAAGACCTGGCCCAGGACACCTTTTTCCGGTTGGTGCGCAATGCGCGTTCCTATCGCTACCCCCAGCCGTTTTTACCCTGGCTCTACCGTATCGCTCGCAATCTGGCCCTCAACTACCAGGAGAGCGCGTACCACCGGTATGTTGATCTCCAGGCCGACCTGCCGGAGACGCTGATGGACGACGCTGACCCGCAGGCCTGGGTAGAGAGGCAGGAACGCCAGGCCGACCTGCTCAACGCCCTGGCACACCTCAGCTTTGAGCAGCGCGAGGTGCTCAGCCTGCGTTTCGGCCAGGAACTCAGCGTGAACGAGGCCGCGGAGGTTTTGGGGGTGCCAGTTGGAACCATCAAAAGCCGCACCTTCAGCGCCCTGCGCCTGCTGCGCACCTATTTAGAGCCGACTTCTCTCCAGCAGACTGAAAGGAGATTCTGATCGTGGCGAACAGTGATCATCAGCATGCCACTCCGTTTGACGATGACAACGAGACGGAGCCTTTGCCGGAGGAGTTGCGCCAGGTTGCGCGGCGCTATGCCACGCTGCAGGTGCCGCGTCCTACATCTGAAGAGACCAACAGACTGATCGCTCGTCTCCAGATCTCAACCAACCAGGATCTCTCGCCCCTCCCTGTTCGCCCGCCGCGACGACGGCGACGTGTCAGTCCTTTTCTGGAGATGCTGGCGGCGGTGCTAGTGGTGGGCGTCGTGGTCGGTAGTTTCTTGTTTGTGCTCGACTCGCGCCTGCACCAACCGCCAGGGAGCGCGTCCAAACCGACTCCCACGCCAGCAACAATCCCAACAGTGGTTGGTTCTCCCAGCAGTCCAACACCGGCAGGGCCGGTCAACTCACTTCAGACTATCCACATGATCGATGCCACCACGGGCTGGGCTTTGACGAACACCAGCGTGCTGTACACAACAAATGGATGGAGCGCCTGGAAGGATGTCACCCCCCATAAAGCTGCCCTCGTTGCCGGCGGCTACTTTCTCTCTGGCGAAGAGGCGTGGATAGCGGAGTCAGGGCAGCAGCCAGGGGCCATCGTCTCTCACACGACCGATGGGGGCCAGACCTGGCAGAGTGCCGCGCTCTCTGCCAATGTTCCAGTGGATCCGGCCAGGATGAGTTTTATCAACAGCCAGGATGGCTGGATCGAAGGTGAAACAGGAGGGGCCACAGGCAACGATTTCGAGACGATTTTTCGCACGACCAACGGGGGAAAGTCCTGGGTCGCTGTGGCCAGTACTGGCAGTGACAATACTCCCGCCACATTTCCCTCTTTCGGCCATAAATCAGGGCTGGTGTTCGTCAATGCATCCACCGGCTGGGCCACGAGCAACGGGTTGTATGTGACGCATGACGGCGGAGCCACATGGCAACAACAACCCTTACCGGCACAGGCGTGCTGCTTGCTTCCCACATTTTTCACTGCCCATGATGGGATATTGCCAGGCGGCTCACAGCTGTTTGTCACCCACGATGGTGGTACCACCTGGCAGTCTACCTCCTCACTCCCTGCGTCGTCTAGTTTCGTAACTTTTATCGATATGCAGCATGGATGGGTTGCCGTTGACAATGGGACGACGCTCTACCGCACCAGCGACGGAGGAGCGCACTGGGCGAAAATCACCCCCGCAATCGCTGCCAGCATCACATCTGTCGCGCAACTGAACTTTGTCTCGACCGGGGTCGGCTGGGGTGGGCAGACCTGGACCCAGGTTCCTTAGGCACGCACAACGGTAATACCCAGCGCCCGGTAGGGAGCCAGCGCCTCATTCGAGATGGAGCGCTCGGTCACCAGGTGTGTCAGGTCACTGAGCGGGCCAACAATGTAGGGTGCAGCCGTGCCTAACTTCTCAGCGGATGTCAATGCCACCACTTCAGCCGCGCTGGCGATCATGGCACGCTTCACATAAGCCTCTTCCAGATCGAGCGTACTGATTCCGACATCGGGATGCAGGCTGGCTATCCCCAGAAAGCAGAGGTCGGCTCGAATGTTCCGGAATGCCTCGACGGTGGCCGAACCAACAGTCACCAGACCATGCTTGTAGAGCTTCCCACCGATCACAACAATCTCGATCTCCGGGTATTCTGCCAGGGCCAGCGCAACCGGTGGGCTGTGCGTAATCACGGTAGCGCGAAGATTGTATGGCAGATGCTGCGCCACTTGCAAAGACGTCGTGCCACCATCCAGAATAATCACCTGATCCTGGCGGATGAGCTCTACTGCCGCCTGCGCGATGGCTGCCTTGGCTTCTGCCGCCTGCTGCTGGCGCACTGTGAAACTGGCGCTGGCCGGTGAACGTGGCAGCGCCCCTCCATGCACACGCTGGAGTTGGCCCGCGGCGGCCAGTTCGCGCAGGTCACGCCGGATGGTGTCCTCCGAAACGTGCAAGCTCCTGCTCATCTCCGATGCAAGCACCTTGCCCTCCCGTTGTAAGGTCTGCATAATCGAACGTCGTCGTTCTGCTGTTAGCATTGTGTTCTTCTCCTTGAAACTGCACAATATTCCTTGACTTTGCACGAATTTGTATGGTAATATCATGATTGTGCAGTATATTGCATGGAAGTACCGGTTGTCAACGGGACCGTGATTGTATAGAGCGTCATAGGAGCTACTGACACCCAGCATCCATCGGAGGGATAGAGATGGAAGGTATTAAGCATTACTTGACAGATATGGATGGGGTGATCGTGCGAGGCACGACGCTCATACCTGGAGCAGCAGAGTTTGTGCAGCGTCTGCGGGCCCGGGAAATCCCGTTCTTGATTCTTACCAACAACTCATTGTACACGCAGCGCGACCTGCAGGTACGCCTGTCATATATAGGGCTGGAGGTGCCGCCCGAAGTGATCTTCACATCCGCGCTGGCTACTGCGCAGTTCCTGGACGATCAGCATCCGGGTGGGCGGGCGTACGTCATTGGTGAATCCGGGCTGACGACGGCGCTGCATGACATCGGCTACGTCCTGACCGATCAAGATCCGGAGTTTGTTGTACTGGGTGAGACGACCGCCTACAGCTTCGATCGCATTACCCGCGCCATCCGCTTCGTGAGTGCCGGGGCACGTTTTATCGCCACCAATCCGGACGTGATGGGGCCGGGCGAGGGAGGAATCGTTCCCGCGACCGGCGCAGTTGCGGCGTTGATCAGCGCGGCCACGGGCGTCAAGCCTTACTACATCGGCAAACCGAATCCGCTGATGATGCGCACGGCGCTACGCACCTTGAATGCGCATTCTGAGGACTCTGTGATGATCGGGGATCGCATGGATACCGATATCGTCGCCGGGATCGAGAGCGGCCTGCGCACTCTCCTGGTGCTCACCGGAGTCACCAAGCACGAACAGGTGGAACGCTTTCCCTATCGGCCTACCTGGATACGTGAGTCTATTGCGGAGGTCGAGGTTTAAGGTATATCCTTACAAGAGCAGACACTGGCGCGCCGTTCCCGTCTGAGGAATGCTCAACAAAACGAGACTAGCATGACAAATGATATGCGCTTCAAGATCCTGGTGGTCGCTACGGAGGCGGTTCCCTTTGTCAAAGAGGGTGGTGTGGCCGACGTTATAGGGAGCCTGCCCAAAGAGCTGGCGAAGTTGGGCCACGAGGTGTGCATCTTTCTGCCCCGCTATGGGAGCATTGATCCCACGCGCTGGGGTCTCGCACCTACGGGTGTTATGAAGGTGCTCCCCATGGCCGGGCTTGACCGAACTATGTCTATCTTGCAGACAACGCTTCCCGATTCACCGGTCACCGTCTACCTGCTTGATAATTGGGAGTTCTTTGGCCGGCACCAGCAGATCTACCTCGGTCTGGATCAGCACGATGAGCAGCGACGCTTTCTCCTGTTTTGCCGGGGTTTGCTCGAGGCTCTGCCTCAGCTCGGCTTTGCCCCCGATATCATCCACCTCAACGATTGGCAGACTGCCCCATGCGCCGCTTACCTGCGCACCACCTATCGTCATCTCCTGCGTCACGGGGCGACTCGTATCGTCTATACCGTGCATAATATGCAGTACCAGGGGCGCTGGGACCCCTCCATCCTGGATGAGGCGGGGCTGGACCGTGCGCGTGTCTTCACAGGGAGCGGCCTGGAGTTCTGGGGCGACGTGAATTGGATGAAAGCCGGCATCGTGTACGCCGATATAGTGACGACGGTCTCGCGGCGCTACGCCGAGGAGATTCAGACGCTGGACTATGGCTGGGGCCTCGATGAGGTCCTCTTTCAGCGCCATCCGCGCGTCTTCGGTATTCCCAATGGCCTTGATTGGGACGCCTGGAATCCTTCGACCGATAGTGACCTGGTTGCCCGGTACACCGCGACGGAGGCACCGGCTGCCAAAGTGCGCAATCGCACGGCGCTGCGGCGAGAGTTCGGGCTGCCGGACGATCCAGAGCTGCCAGTGGTGGGCATCGTCAGCCGGCTCGTAGATCAGAAAGGTTTCGATCTCATCGCCGCAATCGCCTCTGAGTTGCGCACCCTGCCACTGCATCTGGTGGTGTTGGGCACCGGGCAGCCTCGCTACGAGCAGTTATTCCGTGAGCTTGCCACGAGCACCGCTGTTCGTGCGCATATCGGTTTCAGCGTTGCCCTCTCTCGCCGCATCTACGCCGGCGCGGATTTCTTCCTGATGCCCAGCGCCTTCGAACCGGGTGGCCTGGGGCAGTTGATCGCGCTGCGCTATGGTGCGCTGCCAATTGTCCATGCAACTGGCGGTTTAGCCGACACGGTGATCGATCTGGATGCTTACCCTGAGAAAGGCAATGGGGTGAGCTTTACGCCGTACGACGCCTCCGCCCTGCTTGACGCGCTGCATCGTGCATTACGGCTCTATGCACAGCGCGACCGCTGGCCCGGTCTCATCGAGCGAGCGATGGCATACGATTCGCGCTGGTCTGCCAGCGCCCTTTCCTATAGCCAGTTGTACGAGCGCGTGTTACGCCTCCCGCCCATATGAGCAGGAGAGGCGGCCCTTTAGAGAGATGCTGCATGCTCACTACGGCTCAACGGATAGCCTCCGGGCCAGGTCACGCTCCCAGCCGTGTGCGAAGGTGCGGTCCTCAACCGTCTCGCCGCTGCTAATTGTATCGGTCGGGAAATCCTGCGGGTCAAGGTCAGTGCCGATTTTGCAATTGCGGCCGACCTTGAGGTTATCGGGCAGGTGCGTACGTTTGCCGATAAGCGTGATGCTGCTGTTCAGCAGGTGAGGTTCCAGCTTGTTTGGCGTCATATCATCGCCGTAGCCAATCTGGCAGTGCTTGCCAACAATGACCTCTTTATCTATGATCGCGTGGTCGATCACGCTGCCGGCACCGATGACGGTATCAAAGAGCAGGATGGAGTTCCGTACGACCGCGCCCTCCTCGACGACCACACCTGGTGAGAGTACGCTGCGCTCGACATGCCCTTTGATGATGCAGCCGTGCGAGATCAGGCTCTCGACGACCTGCGCCCCGCTGCGAATATACGCAGGAGGCCGCTCCTCGCTGCGCGTGTGAATCACCCAGGATGGATCGTAGAGGTCGAAGGAGGGATGATCACCAAGCAGCTTCATATGCGCCTCCCAGTAGGAGTGGATGGTGCCCACATCCTGCCAGTAACCGGCAAAGGGATAGGCATAGACGCGTTCGCCGCGCTGCACCATTGCCGGGATGATGTTGCGACCAAAGTCATGCTGGGTGGGGGAACCTCCAGTTTCAGCGGCCCGTGCATCCTCGATCAGGACACGGATCAACGTGTCGCGGTCAAATACGTAGATACCCATCGATCCCAGGGAGCCGCGTGGCTCTCTGGGCTTCTCCTCAAATGAGACGACCCGTCCCCCGGCATCCGTTTCCAGAATGCCAAAGCGGTGCCCCTCCTCGAGCGGCACGACCACTGCGCCGAGGGTAACGTTGGCGCGGTGCTGCTCGTGGAAGGCGATCATCGGCCCGTAGTCCATGCGATACACGTGGTCGCCGGCCAGGATGAGCACGTAGTCGCAGCGCGATTCGAGAATGAAGCTCAGATTCTGGTACACCGCATCGGCGGTGCCCTGGTACCAATCCAGCTCCTGCCGCCCGACATATGGCTGGAGCAGGCGGATGCCTCCCTTCTGCCGGTCCAGGTCCCACGGTTTGCCAATGCCAATATGATCGTGCAGTGAGTGGGGGCGATACTGTGTCAGCACGGCGACATCGGAGATGCCGGAGTTGACGCAGTTGCTCAGGGCAAAATCAATGATGCGGTACTTGCCCGCGAACGGGACCGCGGGCTTGGCACGCTTTTGCGAAAGGAGACTCAACCGCTCGCCCTGGCCCCCGGCCAGAATGATGGCCAGCACTTTGCTCATAGCTCAACGCATCCTTTCTGTCTAATCTAAAGGAGGTCCGTCCCCTCTTCACAGTGTCTGAGGGTACGGTTCATTTTGGCTCTGTCTACATTATGGCACACGCAGCACTCCTGCGAGGCTTCCATGACCCTGAACCGGGCGGTCGCGGGCGAGCTCGCGCTCGGGTTCGTCGTCAACCGGAGGTTATGGTGACCATGCTGGCGCTGCTGGAGACTTCGATGTCGTAGCACGGGGCAGTCGGATCAAAGCCAGGGCTTTGCAGCCGCACGTCGTTGCCCACACCGCTGAAAGTTTGATCGTCGAAGACAAATTCGGAGGCCCAGCCCTTGAGGTGGACTCGTGCGGCGACGCCTGCAGGGCGCCGAACGGTGACCACTGATGCTCCCCCGCTGATCCGTATGGGAACCACGCCGGAGGGCTCGGGGAGCTCCAGGCGGGTCATTCTGAGTCCCCCTTTGACCTCCAGCCCGGCGAGATCGAGACCGCCCAGCTCGGCGGTGACCTCCGATGCTCCGCCTTGGATCACGATCCGCCACGGGATGGCGACGCTGAGCGTGACCTCCGCCGTGCGCTGCCCCCCGCCCAGAACCCACAGACGTCGCGGATAGCGGATGGTGACCACCCCATCTTTGGCCTTCACTTCCGGCACAGGTCCCTCGAAGCGGGCCTGGTAGAGCTCGGCCATTCCGTCGTCCGCGCGCAAGGTCAGCCGGGAGATCCCGGAGGAGACGACGAGCCGACCGCTCTCCAGATCTCCCAGTGGAGCGGAGAAGAGTCCCCCCTCGCCCTCTGGAACCTCTCGCACCCGGACAATTTCCTTCCTGGACATCGCGTTGCTGCGTTTGAGAAACTCCAGGAGGAAGGCGATCTGCTCATCATCGTAGTGCGACGCCATTTCATCCCACGCCTTCCCAAGGGAAGCGAAGATGGGGCCGATCTCGTGCATTTCGTCCTTGCCTGGGGCGAGCCGGACGATGACCCTGCGTCCATCGTTGGGGTCGCGTTCCCGGCGCACGAGTCCAGCCTCCTCCAACCGGTTGAGCATCCCGGTGATGGCCCCGGTTGTGAGCCCTGTGAGATCGGCGAGCTGACCAGCGGTCGTTGGACCTGTGCTATCCAGGATATCAATGACCTGCATGTCTGTGACGGTCATCCCGATCCGAGCCGCCGCCGCCCGGAAGAAGGACGCGCCGAGTCCATTGAACTGCCGGAACTCCTGCGCAAGCTCCCCGAGTAACGCCGCGTGTTTTTCCTGAGAACCACTTGACAATTTCTGTTCCTCCATGTATGATATATTTAACTTAGTCACTAAGATAAATTTTTGATGTTTCACTTAATAGCTCAGTGAATTTTATTATAGCATAGAAAGGTGTCATGTGTCATGATGATGATTGAAACACGAGGATTGTGCAAATCGTTCGGCGACCACGTGGTGCTCGACGGCATCGACCTGGACGTGGCTGAGGGGACGGTCCTCGCGCTGCTCGGCCCCAACGGCGCAGGCAAGACTACGATGGTTCAGATCCTGTCCACGCTCATCGGCGCCAATGGTGGCGAGGCGCGGGTTGCCGGCCACGACCTGGTTCGGGAGCCTGAAGCGGTCCGCGCCGCGATCGGCGTCACCGGCCAGTTCTCGGCGGTGGACAACCTGCTCACCGGCGAGGAGAACCTGCTTTTGATGGCAGACCTGCACCACCTGGGCCGATCTGAAGGCCGGCGGCGCGCGGCTGCGCTGCTCGACCGCTTCGATCTGGTCGACGCGGGAAAGTCGATGCCCGCCACCTACTCCGGGGGCATGCGGCGCCGGCTCGACCTCGCGATGACCCTGGTCGGCGATCCCCGCATCATCTTCCTCGACGAGCCGACCACCGGCCTGGACCCGCGCAGCCGCCACACGATGTGGCAGATCATCCGCGACCTCGTGGCTGGCGGCGTCACGATCTTGCTCACCACGCAGTACCTGGAAGAGGCGGACCAGCTCGCCGACCGGGTCGCGGTTCTCGATCGGGGGAAGCTGGTTGCC
>WNFG01000978.1_pt1 | contig 24576 bp, 27 predicted proteins | sample 5400431 | NCBI WGS metagenome assembly WNFG01 (sample SAMN13153346, study PRJNA577476) | soil metagenome | isolation source: 120 cm saprolite under Douglas fir tree site 2 hole 3 replicate 2 | place: USA:California | collected 2015-04-18 | reverse complement strand
TTGATCGCTTGAACCACATCGAACCAAGCGTCGTTCACGGTGTCTGGGCGTAGCGCGCCTGCGATTGCAGCACCAATGGAGGCTACTGAGTCGGAATCGCCGCCCACATTGGCCGCGAGCAGAATCGTTTGCTGAGAGGACTCTGTGAGGAGGGCTAGGTTTATTGCCAAGGGGACCTTGGTTTCGGGCTTGTCCGGCAAATATTTCTCCGCAAGCTCACTTGCCAGGAGACTCTCGTGCGCAAACAGATCGTCGTGCATTTTCTGGATTGCGGCGGCCATTGTGGATGTTGCGTTACCCTTCAATGGCGGAGTGAAGGATTCTGCTTTTTGTGCTGCCTGAATGGCGAGTTTCATCACGTCTGCCGCCGGCCACCCTTCTAAGGCCGCAGAGACCGCACCGGCAACAGCCGCTGCAGCACAGATTGCCAGTTGGCCGCCGTGGGTAGGGATAGATGACTCGCGCGCCGCACAAACCAGGTCTTCCAAGCGATTCGGGGAGTACAGCACTCCAACAGGCGCAACCCGCATGGCTGCTCCACAACCATCACCGTCCGAAGCGGTGCGACTTGGGTCATCCGACTGGTGAAGGGTCCACAGCGACTTCACACCGGGATGCAGAGACTTTCTGCATTTAAGCAACTCTCGGCCAAATTCGGTATGAGACGCCTTTGGCGTGCTCAGTAGCGCTCGTGCTACGGCTATGGTTTGCTCCGTGTCATCCGTGGTCTCACCAATCCGCCATTTGTGCTTCCGATTGTCCCTATAGCGTGGAATGGGTTCCCCGGGCTGACCATGAAAGCCACTGATCCCTTCTGGATACCAGTGCTGGACCTCAGGGTGAGACAACATTTCGGTCTGCTTGCCTATGGCATCACCTGAGGCGAGCGCCTTAAAGCAAGCCAGAACCCGTTGTCTGTATTCCGAGGTTTGGTTCATACCCGATGGTGATTTTACAGCGAACCAAAGGGACGAACCACCCATACCGCCGCAACCTTGATGCGAGATTTCTCACTCCCGAATCGTCGACTATAGGGAAGCTACCCGCTGGAGTTCCCTAATCGTGTAGATTTACACGGCGCAACGGATCAATTCGCTACGGAAAGGTATCGACAGTAATTGTAAATTCGGTAGGTATCGGGCCTCCGCAACTAGAAAACTGTTTTGCACCAAGAAGTTCCAAGGACCCTGCAACCATCCGAATTGACAGCCTGCCCCACCGCAACATCGTGGAATCCGCGAACGTAAGGGATAGGGAACGGGCAATCTGCACCTCTGCAAGAAGTTTCGAGATAGTCTCGATAGTCGGAAGCAATCGATGACTTCCGACAAGCCGACTTCGCATTATCGCCCTTGCTGCAGGTGTATTTGCCGGAGGGACGCGTGCTATGCTCAGCGAGTGCGGCTTGCGCCATCGTCAATGAACGCCAGCGGGTGAACCATGTCACAGACAGTAGTTCCGATGATTCATGTGCCGGATGTTAGCGCCACAGTCGATTGGTACACTTCGATGGGGTTCAAAGTGATCCGACAAAACGAAGGGGACGGCGAAATTAACTGGGCGAAGCTGTCATTTGGAAACAGCGAACTAATGCTCAACGCAGGTGGGAAACCCAGCGCGGACCACCGTCGCGAGGTCGACTTGTACATAACGACCGACAACGTCGACGACTTGTACCGACGCCTCAAGGACCGAGTTCAAATCGTGGAAGACCTTTACGATGCCTTCTACGGCATGCGTGAGTTCGTCATTCGTGACATCAACGGATTCTGGGTCACGTTCGGACAACCCATGCAGACGTAGCTGTCCGCACCTCAAGTCCTCGTGCTCGTCTGGCGAGCTGGCCCTGGAATCCTCGGCTAAACTCAAAACTGCGCCTAAGGTCGTTTTGGATCCGATGCGCACACGGCGGAATGGATAAGTTCGCTGCGAAATTTGATCGAGAGTAATTGTCTATTCGGTACGTATCGGGCCCCCGCAACCAAAAATTATTTCCTTTCAGCAAGTTCCGCGAGACCCGCAACCATCCGAATTGACAAAAAGACTAGCTAAAGCGTGTTGCTAGACCCAGGGCTTAACCCCTTGATTGGCGGGGGTCGCGGACGCCGAGGCGTGCCAGATCTGCAGTTCCGCTCATCTCTTCGCAGATTTCCTCAAGAAAAGTGCGGGCTTCCATTCGTTGTTTCTTGACAGAGTAAATCTTACTCGATATACTCGAGTACGTTATGATCGCCTCCACCTCCCACCAAGCCTGGATCTTTTACGCCCCCTTGGCCCAGCAAGCCGCCCGGCTCAAGGACGATTTGCTCGATCCCGTCGATCAGCTCTTGGACGACCCCGCTCTGGTCGACTTAGTCCGCCAATGTTTGGCCGCTCGCAGCCCGCTTTCCACCCGCACCGGGCGGACCGGCATGGCCCCCGATCGTGTGCTGCGCTGCTGTGTCATGAAGCACCTGAAAGGCTGGAGCTTCCGCGATCTGGAACGGGAACTGCGCAGCAACCTGGTGTACCGCCGCTTCACCCACTTCGACGCCGAGGTCACGCCCAATTTCACCGTCTTCAGCCGCACCTTTGCCCTGCTAAGTCCGGCGGTCACCGAAGAGATTCATCAGCGCGTAGTAGCCCTGGCCTGCGAGCAGCGCGTAGCTCGGGGCGAGAAGTTACGCACCGACACCACGGTCGTAGAAAGTAACGTTCACTATCCCACCGACAGCTCACTTTTGGGCGACGGCATCCGCGTGCTCAGCCGCAGTCTGCAGCGCATCGCCGCCGAGTGTAAGAACGGGACCCTGGAAGTGGTGCATCACGGGCGCGCTGTGAAACACCGGCTGTTGGAAATCAGCCGAGCTGCCAAGTCCCTGACGGAGGCCAATCAGGAGCGCATGCGGGACAGTTACCAGAAGTTATTGGGCCTAACCCGGGGCGTGGTGCGCCAGGCCAGCGATGTGCTGCAACGATGGGCCCGGGGACGGCTGAAGGTGGTGGGCAAACTACTGCGGGTGGAAACACAGATCGGCCAGCTGCGGCACTTTCTCCCTTTAGTCGAGAAGGTGATGATGCAAACCAAAGAGCGGGTGTGGGGCGGAAACTGCCACGTGGAAGGCAAAGTGTTGAGTCTGTTCGAGTCCCACACCGAAGTCATTCGCAAAGGGAAAGCGCATAAGCCCAACGAGTTTGGTAGGCTGGTGCGCATTGACGAGGTAGAAAACGGCATCGTGAGCGGGTACCAAGTGCTCGCCGGCAACCCGGACGATACCACGGCCTGGATGCCGGCCCTCCAACAACATCAAGCGGGCTTCGGGCGAGCGCCGGAGATGGCCACCGGCGACCGAGGTTTTTTCTCCGCTCAAAACGAGCGGGAGGCCCAAGCCCTGGGAGTGAAGAAGGTGGCGCTGCCGGGGCGCGGACGGCTCTCGGCCAAGCGGGCCCAGCACCAGAAGCAGCGCTGGTTCCGGCGCGCGCTGCGCTGGCGAGCGGGCCTGGAAGCCACCATCAGTACCTTGAAGCATCCCTTTTCCATGAGGCGAGTGACTTATAAAGGAGAGCCTGGATTTCAGCGTTACGTGGGCTGGTGTGTGATTACCAAGAATCTGTTTTCCATCGCTCGCTTTCAAGCGCGTCGGAGGGACCATGGCCAGATCGGTTGAGGCTACTGCCCAACGACGCAAGCTGCTGGCCGAGATCGAACGTCTGGCCGAGATCGCCATCTTCGGAACGCTCTCGGAAACCTACCGCACCTGCGGACGAGCGGGCTGCCACTGCCAGGGAGATGGACCCAAGCATGGTCCGCATCTGAATGTGAGCTACCGCGGAGAGAAGGGGAAGACCACCGGCTACTATGTTCCCAAGGGAGCGGAGGAGGCCACACGACAAGGGGTGGCCGCTTGGCAAGAAATGCAGCAATGTTTGCGCGAACTAGCGGAGTTGAATAAGGAGCGCAATTTGCGGCATGCCCGCGAGGAAGATTCGCGATGAAACTATGGTTCCGTCTAACCATCATCTGCGGGGCATTAGTGTGTCTGTTACTCGGCCTTAGTCAGCCCATCAGCCTCAACCACCCGTGGCAGGTTATCGGCGCGGGACCATGGTTCGATCGAGGTGAAGAAACCACGTTCGACTTGCCCACAGCCTCGGTGGTCACAAGCATGGCATTCGATCCGGTTTGCGCTGGGCCTCGGGAATCTTCGGTCCTCGATTGCGCACTGACTGCAGACCATCTTGGTCCACCCGGCCAGGAAACCCACGGGCCACCCGGAACCGATCGGGCCTTGACGAGTTGCCGGTCAAGCCGGCACTCAAACCAACGGCCATCGAGCAACCTTTCGCCACGAAATCAAAGGCTTTCAACCGTCGAATTGAAGAATCGCGCTTTTGCAACAGCCTTTAGCTAGTAAAATCAAGGGGTCGGAATGCTTGCCCGCCAAGCAGGAGCGCAACTATTCGAACGCAATGCATATCTGCACAGCAGTGGGAGACTGCCGGCCTAGTTGTTGGGCATCCGCGCACGCGTAACGGCAGTCGTGCACAGATAGTTCCGATAGGAGCAAAGATCGGCGAGTAGGTCCTTCGATTCCGAGAGAATGGCCGCCTTTTCCGTCTCGCCCACGAGCAGGATGATGACGTCATCACGACCCGGGCTCATTCTCAGCATGAACGGATAGAAACTAAAAGGCTTGCCGCCGATGTCGGCGTCCGTGACGCCCGGAGCGTAAAACATATAGTGAGGCATATTCATGGTCACGGGCTCTGTCCCGTTTGTCCAGCCGCGCATCACCGGAGCGATCATATAGGCAACGCCGGTTCGCGCAGGGTTTGGGTAGTCTTTGGTCCCGAATTTTTTCGTAACCTCAAGATGTACCTGCTTTGCGTCCATGCCCCGCGCCCTCAATTCTGCGGTGTAGATATAGTCTTGTAGCAGTGTCTTTGAGCCTTCGGCGTCGAAGCAAACCGGCCAAGCAATGTCGTCTCGGAACGACCGCTCGGGCCACTGCCAATCACTGCGGACAACGATGCAGCTTACGCCGTTTGTGCCTTTGTGATTGAGGAGATATCCCTTAGCGGGTTCCAGCACGTAGGTCGTCGCCCCATCGCGCAAATGCGGGGGAGCAGCGCTTAGCGCGTAGCGCACTTCCAGCGGCTCCGGCATTCGCTCCAGCTTGGCGAGGGAAATTTCGGGACCTCCGTCGGATTTCGGGGTTTGTGCAACACAACTCATACTCACTAGCATTCCTAAGATGGCAACGCGCTGCGCGAACTTCATACTCTCACTCCTCTTCTCTCGAGAACTCATTTTGAGGGCATTACCCAGGACGAACATCAAAGGCCGAATAGGCGCAATGGGCGCTTCGTTCCCTAGGCTAAGTGTTTCTTCAGTGGTTCCCAGTACATCCGTGGCCATCCTGCGTCGAGATGCTCGCGGTTCCCTTCGGGGAAGTCGGAGTGATCTAAAATGAGCCGCGTACCTTTACCGTGGGGCTTTAGTTCAATTCTAACCATGGAATCAACGCTATCGGGCCACATAGCGACATGCCACGTCTGGACGATTTTCTTGCCAGGCAATAACTCGGTCATTCGTCCCGTAATTTGCCCGCCAAAGCACTTGAAAGCACCACCGGCTTCGTTGTGAATTTCGGCAGGGAGACCGGTGAAGGTGCTGAATTGCTTGGCATCGGTCAACGCTTGGTAGACCCGCTCTGGGCTAGCTTTGAAATCAACTTCCTGATAGATGGGTGCAGACATTTGAGATGGCTCCTGGGCCAATTTTTTTCGAATTTGGATGGGCGCTGTCCGGTGCTCGAAATTGGAGAGCACAGCGGCATTGCAGCACGAGGTTTAGATATGTTCAACATCATATTTTGCTGGCCGGGCCAAACCGGCCTACGATAGGGGACACAGAGGAGGAAATCGTGCCTTACCCACCCGGTCATTGCGAGGAGACTCGAAGGAAGATTGTTCGGAGTGCTCGAAACCTGTTCAATCGGCTTGGTTTCGACAATGTCTCGATCAACCAAATCATGGCAGGTGCCCATCTTACGCGAGGTGCGTTCTACAGTTATTTTGACAGCAAAAGCGATCTGTACGCCGAGGTCTTGGGGTGTTTCTTCACTGATCCAGGTTGGAATAATTCCTGGGACGGCGTGAATGTCGATTTAACAGCGTCCGATGTAGGCCGCCAAATTGTTCGTGCTTACCTGTCTCGACAGCATCTGGAAAGTAAGGGCAACGCGTGTCCGATGGTGGCGTTGCCGAGCGACGTGGCGCGAAGCGGGGCAAGCGCGAAACGGGCCTTCGAGAACGTGTTCAAGGCGATGGTCAGCACTTTGGAAGGCGGGTTAAACGGCGAGCGAATTCCGCGGACCACGGCTCAGGCGATTGCCGCCTTGTGTGTGGGGGGCATGGTGGTTGCGCGCGCAATGAACGACGGCGCGTTTGCGAATCAACTGTGTAATGCATCCATGGCGGTAGCGCTCAGGTTGGGCGGCTGGAATGACCGGGGGAAATTGAAACCGGAAAAAGCTCAGCGTTAGAGACGTGGGCAGCCGTATTGATGGAGTCTCAATCGCGTTAACAAAGAGACGTGAGTCTCGGGGAGACGCGAAGGCCGGCCACGGTCGAGAGCATGCATTCCGATTTGCTCTCAACGCGACCGACAATCAATTAGTTGTCGAGGGAACCGCGAACGCCTTCTCTGAAGTTGTAAGGGTACAGACAATCCCCGCAGCTCGATGGACCGCAGCCGGAGTCAAGTTCGGCAAGCCGAACAACATCTGCCAATCGGGCGGCAAGGCAACCCGCAGAAGCGTGTTCGAATCCCTCTGCTATTGGCGAAATGTCAAAAAGTAATCGCTGCTGATCAATTTCGTCCCAGCGCGCTTTGGAATCGTGTGGGGTTGTGCGGCCTTCGGGCATTAGTCCGGAACCTTAGTTAGCAAAGATTATTCGTTTTCGAATCCGGAGGTCTGGCATGCTTACTGCCGTTTCTGGTTATCGAACTACCGCGACTCGCAGTTTCTGATTGGAAGTGTTAGCAAGGAGGCACCGTCAGGACGTGCTTGGCTCTGCTTCGTCCTCTCGTTCTCGCTTTGAGACTTACAGGCCGGAGTGGATGAGTTCGCTACGAAACCGTATCGAGAGTAATTGTAAATTCGGTACGTATCGGGCCCCCGCAACCAAAATTCCCGCTGACTGCCCAATGCGAGTCACGAAGAAAGAGCGATCTGCAGCGGATGCTACAGCACCCTCGGAAATTTGGTCAAGGAGAGGGATGACGGGGAAACGGAAATTAGTCCCCGGCCGATCCGGTTGACAGAAGCCTTCGCGATACACATCGCGATACACAATAACGTTGTCTACGACGTACTTCCAATGACTTGCAGTGCCGTCCGTGCTCTTCTATGTCGTTGAAAGTACTTGTAACCCGCTAACTGTCACGGCAGAGGCCGCGGGTTCGAGTCCCGTCGTCCCCGCCATTCTTTTCAAGCACTTGCAACCCTAGCGTCCGGCAAATCAGGGGATGTTAGGGGACGATAAGCGCCGGACGAGAATGGTCCCACCCGAGAACATTCCCAAACAGCACTCATTGGATTAGGTTTGTCTTCGGCAAAATACCCCGTCGGCAAAATAGCGTCGACCAATTTGTCCTGTGCCAAACGTTTGGTCTTCGAGTCGCCTGCAGGTACTTGTTCGTGACATGAAGGTTGCTGTGCCGCAAGTAGTCGCGGATTGTGAGCTGATGTTCGCCCATCTCCGCCAGCATGGTTCCGACCGAATGTCGAAACGTGTGCCAGCCCACACAAGTGATTCCGATCCGTCTGAATGCAGGCTGAATCTTCTTCTTTAACACTGAAGCTAGATCTAACGGCTTGCTTCCTTGCAGTCTTTCCGAAGGGAACACGAAATCTTCCGGTTTGTTGTAGAGGCTTTGCGATCTCCACTCCTGCAAGGAACGCTTGAGGCTTGGATGCATCGGCAGCAGTTTTGCAGATGCTTCCGTTTTTGTGCTCTTCAAGTTCCCACCTCGACGCCAGTAATACGAGTGTTGGACGCCGATGCTCATGTTGTCGAAGTCGCACTCAAGCCAGCGGAGCGCCCCGAGTTCGCCTTGACGTATACCCAAAGCCCCTTCTAGAAACACGAGCAGTTGATCCCGAAACTCCAGTTCTGCTAAACCGAGCTTGACCTGTTCCGGTGACAAAACCAACGGGGATCTCTGACGTTTGGCGCTGATCCGGACGCCAGTGCTCGGGCCTCGCTTGCCCCCGGTTCCCACCGGTATCCCTGAAGAAATCGGATTGTGGCCACAAAACTCCCACCGAACGGCGTGCGAAAACAAAGCCGACATCACACACTTGATTTTGGCTTTGGTCCCATCCGCCACTCCGGTCGCCCGTAGCCAGCGCTCTACCTCGACAGTTTTGACTTGTTCTAGTGGTAGATTGCCCGAGCGTGGGACAATCCAGTTTTTGTGTACATTATGTACGCGTCCTGCGTGGATAATGCTTTGAGAGGCAGTTCCTCTTGAGAGTAGTGTTCCCAGAGCGTGTTGATTGTGATTCGCTGCAGGTTCCTGTGTTCGCAGCGATTGTTGATCGTTAGCCGAAGAGCGTCTGCTGCAGCGTGTGCCGCAGATTCGGTCGTGTTTTTCTTGACATCCCCAACCTGGGCTTTGCGATGCACCAGTTTCCCGTTGATGTCTTCTTCCCACCATCGGTAGACCCAAACTGCCGGTCCTTTCTTCCGCTCTTCTCGTTCGACGCTTCCGTGCTGGTAACGTGTCCGTCTAAACAAAGCTTCTCCTTTGTTTAAACGGTGTCGGCGGACACCGTCAGAATAGATCGGCTAGGCATTCCGGTCGAGATGTTTTTTCTTCGTCAACGTGTCTTTGTTCAGCTGGCGAGTTTGCCGAGCCACTGATCCAGCGTGGAGGCCCGAAAGCGCCAACGCTTTCCAACCTGGACCGCCGGGATTGAACCTCGGCGTGCCTTGGTCCGAAGCGTCCTAGGGTGCATCCTGAGAAGCCTGGCGGCTTCTTCGGTATCTAGGAGAGGCTCAAAGTCTCGCTGACTCTGAACCTGTTTCCCCTCCGTGACGTTCTCGCGTGCCGGCTCATAACGTTCATTGGCGTTCTCTAACATTGGAGTGCTACCTCGCAGATTGACTTACAAGTCCACGTGATGAATCGTGGGGAGCGCAAATAGTTGGCCTCTGATCCGCAAAGCTCCCATCGGCAACTCCCATCCTGGCCAGTTTCTATCGAACATCAGAATTTCGGTCAAACGGGGCGTTGGCCGGGCAATTTGACCGAAATTTCATTCCGGGTTACCTTGCTCACGCGTCGAGAGCGGAAGATGGTCTCGGGCGCGGGAGCCAGAGTGTTCAGATCTCTTGCAGAAGTCGGCGAACAACTTAGGTCTACTGGCTGCATCGCCGATTCGATTGCCACGACCACCGTTTACCTGGCGGCGAAGCTGCAGAAACCATTGCTGCTCGAAGGCCCTGCCGGCAGCGGCAAGACTCAACTAGCGTACGCGGTTGCGGGCGCGGCGCTCGCCGTCGTCGAGCGCCTGCAGTGCTATGAGGGCATCAACGAAGAAAAGGCCATCGGGAAATTCGACGAGCCGCTGCAGAGGCTGTGCGTTGATCTCAAAGCCAAGTCCACCAGCGTGGATTGGGAATCCTTGCAGGCGGAATTACACGATCAAAGGTTCTTCCGGGCCGGCCCGCTGCTGCGGGCATTGCAGCACGAAAACCCCTGCGTCTTGCTTATCGCTGAATTGGACAAGGTGGACCACGCATTTGAGGCGCTATTGTTGGAACTCCTAAGCGTGTGGCAGTTGAGCATCCCGAAGCTGGGCACGCTCAAAGCCAGGAGCATTCCCTTCGTTGTGCTGACTTCGAATGAGGAGAGACGCATCGGCGATCCCCTGCGTCGCCGCAGTTTCTATCTTCGCGTTGAACACCCTACCGCGGAGCGAGAAGCCGAGATTGTCGCGCTGCGAACGCCTGATTCCACACACGAATTCCATGCCGGCATGGCGGGACTCGCCAAGGCCTTGCGCGGCTGGAGTCTCGAGAAACCGCCATTGGTCTCAGAGATTCTGGATCTCGCGCAGGCACCCAAGGTTCTCAGAACTGAACAAATTACGGCGGAGACGAGAGATATTCTCTTGCCGTTGCTAGCCAAGACCGAGGCCGATCGACGCAAGCTGCTCTTGCGAGACGGGTTTGCCAGTCTGATCTATGACGCGCAACAATACACCGCCGAAGCTTTGCGAAGAGGCGAGGCATGAGGACACTGCTCATTTTGACGCAAGTGCCTGCTGCGATCTCGATTGGCTGGGCGCAGTCGTCGAAACCGCAGATACGGCTCGAGTCCGAGTACTACGTTACGGCGTACGCGCAACATTATCGGGTGCCGGTTCCGCTGGTGCGCGCCATTGTCGATCATGAGACGAACTGGCAACCGTGCGCTGTCTCCTCGAAGGGAGCCGCAGGCCTCATGCAGTTGATGCCGTCCACCGCCAGGCGGCGTGGAGTACGGAACCGGTGCAACATCGAACAGAATATCTCAGGAGGTGTGCGCTACCTCGCATCGCTGATGCGACAGTTTCATAACGATCTCAGGCTTGTGGCTGGCGCTTACTACGTCGGCGAGGACACGATCGGCAGGCGAGGCCTTGCCTACCGAAATTCCGACGTCGTCGCCTACGTCCGAGTAATTAGAACAACTTACCTTCGAGAAACTGGGATTGCCCGAGAAGGCAAGAACACCATTGAGAAAAGAGATGTGAGATGAACAAATGTTTGAGTTTGGTGCATCTGATAACGGCCTGTTTCATGCCCTTCCACATGGCCATGGCGCAAACTGAGTTGCCACAGGCACGAACTGCGGCGATGACAAGTCCATTTAGGCTCTCGTTGAATATGCGGCTGGGTCGACCCAGAGCACAGCGGATAAAGCGCGATTCACGGGAACGCAGATCAGGCGATTGAGGAAGTTGCAGCCAATTGCGGCGTTTGGCGGGAAGCCGGTTTTGACGTGGAAGCAACACGGTCACCTCCAATTGGAGTATTTCGATCGGTTCAATCCGCACGGTTGCACGGAGAGGGCGATGTAATGCTATCCTTCCCCGAAATGAAGACGGGGGACTTCGCCCAATATTCTAGGGTTTTCGGATTGGACGGTCTTGAAATCCTGAGTGCCCAGTGGGTAGAGCATTCGTTTGCCCCACACATGCATGACTTCTACGCAGTGAGTCTCAATTACGGAGGCCGAGGTGCATTTGACTGTCGGCGTGAGCTTCGTGATGCGGCGCCCGGCACGTGCAATCTTATAGCCCCCGGCGAGTTGCACACGGGTCACGCTACATCTGGACATGGCTGGGTCTATCGAAACCTGTACATTGAAACTCATCTAATGACCACGCTTCTCCGGAGTCTCGACTGGCAAGGGCCATTGGACGTACGATTCAAATTTCCATTGGTAAGGGACACGATGTTAGCCACCCGGCTGGCGCAGGTTTTTGCGAGTCTGGCAGAGTCAAATTCTTTGTTGCAGAATGAATCGTTGCTATTGTCTGTTGTGGCGCGTTTGGTCACGGATCACCTCATGCCCGGGGACTCCCTTCGCGATGCCGGTCGGGAACATACGGCGGTCCGGCGAGTCAAAGACTGGCTTGAGGCCCACCCTGAGCAGAACGTCTCGGTTCACTCACTGGCTGATGTTGCCGGCCTGAGCCCTTACTATCTGGTACGAGTGTTTCATAAGCGCGTGGGAATGCCACCGCACCAATATCAGACAAATGTGCGTGTACATACAGCGCGCAAGCTGTTGAGGTCGGGTGCAGCAATTTCTGAGGTCGCGTACCGCACCGGCTTCTGCGATCAGAGTCATTTGAACCGCTGCTTCAAGGCCACACTCGGTGTTACGCCTGGAAAATACACTGCTGGCGTTCCCAAGCACTAGCCCGTGAGTACGCCTCCTGACCCTGTCATGGAACGGCCGAGTTGCCGGATGACATCCAGCAGAAAATCCACATCCTCCCGGCGCAAACGGTGATTCACGCTGCACGCGCGAAGTACTCTCTTTCCATGAATCTTCGTACCCGACAGAAATACCCGCCCGTCTTTCTCCAAGGCGTCCAGCAGCCGACTGTTCAAGTCGTCTAGGTAGCTCTGATCTCCATGAATGGAAATGTCCAGGGTGCGGTACTGGAAACACACCACCGACAGCGGAACCGGTGCGAGCAGAATAAAGTCCTGCGATTCATCGATCCGGTCCGCCAGATAGCGCATGACTTCGATATTGCTCTCAATGGCCGCGCGCAGTTTCGTTGCGCCGTACGCCTTGAACGTCATCCACACCTTCAGTGCCCGGAAGTTCCTGTGAAGCTGGGGACTGTAATCCTTGAAATCGAGCGGAGCGTCGGCTCCCGCGTCGCTCTCTTCCCGCAGATAGTCCGCGACAACCTGGAAGGTGTGTCGGAGCGCTTTCGGTTCCCGGACCAAAATGCACGCTGCCTCCGCCTGCACGTACAGCCACTTGTGCGGGTTGACCACCACCGAATCGGCTTGGTCCAATCCCCGGAAGAGTTTTCCGGCGGCTTCGGTCCCCGCCCCAGGTCCTCCGTAAGCCGCGTCCACGTGGAACCACAAGTCCTGCTTCCGGCAAAACTCCGCCAGGGCATGCAGCGGATCCACGGACCCGGTGTTGGTCGTGCCGGCGTTTCCCACTACGCAAATCGGGTAATATCCACTTTTCCGGTCTTCGGTTACCTGCCTCTCCAACAAGTCCAGATCGATCGTGAAATCGTCCCGAACAGGGATTTTGCGTAACTGGTTGCGTCCCATCCCTAGGAGCACCATGCTTTTATCTATGGACGCATGCCCCTCTTGCGAAACGTATACCGTTAGTGGAGGTCCACCTCGCATCCCGAGCGAGGCTGTGTCAAACTGCGCCTTCAGCTTGCGGGCCACCGCCAGCCCCACGAGATTGCCTGCCGATCCCCCGCTCAGGAGACACCCTCCGGCTTCGGAAGGGTAGCCGATGAACTGTGCAATCCATCGGATTACCCGTCGTTCCACCTCCGAAGCCGCCGGGGAAAAGTGCCACACGGCGCAGATCTGATTCACAGCGGATGCCAAAAGCTCGCCGAGAACGGCCGCCTGGTTGCCGCCTGAGTTGATATACCCGAGGAAACGGGGGCTTAGATAGAGAGTGGAATTCCCAAAAATCTTGTCCTCCACCTCGCGCAAGATGGATGCCATCGGCTGAGATTCCTCCGGGAGAGATTCGTCGAACAATGAGGCAATCTCAGTTCGAGTTTTTGCGGGAGTAATTCGCGCCTGGTGTAGTCGTCCGTATAAGCGAACCACAAGCTCTGATGCCTTCCGCAGATCATCCTGAAAAACCTCCAAGTCGCAATCCAGACCTTGAGCGGAACTCTGTTTGCTCATGTAGTGCACTCCCCTTCCGAGATGCAACTCAGAGAATGGCAGTGCTTCTATTAGTGGGTCTTGGACGATATTGCTCTGCAGTTCTGGTCTCTCGAATACCCTGTAGTTTGGTCACCTTCGAGCAAACGAGTCCGAGCGCTACCGGTCAAAAGCCACGTTGGTTGTCCAATCAGGGCAAACCGGAAGTGACCAGAATAACTTCGGGCTTGCCGACCACACGCCAAGTGACGCTCCGATGAATAAACACTGCGCGGTCAGCATCGATAGACTTTACGATAGATAGACTTTACGAACTTGACGAGATTTACGGGCGGTGCCATGTTGGGCGCAGGAGGTGCGACGATGCGCGACCCTGTATTCACCCAGACGATGCAGATCGGGATCGTGGTGCGCGACCTGGACGCGACGATGCGGAAATACGTCGACGAGTACGGGATCGGTCCGTGGAAGATCTACGAATTTAACCCCGGCAACGCGAAGGATCTGCGCGAATACGGCCAGCCGGTCAAGCGCTCCTGGCGCCTGACAGTCGCTATGGTCGGCCAGCTGCAGTGGGAACTGATCGAGCCGGTCGATGACGAGAGCATCTACGCGCGTTTCCTTGCCGAGAAAGGCGGGGGCGTGCAGCACATCGCCGTCGCTGCTCAGAGCTTCGACGAAATGCTGGCAATGGAGGCCAAACGAGGGATTGATGTGGTCCTCAGCGGCGAGTTCGAAGGCGTCAGGGTCGCATACCTCGGCACGGACCGCGATCTCGGGGTGATCCTCGAGATCTTCAGCAGCATGCCCAACCTCGAACAGAGGCCGGAGGCGACTTAGGATTGTCCGTCGCTATCCCGCGCCAACTGCGAGGAAGGGCGTGACCCACGCCTTCAGTTCCTCCTTCAGTCATCCATTCCTGACAGCAGAACAGGGGATCTCTTTGAATGCAGTGACGGCTCGGGAAGGTCTGTGCCCACCTTTGATATGGACTTGGGAAAGGTCAGAATGAACGATGCTCCCCGAACTGGATTGTTCTGGAAAACGATGTTACCGCCGTGCGCTTCCATGATCCGCTTACAGATGCTTAGGCCGAGGCCATATCCGCCGGTCTTCTTGGATCTCGATCGATCGACGCGAAAGAACGGTTCAAATAGGCCGGCAGCGTCCTCCGTTGGAATTCCTGGGCCATCGTCGCTGACGCGAATCACAATGGACTGATCGTTTTGAGCACAAGAGATCTCGACAGGCCGGCTGTTTGGTAGAGAATACTTGAAAGCATTTTCCAGAAGGTTCCGCAGGACAGTTCGAACCTTGTCCGTGTCGATGTTCAGTTCAATCTCCTGCGAAGCGGCAATGAGATGCACTCCAGGGCGCCGACTGTTGAAGCGTGCTGTCACCTCGCGAAGAATCGGTGCGATTCTCTGTACTGATGGATTGAGCCCTCGGCCATCGCGGAGCCTTTCCAGCTCAAGCAGCTCGGCAACCATCATTTCCATTTCGCCGAGATCGGAGACGAGCTCTTCTTTGCTCTCGCTGTCGGGCAGAAATTCGAGGGCTACTTTCATGCGCGTCAAGGGTGAGCGAAGCTCGTGGCTGACGTCGAGCAGGAGTTGATTGCGAGCTTGAATCATCTCCCGCACCCGGCGAACCATCCGGTTGAAAGCATCCGTCAACGCACCAAATTCGTCCCGCGTCCGGATGGGCAGCTCAACATCCAATTGTCCGCTGCCCAGTCGTTCGACTCCCTCGCCCAGCCAACGAACTGGGCGCAAGAGAAGCTTCAGCACGGCGTGAGCGCATAGCAGCACTACCAGCATAAGGAATAACAATAGAACTAGAAGTCTGATATGTACCGCGCGCATTGGCTGGATCAGATTCCAAGCAAAAAGATATGTCCCCCCACTAGGTGAGGCAACGAGGTAGTAGTCTCGACCCTTAGGCGACCGGTGTGCGGAGCCGGCACGAACTTCCGTGATCGAAGGCAAATCATTGTCCGTTGCCCAATCTCCACCGGGACCTTCATACCGGATCAATACGTCGAGACGATTCCGTATCTCAATTGCTGTTTGGCGATTCGGAGCGGTTGCCGCAATTGCGGCTGCATACTCATGTGCCAGTCGATCCACCGAGAAACTAAAGTTCGGACTCACGATCAGCCAGAAGAAGCCGGCCACCATGAGTAGCAAGCAAGCCGCCATGGCGAGCATAATGGCCACAAGCTTTGCGAATACCGATCCTCTGAGGTGGGGCGGCTGTTTATGGTTTGCCATTTCCACCTCCGATAAAGCAATAGCCGGTGCCGCGGACTGTGCGAATCATGGTCGAATGTCTGGCATCATCGCCTAGTTTTTGACGGAGGCGGTTCACTTGAACATCGATCGAGCGATCGTATGGGTCCCAGTCAAAGCCGTGAATCTCGTTCATGATTCGATCGCGAGTTAGTACTCGCCCACGATTTCTTACGAGGACAGCGAGCAGCTCGAATTCCGCTGCCGTCAATCCGAGATCGTTTCCGTTCAGATGGGCAGAGCGCGCTGCCCAATTCAGATTGAGCGCACCTATCTGCAAAGTGTCTTCACCGCCCGCCTGTGCGCCACGACGCAGGATGGCCTGGATGCGGGCGACCAGTTCGCGCGGCTCAAATGGCTTGGGCAAGTAGTCGTCGGCTCCCATTTCGAGCCCGAGAATCCGGTCCGTAACCTCTCCTCTGGCCGTCAGCATGATGATTGGAACGCGGCTGCCTTCTCGGATTTTCCGGCACACAGCAAACCCATCCATCTCCGGAAGCATGACATCCAGAACGACAATATCGGGCGGATCGACCTTGAGCACTCTCAGCGCTGCTTCTGGACGGGCGGCGGCGCGAACCGAGAGTCCGAACTGCGCCAGGTACCTTGTTAGAAGCGCATTGAGGCGTTCGTCGTCATCGACGACGAGCACCCTCGTATTGGGCCCCGGACGGGATATATTGGTTTCTTCTCTCGCGCCCATTATTCCACCAGTAGCGCCTGGATTGGCGGGAGCAAAGAGGCTCTCCGGGCAGGATACGCGCCGAACCCCAGCCCCGTTGTGATCGCCAAGGCCAAGGATGCAAAGATTGCTTTCACCGGTGCGGCGATCCTCCAGCTTGTGAAGAATGCGATAGCCGTTGCTCCAATAGCGCCAAACGCCATCCCAACCAACCACCCTCCCAGGGACAGGAGAGTTGCTTCCAGCAGGAACTGATTCAGAATATCCCTCGGCCTCGCACCGACCGCCATGCGCAGCCCGATTTCGGCGGTTCGCTCTTTAACCGACATAAGCATGATCGCCAGAATTCCTATCCCGCCAACCACCAGCGCCCCAGCGGCCAAACCTGTGCTAAGCAGGTTAAGCGAGTCGGCTACTTGCTTCTGTGTGGCCAGCGCTTTGGCGGGGTCTTGAATGGAGAAGTCATCAGCTTTTCCCTGTTGGGCAAGCCGATGCCGGATTCTCAGCAAATTGCCGATCTGCGCCACCGCGGCTTCCATTTCTTGCGGTCGCCGCACACTGACAAAGACGGGATTGAGCCAGGTGGAGTTGAACACGCGGCGAAGAGCTGTACGGATGGGGATGAGCACAAGGTTGTCTTCATCCGAGCCGTCCGCCAGAATGCCTTTGGCGTTCAGCACTCCAATGACCTTGAAAGAATCACCACGTATCCGAATTTCCCGGCCAATCGGATCATCCTTGCCGAAGAGTGTCTGGTCGATACGCGCTCCAAGTACGGCGACGCGCAGAGCGGCCTTGTTATCGTCCGCATCTAGGAAGCGGCCCTTGTGGAGTTGGAAGTTCCCAACTTTCATGTAATTCGGAGTGGTACCGAGCACCAGGGCCGACATCGATCCGTCGCCCAATTTCACTGTCAACGTGGCCTCGGCCCCAGGCGCCGCGTCTGCTACCTCCGGTAATTCTGCAATCATTGCATAGTCTTCCAGACCGAGAGTAGTTACGACTCCACTCAGCTCTTTTCGGGCGGCTGCGCTATTGACCTGCGACGGCCTCACCGCGAGCAAATTGGACCCCATTTTTGCGGTTTCCTGCAGAACCGCCTCTTTTGCACCTGTGCCGACCGCACTGGTCAGGACAACGGCTACTACACCAGCTGCCACACTAAACGCCGCAAGCGACGCCCGCACTTTGTGCGCGAACAAGGACCGAATGGACGGCAGCAATCTTCGATAACCGGCAAGGTTCATCCCGTCCACCCCGAGTTCCCGGTGACTCGCATGAGCTTCACCAAATCCTGATCGCGAGCCTCTTCATGCCTGGAAGGTGGACCGTCACAAAATCCGCCTCAGGAAGATTCGCGCGGAAGTTGCATCATCGCAGAGCATCCGCCGGATTCAATCGTGCAGCCCGCAGGGCCGGCACCACACCGGCCAAGAGGCCCGTCACCATCGATGCTGCAATGCCCAAAAATGCCGCATTCCACACGAGGATATTCTCCAGATGCATCTTGCTCGCCCCGATCCGCGCACCCAGATAACCCAAGCCTATGCCTGCGAAACCGCCGACAAGTGTCGTCGCGGCCGTCTCAATCAGGAATTGCAGCCGGATGTCTCCAGGTCGCGCACCTATAGCGCGACGCAAGCCGATCTCGCTCACTCGCTCATTCACCGAAGCGAGCATCAGGTTAGCCGCAACGATACCGCCGACCAGAAGAAAGATACTCGCCACCAATGGTAAGTAAAGAAAGAGAACCCGTTTAATAGCCGCAATCTCCTTTTGGACGTCGACCGGTGTGAGGATGGTGAAATCGTCTGGTTGACCCGCCGCCAAGGCGTGACGTTCGCGCAGGATGCGGCGAATTTCCTCAGAGAGGCGACTCGACTGGCTAGGATCGCTCATGATCAGTTTGGCCGTCGAGATGGTGTCCACGTTTGTGAGCCGGCGCATCAGCGTAGTGATCGGAACAACCACTTCATTGTCTTGGTCCATGCCATGGGGATTAGTGCCCCACGGTTCTAAGACTCCGATCACGCGAAAGGGAACGGATCCAATTTCAAGGTCGCCGCCGATAGGATCCTGGTCCGGGTAGAGCTCTTTTGCAACGGTTTCGCCGATGACAGCTACCCGCGCAGACTCACGAATTGCAGTTGTGTCGAAATATTCGCCCTCAGTCAGTCCTCGCTCCCACACCTGAGCGAACTTTTCGGAGTCCCCTACAATGCTCGCTGCACTATCGGTGGCCGCGCCGTGCTTCAAATCCACACCTGGGAGGTTTTGCTGCGGGTCCCATGTTTGGATGCCGGGAATCTCTTTTGTCACCGCGTCGATATCAGCGACCTTCAATCGAGTCGCCGTCGCCAGTCCATGAGGCCCACCCATCATCCTGCCGCCGCCGTCGCGAATCAAGATGGCCGAGTCGCCGAACATCCGGCTGAACATGGTGATCAATTTGCCCTCAAAGGCTTGTCCAACCGAAACCACCAATGTCAGTGCGGTGACGCCAATGACGCTACCCAACATGATGAATCCCGTGCGCATCTTATAGCGAGTCATCGTTCTTATGCTGTGCTGGATTAAGCGGCCCGTGCTCATCTCGCCTCCTGGAGAGCGTCTTTGGGTTGCGCAACCGATTCGTCAGACACGATGCGGCCGGCTTCGATCCTCGCAATCCGATTGCAGTGCGCAGCGATTTCCTTGTCATGAGTTACAAGCACGATGGTCCGCCCTGACCTGTTCAAGGTCTGGAAGATTTCCATCACTTCCTGCGCCGAACGAGGATCAAGATTTCCGGTCGGCTCATCGGCAAGCAACAGGTCGGGCTCGTTGACCAATGCGCGCGCGATCGCGACACGCTGCTGCTGGCCTCCGGATAGTTCTGACGGACGGTGATGGATTCGGTCTGTCAGTTTGACAGCCTCCAGTGCCTGCCGACCCAGCCCCTTGATGGAGGCTCGATCGGAATACAGCAGCGGGAGCTCCACGTTTTCCAGGGCGCTAGTTCGCGGCAGCAGGTGAAACGTCTGAAAAACAAAGCCGACTTTCCTGTTTCGCACGCGGGCCTGCTCGTTTACTCCCAAACCCGCGACATCCTGACCATTGAGGAGATAGCTTCCCACGCTGGGCTGATCAAGCAATCCGAGAATGTTCATCATCGTGGACTTGCCGGATCCGGAGGCGCCGACTATTGCAATGAAGTCACCTCGTTCGATCCGGAAAGTGACGTCGACCAGGGCATGGACCATCTCTCCCGTAGGCCGCGTATATGTCTTGCCAATGTTTCGTAACTCAATCATGTGACACCTGCCTTCACTGTGTTTTCGTGTCGCCAACGACAACCTCTCCGCCTTCCTGGATGCCACCGGTAATCTCCCAGTAGCTGTCGTCTCTCATTCCTGTGCTCACCCAACGCCGCTCGTTTGCGCTCCCACGCCGACGCATGACAAATTGACGGCCTCCCTCCGAATGCACAGCTCGGAGCGGCAACGCCAACACACCTTTGTGTCGCGCGAGATCGATGTTGACCGTTGTCGTCATCTCGGGCCGCAGGGTGTATTGAGGGGGCGGCTTAAACCGCACAACGGTCACGTAATCAACGACGTTGTTGCGGATTTCCGGTTCCGGATGAATGGCGCTGACTTGCCCCTCAAATTCATGGGTGCCGTAGGTGTCAACGGTGAAGGCCGCGTTCTGCCCGATCCTGATCCGGCCAATGTCCATTTCATCTACGTAGGCCCACACCTCCAGCCGCGAGAGATCGAGGAGGGTTACGAAATTTGGCGTGGCGAAGCCTGCGGTAACGGTTTCGCCCTCTTGCGTGGAGACGGCGGAGACGACGCCAGCGATTGGCGCGAATATCTGCGCGAAACCAAGTTGCGTGGTTGCATCCTGCAGATTCGCATGCGCCTGGTTGTACTGTTGCTCGGCCACGCTATCAGCCTGTGTGGCAACATCCAAGACGCTCGGCGCGATGACCTGTGCGGCGTTGAGCTCCTGCTTCCGACGGAGATCGGTCTTGGCATAGTTCAGGTTGGCCAGCGCCAACTGCAACGCCGCGATGTCTGCATTTCGCCTGGCCACCAATTCACGGCTGTCCAACATCGCAAGAAGCTGTCCCTTCTGAACCCTATCCCCGATGCGTACATAGAGGTGCGTCACTACGCCCGAAGCGCTGGAGCCCACGTTCACCTGGGCGCCGACTATGGGTTTGATGACTCCCGTGGCCTTCACCGCTGTGCCGATATCGCGGCGCGTCACGCGAATGACTTCCGCACCGCGGAGAGTCTCCTGACTCCGTGCCTTTTCCATTCGCGTCCATTGAATGGCCCCCATAGCAATGGCTCCAATGACGATGCCGACGACAACTACCTTCCTCATGCCGCGTCCTCCATCGGGCGCAGCCTCAGTGTCGTCGACTAATGTATCCGGCAGATTTCTGTAATGTAACGAAATGTAACCAGCAGGAACGATTATGTTTCCCGAGCAAGACCTGGAGATGCCGAGAGAGGAGTGATAATGACGTGAACGTTCCATGCTCTGTCAGATGAGCCATGAGAAGCGGCCAGCGTTCACCGATTTCTTGCCTGCAGAACCGGACTGAATGTCAGTTTGTTGCTAACAGGGCAACGCACTCATCCAGATCAAGTTGCCCTCTGGGCGAGCCGTTTCAAGCAAGGGATTTCGCCGACGATACGCAAGGGCCGAACTCTCGCTGTCGTTTGCAACTGAAAGAGTGTCGCTCTAGCCTTAGCGAGAAGCGCCAGGCCGGCGGAATTGCGGCTGGTTGGAGGTGCTCTGCGCATCTTTTGTTCCTACGGAGGCACGCTTGGCTCTTATTGTTCCTTTCTTCTGACATCTGATTTCACGTCCGAAAATCGCCGTGTTCGAGACTAGCGAGACATGCAAAATGTCGGCGACCTCCTTCCAGGTGAATCCACTGCGGGAACTGCCGGACATGTTTCGACTCCTATCGGAAAGTGCGCGGTTCGCAGATGACTGGCGTGACGGTCACAGACCCCTGAAGGCGCTGAGATCGGACCGATTTAACTCTGGCCTTCGTTCATGAAATAAACCCACCGTGAGCGACTCTGTTGTGCCGGAAGTCAGATTTTTCTGAGAAATTGCTGGGAACAGCTTGCCGGGCGGAGCGGGCATCGGACTTGGCTGGCTGACATTTTTCGCGCGCAATTTACATCTCCCGCGAGCCTCGAAAGCGGCCGTTCCTGCGCCTCCAAGAGCTGTTCTGCACGATTTCCTGCAAGAAAAAAATATCTCAGACAGGCAGCGAAATCGTGTATACGCTGGCCACTTCAGGCTCATTGAGTTCAGTTTCGTCCACTCTCGTCTGCGTGCATGTTTCGAGGTAACTTTGCGTGCCCTTCTGTCTGAAGAGAGGAGGCTTTTTCTAAGGCGCAAAGGTTTTTGGGAGGATGTGACCGCAAACTCTCGACCAAGGCTGGCCTGCGAAAGTCAGCGGTATGGGGGAAGACGAAGGTGTGCGCAAGCGCCGTATGTTCCAGTGGCCTAAACAGGCGAGAGACCTGGCCAAGGAATACAAACAGCGAGTCATCGGCCAGAATCTCGGTCAAGCCGACCGCGGCGTGTTGGTCGCCAGGCTGGTAGAGATTTCTGGAAACCCGCGGGAAGCATGTTTGCGCTTCTTGTGCCGTTCAGGCATAGCACAAAGGCGCTCCTATCGCGAATGGACCAAACCGGAGCAAGGACGGCTTCTCGACCTAATCACTACGATGCCGGTGGATGAGGCTGCGAAGATTCTTCGGCGGCCACCTGGTTCGGTTCGCTCGATGCAGCACCGTCTGGGCATCGGTGGGCGAACCGGCCGGGAGTGGTTCACCAAGTATTCCTTGTCACGGGCATTGCACACCCGTCCCGAAGAAATTCAGAAATGGATCGACTGTGGATGGCTGAAGTCCCGCTCTCTTTCGTCGTCTGGCGTGGAAGCCAAGATCATATACGCGGATGATTTCTGCCAATTCGTAAAGGAGCATGGACATGCAGCGGTCGGTCGCCGGCTCACCTACGATGCGCTCTGGTTCGTCCAGAACTATGTGTTTCCTCCAAGCCATGCAGACTTGTTGTCAGTAAGAGGAACCTACACGAAGCATTCGGCAAAAGAGGAGGCAGAGGGACACGACGCTGAGGAGTCCGAACAGAACAGTGAGTAGCAGGGTCATTTACTAGTGCTTGCGTTTGCGGATCGGAAACGGGTCGCCGGGGGGCTATTCCTTTTCGTTCAAACGCTCTTCTAATTTCACAACGGATTCGATGATCGCTGCAAACGCGGGAATCTCGCCGAAGATCATCTGGGACATCGCGTTGTAGTCTTGCTCGAGATTGGCAAGCATCTCGTCATGAGGTGCCAGGGCGTAGCTTCCCGGAGCGGCGGTTGCGAGGTCGAGGTCCGGCCGATTAAAGAACATGCGTGCATGCCGAACGCAATCGGCAGCCATGGCAGTATCTTTTACAAGGCTCTCCCAGTCCACGGAAACGAGGAGGCAATGGACATCGTAATAGTGACGTGAAACCCGCTGTCCGCCGCCGCGCAGCTCGCCGCGTCGGTCCCACCATCGGCGCAGAGCGATGATCTCGGCGCGCGCTCGCTGGCCATCGAAGCGATTACCGCCGCGTACTGGAGACCGGTCTACAAGTACGTGCGCATGAAGTGGAACATCAACAGTGAGGATGCCGCCGACTTTACCCAAGAGTTCTTCGCCAACCTTCTGGAAAAGGAATTCCTCAACTCTTACGACAGCCGCAAGGGTCGGCTGCGCACGTTTCTGCGCACCTGCGCTGACCGGCTCTTCATGAACCAGATGCGGGACTCTAAACGGCTCAAACGAGGTGGTGGCAGCCCGCATTGTTCGCTCGACTTCGAGGAAGCCGAGCGAGAGCTCGCAACCATCCCTAGGTCTGAATCTCCGGAGGCCCGCTTCGACAAAGAGTGGGTCCGCGGCCTCTTTACTCTCGGCTTACAGCGGTTCCGGACCAGTTGCGAGTCTGGTGGCAAAATGATCCACTTCGAGTTGTTCGAGCTTTACGATCTCCAGGATTCCGATCCGAAACCGTCTTACAGCCAACTCGCCACGAAGTTCGGGCTCGCGACCACAGACGTCTGGACCACGCTTCCTGGCACTCCTGATTAGACTGCCCTGTTGCATTCTGACCTCCGGCATCGCAGTTGCGGCGCGGAGGAATGTTTACGCAGTAAGGGCCAAACTGAGAGCTCGACGGGTACCTGGAGTGAATTGCTTTGCGGCGGCAAGAGCAACGCTGCCAGCGCCTGTCCTGAGTGACCGGCGAGCGCTACCACCGCCGAGGCCGAGCCAAAGCGCCCATAGTTTCTTCGCGAGTTTGTGGGTCAATTCCGCGTGCGCACTGAGCCGTTTCACCAGCCACTTGAGGCTATCGAAACCCACTTCGGCCGCCGTTGCCTGGGGCCCGGCCAGAGCATGGAATCTGTATTCGAAATCATTGCGGAGCCGAACCGCCGCGCGATCTTGAGCCTCCTGGTCTCGTCCCAACAGTCGGTTGGAGAGATCGAGCGCCAACTTCGCATGCCGCAGCCGACCGTGTCAAAGCACCTGCGCGTGCTGCGCGAGGCCGGTTTCGTGGAGTCCACCGTGGACGCACAGCGCCGCCTCTACCGGCTGAAGCCAGGACCATTTCAGGAGGTGGATGCCTGGCTGGAGCAGTTCCGCCGGTTCTGGTCCGATCACGTGGATGCGCTGGAACGGCACCTCGACCGCATGGAACGTTCATCACCAACGAGGGCAACACCAACGAAAAGCAAGACAGGGAAAAGACAACGCGGCCCAAACCGCGAACGTGACAAAGGAGAAACCAAATGAAAATCAAACTGACCAGCGTATACGTGGACGACCAGGACAAGTCCCTGCGCTTCTATACGGAGGTACTGGGCTTTGCCAAGAAGACCGATTTCAGTCAGGGCCCATATCGCTGGCTGACCGTGGTCTCGCCCGAGGAGCCGGACGGCACTGAGCTGCAGCTGGCGCTGAACAACAACCCCGCAGCCAAAGCGTATCAGCAGGCGATCTTTCAACAGCGCCAGCCCGCGGCCATGTTTTTCACTGACGACGTCAAGGGCGACTACGAGCGGATCAAGGCCCGCGGCGCCGAGTTCACCATGCCGCC
>WNFG01002177.1_pt1 | contig 24587 bp, 26 predicted proteins | sample 5400431 | NCBI WGS metagenome assembly WNFG01 (sample SAMN13153346, study PRJNA577476) | soil metagenome | isolation source: 120 cm saprolite under Douglas fir tree site 2 hole 3 replicate 2 | place: USA:California | collected 2015-04-18 | reverse complement strand
GGGGAATGCTGATCGGCACCGTGCCCGGTCTTCGGCGCGTGGCGCGCGATCTCCTCACCCGCTTCGCCAGTGCAGAGGAACGGCTGGTGATCGTTCGCCCCCGAAGAGCGGACCTCGAACAGCTCGCGGCGTGGCTCGCGCAAGGACGACTCGAGACGGTGATCGACTCGCGGTTTCCCCTCGCACAGTTCCACGACGCTTTCCGGGTGCTGGAATCGAAGCATGCTCGGGGAAAGATCATTCTCGAGGTCTCCTGACTTCTGCCAAAGCCCTTGCGCAGTATCAAGCGAGCGCAGCGGGGCGGCGGAAAGGAAGCGAGGGCGAAGCTCTCCGGTTCCCCTCGCGCGGACTCAGGAGGCGAAATCGAGCTCCACCGATCGGCGCGCCTCGCGATGGGCCGGCCGGTCGTGGGCAGGCCGAGGTGCTCGAGGACCTTCTTGACCGAAGCGCGCTCGGTCAGGAAGGCGAGCACCGTCATGCGGCCGCGTCGCGTTCGCAGCGCAGGACGTCGATGTGGAAGATCCGCTCAAGCAGCTCCGCCCAAGAATGCGGGTCGGCGCCTTCGCAACGGCGGGAGGCACCGCCAGGGAGGGCGCAGTCGCCGCAGGTGCGCAGGAGCCCGGCGGTGCGGCTTGTTCGAAAGACGGCACGACCTCCTTTTCTGGAGGCGCGCGAACTGAGGCGGCTAGTTCAGGAGAGGACGCAGGTCCTCGAGCTTGTCGAAGAGGTGCCAGACGTAATCTTCCGCGCCCTTGACGCGGTGCGGATGCAGGTCGGCGAGCTTCGGGTCGTTGCGGTAGCCGTCGAAGGCCTCCTTGGAGATCCATTCCACAAGGATGAGAACGGTGCGTGGCTTGATTTCGCCGCCGGCGGACTCACGGAACCTCCCGAGCGCGACCACGCGTCCGCCATGTGCGTGGACCTCCTTTGCGGAGCGTCTCGAGTACGCGAGGTATTCGTCCTTGTTGGCGATGTTGAAAAGATTGAGGGCGTAGACCGGTTGGGACATGGAAATCTCCGGACTAGAGTCTTGGGCCAACACCTCGGAAAAACAATGGTCGGAGCCGCTCCTCGAAGCAACTTGGGATCAAAACTGGATCCAACGCGGCGAGCTGCTGCCGGCCCCGACGCCCGACCTGTTCGCCCGGGCCGGCGCCATCCTCGCGACGCGCGCAGCTCGCGGCGGTGCAACCGACGAGGACCTTACGACCATCATCGCCCGATCGAGCGCCCAGGCGGCGCGACTCGTCGTTGAAGGGGCTCCCTCTGCGTCAGCCGAGAAGCGTGGACAGCGGCACGGCCCATAGAGCGTGGACAGCGGCACGGCCCATAGCTTGTCGCCGAGCCTCACGGCCTGCTCTCCGTTGTACGCCATGATGGCCGCCCGGCACCGCGGCGTGCGCTCCAGGAACGCGCGGAGACCAGCGAGGTCGCGCTCCGTCCAGCGGGACGCGGCCTTTACCTCGATGGCCAGGCAGTCCCGGCCGCTCTCGACGACGAAGTCGACCTCATGACGGCCCTGGATGTTCCAGAAGCCGAGGCGGGCGCCGGGCCAGTGAGCCTCGAGCACTGCACCGAGCGAATGCGCAACGTAGGTCTCGAACAGCGGCCCGCGCAGCGGCTCCTCCGCCGAAAGCGCCAGGTCTTCGACGCCGGCGAGATGCGCCGCGAGGCCAGCGTCCCCGGCGTAGAGCTTGGGGGCCTTGATAAGGCGGCTCGCCCGGTTCCCGAGAAACGGAGGGAGGCGCATCACCGTGAACGACGTCTCCATGAGCCCCAGCCATCTGCTCGCGGTGGTCGCGCTTTGCTGCGCATCGCGCCCGAGCTCGCTGGCGTTCAGCACCTGTCCAGTGCGAAGCGCCGCGAGTTGCAGGAACCGGCGGAAGGCCGCCAGGTCCGCGACCTGCGCAAGGTCCCGCACGTCCCGCTCGAGGTACGTCTGTACGAACCCGCGGAACCACAGCGCGCGATCGCGGACCTGTCCCAGCGCGACCGGCGGGAGACCTCCTGCCAGCACGTCCTCCGGACGAAGTGGCGTCGCAGTTCCGCGAGGGAGCCGCGGCTCCGCGAAGAAGGCGGGCAGGAACGCAGCGGCATCGGTACGCCTGCGAAGCTCCCGAAGAGAGAAGGGGCGAAGCGTGAGGTAGACGGCCCTTCCCGCCAGCGACTCGCTCACGCCTTTGAGCAGGGACAAGTTGGCCGACCCGGAGAGCAGGAATCGACCGGGCCGCCGGTCTCGATCGATTGCCCGCTTCACGGCGACCAGCAGCTCGGGCGCACGCTGGACCTCGTCGATCGTGAGCGGCTCGTCGCCAGCGAGGAAGCCCTCCGGATCGGCGCGCGCCGCTTCCAGCTGCGCGAAGTCGTCGAGCGTCGCGTACCGGCGCCCGGAAAGGCCCTTCGTGCTCGTCAGCAGGGTGCTCTTGCCGGTCTGGCGCATCCCGGTGAGGACAACCACGGGCAGGTCAGCGAGGGCGGTAAGGAGAGCGGGAATCAGATCCCGGGCCAGAGGCTGTGTCATTATTCACCGCATCATGCGTCTTAATGACATAAACAATATGGCATCTGCCCACAAGCAGCAACCACTCTCCTGGCCTCTCGAGCGATTGCATTGCCAGCGAGCCGCGGGCGCGCCTCAACGCGGGGCGCGGTGGAGGATCGCCCCGCTGAGGCAGTCGACCTTGCGCGCGGCCGTGCGCTGATGATGCTCGAAAGCTGCAGGCGAAAAGCGAGATCGGGCGGGCAGCGGCGCAGCCTTGCGCCCGAAAGCCGGTGGTCTCGATTCGATACGGGTCCAGGGGGTCAGGTCCCATTTCGATACCCGGTCAAGCACATCAGCGAGGGCCCGGCCACTCTGAAGAACCGGGCGCCTGCTTCTGGCCCGTTTCGTAGATCGGACCCGCGGCGTGGCCGAGAGCGAGCAGGCAATGGCCGCGCAGGCCTACGAGCGCCACCCCGGCGCCGCCAGCGGGCCGCTCCCCTCGTCCTATCGCCGCCGCGAGCCGGAGCGGTCGATCCTCTACGAGACCGTTCGCACCCACTGGAACACGCTCCTCGCCGAGGTCGCCCAGCGCACCGACGGCGGAAGCCTTCCAGGCTTCGTCGTCGCCGAGTTCGAGCGGTACCTCTCGTGCGGCATCCTCGCCAACGGCTTCGCGCGCGTGCACTGCGACGCCTGCGGGAAGGACGTGCAGGACCTCATCCGGAAGCTGCGGGAGAAGGGAGCGAAGCGCGGCTTCGGCTACCAGACCATGCTCAAGTTCATCGTCCACGAGCACGTGGACGAATACTGAGGCCCGCCTTCGGAAAAGGGGCTGGCATGGCTCCCGCCCGCCCGCGGTACTTCCCGGACTGCGCCAGGTGCCGCCCCGCGCGGGCGGGTGCTACCGTCCGAGCGGGAGGGTTCCATTTGAAGCGCCGGAGGCGCGTTAGCGTCTAGCGCGCCATCGGCAGGCGCAATGTGAACGTCGAGCCCTTTCCGAGCTCCGAGTGCGCAGCCAGGGTCCCGCCGTGGAGGCGCGTGAGCGCGGCCGCGATGAAGAGGCCGAGGCCGTGCCCGCGGCCGTCGTCCGTGTCGGCGGCGCGGTGGAATCGCTCGAAGATGGTGGGCAGCTTGGACGCAGGGATGCCCTCGCCCCAGTCCTGCACCCCGATGACCGCCTGGCCCGCAGACGAGGACAGAGTGACCTGCACCCGTGGTGTTGGCCCGCCGTACTTGACCGCGTTGGCTAGCAAGTTGTTCAGCACTTGGAGGAGGCGGTCCGCATCGAAGGAAAGCTCGAAGCGATCTTCCGCGCCTGCCAATGTGAAGGTCGCCTGCGGCTGCATCTCCCGCCAATCGCTGATGACCTCCTGCAGGAATGCGGACAGGTCGGCGCGCGCCCGCCGAAGCGCCACCTTTCCCTCGGACAGCGCCGCGGCATCGAGGATCGACGTGATGAGCGCGTGGATCCGGTCGAGGTGGCGGATGATGGTCGCGGAGAGCTTCTTCTCGGGCTGGGACGCCTGCGACTCGTCCAGCCGGCGCTCCAGGAGCTGAGCGCTCATCCGTGCCGCGCCCAGAAGCGTCTTAATCTCATGGGCGAGCCAGTTGAGCATTTCCTCGCGAATGGCGTCGTTGACGCGACTCGGATCCCTCGGGCGCCGCTCCTTTTGCTGCGCCGCATCTGGTGGCGGGCCCACCTTCTGGACGGCCGCCTCGAAAGTGCGGACGTCGACCGGCTTGGGCAGGAAGGCGGTTGCCTCCTCCAGGCCCTGCGGGCGCGCGGAGCTGAGCAGCAGGAACGGGATCGCCGCCAACTCCGGGTCGGAGCGGAGCGCGTGCAGGAGCTGAACTCCGGTCCGCCGCGGCATCATGTGATCGCTGATCACCAGATCGGGCCGCTCCGTCCGCGCGAGGAGCAGCGCTTCCTCTCCGTCGTGCGCGCGCAGCGTACGGTGTCCGAGGTCCTCGATGATGTCGGCGCAGATCTCCAGCATCGCCGCGTCGTCCTCAGCGATGAGCACGACGCCCATCAGGAGGTCTCTTCCTCGACGCCCGATCCGATCGGGTGCGCTTGGCCGGTGAGCAATCCGTGGGCGGAGCGGAGCGGGGCGAGAACGCGAATCCCCTTGTCGGTGATATCGAACTCGCGCAGGTCGCTCTGGTATCTGCTGTCGCGCATCTTCAACACCGAGAGGATGCGGCGGAGGCGGCCGCGCAGCTCGACGTAGCGGAGGAGAAGCAGGTTCTCGCCGAGGATCGCGATCGGCGTGTCGCTGAAATCGAGCTCGGTGCCGGCGACCTTGGCCACCTCCTTCGTGAACACCGTCGTCACGCCGGCGAGCCGCAGGCGCACGCTGAGCGCGGCGAGGAAGGCCTGGCGCCGATCGGCGTCCGAGACGGACAGCTCCAGCGCGCCGAGTCCGTCGATCACCAGGCGCCGGGCCCCCATCCGCGCGATCTCGGTGAGGATCTGATCGACGAGGACGTCCGCCTCCGCCTCGGTGGGCGGCAGGTAGACGAACCGCAGCGCTCCGCTCGCGACCGAGGGCTGCAGGTCAAGAGCGATGCGCTGCGCACGGGCAGCCAGCGCACCGAGCTCCTCGAAGAAGGAGACGAAGAGCGCCTTCTCCCCTTTGCGCACTCCCTCCAGCGCAAAATGCGCGGAGAAGAGGGTCTTGCCGATGCCCAGGCTGCCGGCAAGCATGGTGGTGCTCCCGACTGGCAAGCCTCCCCCCATCAGCACGTCGAGCTCGGGCAAGCCGAACGCGGCGCGCCCGCTGTCCGGGACGAAGTCTGCATCCGAGCGGATGAGCGCCTCGAGACGGGGGATGATTCGAATCCCCTCGCTGCCGATCTCGAGGAAGTGCTCACCGGTCAGATGCGCGCGGCCGCGCACCTTGACGACCTCGGCCCTGCGCAGGCGACGGATGCCGTGGCGCTTCACCCCCAGCGAGACGATTGCGTCCATCGTGGTCGCCTCGGGCAGGCCCAGCAGCTCCTCGATCGGGTACTCGGTCGTGAGCAGCCCGACGCAGTCCGCCGCCGCAAGCCCGATACCCAGCTCGTAGAGGAACTCGCGCAGCCTCGCCTCGTCCTGCCAGAGATCGCGGATCGGGCGCAGGCCGTCGAGGAAGAACAGCTTGGCGGAGCGCTCGAGAACGGTGCCGAGGATCAGATCGCGCGCCTCCTTGGCGCCCTTCTTCAGCGGCGCGTAGACGCTGATGAGGAAGACCGGCTCCCCAAGAAGCTCAGGCCGGAAGAAGGTGAATCCGGAAAGCTCCTCGACCAGCTTGTCCTGCGCCTCCGAGGTTACAGTGGCGAAAACTACCGGCAGCCCGCGCGCCGCGGCGAGGAAGGCGATCTGGCTGCCGAGGATGGTCTTCCCGCTACCAGGATTCCCGGTGATGGTGAGCATCCGTCGGCGCGGGATGCCTCCGCCCAAGAGGGTGTCGAAGCTCGGGATACCGGTCGGGAACAGCTGTCTCGCGCCAGGGGCCATAGCGCCGTGCTAGACGGAGGCGCCGCCGCGGATGCGGCCGCGCAGCGACGATTGTGCGAGAGCGCTGCTATTCGAGGCAACCAGGACACCGCTCAAAGCACCACCCAGAGCACCGATGGCGCCGGCCAAAACCATCCGCACGAGCCGCATGGGTTCTCCCTCCCGCTGCGCTCCGATTGCGGTCTCAGCGCACGTCGCGATGCACCTGTCAAGAGGCGGAAGTCGAGCCACGCAGGCCAGAATTCGAGCCTGTTCCGATTTGTGCCGTGAAGTCCCGCGGGTGGCAGTCTTGTAGGCTGAGTTCCGAGGGTGCGCACGGTGCAAACGCCCCCTGACGCACGCCTTGCGCGCGCCTCGCGCGCAGGGTGAAGTACGCCCCACAGAGAATGGATCTCTGAGTAGAAGGCTCGCGGATCGAAGCGGCGACGTGACGGAAGGCCACTTGAAGTGTCAAGTGTCGAAGCGTCTATCGCCCTTATCGGTCCCAAGGTCACGGTTGCTGACCTGGACGCGTTCTGCCGGAACGGCCTTGAAGGGGGACGCGTCACTTCTTCCCGCGGACCAGGTCGTGGAACCCAGCCTTCGCCTTCTTGCGAATCCCCATCTCCTCCTCGACCTGGTCGAGCGCGCGGAAGAGGAGCATCCGCGCCGCCATGCTGACGTTCGCGTCGATGCCGGGCTGCGTCTGATTCAGGTAGTCCCGGTACCGGTGAAGCCTGCTGAGGGTTTCCACTGGCAGCCGGAGATTGAAAAGCTGGTACTCGCCGCTGGCGCGATCTCCCATTCGTTTGCTCCCTCACCTGCTGGCGCTTGAGGCGCCAGTCCTCGTCACTGCGCTTGGGCCGGCCTGAGCGCGAGAAGCCACTGCAGAAGGCGCTCGGCGGCCGCCGTTTGCTCCGGATACCTGGGTTCGGAAACGACCGGTTGCCCGGCACGGACGGTGCGTCTGACTCGCTGGATCGCGTGCAGCGCCTCGTCTTGGAAGCGCCGGAGGAGTTCGAGTTCCTTCCAGGAGAGAAGCACACCGTCCTGCGACGCTCTCGATGGCGGCGCCGCAGGCGCGGCTGTTGTTGCTTGAGCCGGGACAGCTGGCTTCTCTCCCAGAATGAGCGCCCGAGACTCGGCACAGGTCTGTTCGACCGTGAGCGAGCGCACCTGAAAGCGGGGGTTCATCTCCCCGCCTGCCCAGCCGGCGACGGCTTCCGCAATCGTCTCACGCCTCGCAGCAGTGCGCGCGATGAAGAGGACGACCGGCGTGAAGCCGTCGGCGAAGTGCTTGGAGTAGTAGGTCGCCCTCCCGTGGGCGTCGGCGAAGCCGAGGATGAAGTGCGAGTAGCGCGCCAGCTTTGTGAGGGTGGCCGTCTTGTGCTGCGTGTTTCGCACCGTCGCGCTGCCGGTCTCGTATTCGATCAGATAGCGACGCTTCCGGACTGGATCTTCGAGAAGCGCGTCCGGCTGGAGCCGCCGGTCGCGCGAGCGATCCTCCTCGCGAACGTATTCCGCGAAGGGCAACTCCAGGTCCTCGCTCGGCACCCAGCGGAACGACGTCGGCACGCGCGCGAAATCGTCAGCCGGCTTTCCGCGCCGCTCACTCCAGTCCGCACGTCGCGGCGCATCCGGCCTCTTCGTCAGCGCAACGTAGAGCTCGTTCACTCCCGTCGCGTGCTCAAGAAATTGCGACGCCACATCATGCCGAGGCACTTTCAGTCGCCGCCCCAGCACCTCCTCTGCCAGCCCGTACCCAGATGGCGTCAACGTCCAGACCTGCACCCGCCTGCCCTCACCGTTCACGAACCAGAGCCTCTTCACCGACGCTCTGCAGTTCCCATGTCGATCCGCCAGCTCCCCCAGCCTCGCCGACAGAACCGACTGCGCTCTCCCCCGAAACATCATCTCTGCAATCTGATTTGTTCTCAGATACCTCACCAACCCCAAATGCCCCACCAACTCCCGATCCCTTGCTGTCAACCGCCCCCTCCAGGAACCAACCTCCTTTTCAACCTCCGCCCCCGCCTCCCGATCACTGGCACTACCACCACCTGCCTCCACTCCTCCCAAAGAACCAACTGCTCCGGCCCCTCCATCCAGTCGTTGGGAGGGAGGGGCCGGAGCAGTTAGCCCGCCCATTCCGGGCGCGGGTGGAGGCGCCGTGCGGGTCGCGGATTCCTCAGTCATCGCGAGGGCGGAGGGCGCGGCGTCCTCACGGTCAGGGTCCGAAATCGGACGGCCACTTGCGGGCGATATCGGTTTCGCTTGTAGCATCGGACGTCCCTTCAGACCATCGTTCGTACAACAGCGTCAGACAGTATGTCGTAAGTTGATCGTGCGCAGCGCGATTGCGGTCCCACCGAGGCCGTGATGCCCGCGAGCATGTCCAAGTCATTCGCGGCAGCGGCGGTCGGCCCACGCCAGGGTCCTTGATAGGCTGTGATGCGTATTGCGTAAGACATGATGTGTGTAGTAGCATCTCCCGAGGTCCACCACAAGGAGACCTGCTCTGTTCGTCCTCTCGCCAGGCAGCTGCATCCGAACGGCGAAGCCGTGCTGAAGGCCCGGGACCGTTCGAGCCTAGCCGGCACGATCGAGCTGCAGAGACGCTACAGCTCTGCACGGGGATCATGATGAGCTTCGAGGACACCATCGCCGCGGTGCTCGATGGTCGGCTCGCGCCGCTGCGCCTCGAGCTGCAGCGACTTGCCGCCGAGGTCAGCGACTTGCGGCAAGCGCTGCCGCCGCTGCTGGTATCGGTGCCGATCGCTGCGGAGCGACTTGGCGTTTCCCTCTCGACGGCGCGGCGGCGAGTTAGGGATGGCGAGTGGCTCGTCCGTCGAGACGGGCGGCGGGTGCTGGTGGACCTGGGAACGCTCCACGCCAAAACGAACGAGGAATTGTCGGATGTGCCGCGTAGTCTGAGAAGCGATCGCGTTGCTCGAGGTGGCACATGAGCGAGAAACGAAGGAAGCGCCGGCAGTGGGGCAACGGCTCAATCGCCCGCGCCGCGAATGGCACCTGGAAGATCCGCTGGTGCGAGGCGGGCAAGCGCAAGACGCGGGGCGGGCTGCGCTCGCGTGACGATGCAGAGCGCGTGCTGGCGAAGGTGCTTGGCGACATCGCGCAGGGCCGCAGCGGCCTGCCGGCAGATCCCGCGATCATCCCCAAGCTGAGCGAGCTCGCGCCCGACTACTTCGAGCGGCGGAAGCGGACGCACCGCGCCGGCTTCGAGGATGCCTCGCGCTGGCGGAAGCACGTCGCACCCTACTTCGAGCACCTCCGGCCGGCGCAGGTTGACGCCGCGCGCATGCGCGCCTTCATCGAAGCGAAGCTCGCACAGAAGGCGAACCCGGCGACCGTGCGCATTTACATCGCGCTGCTCTCGGCGCTGTTTGCGGACCTGTGCGAGCGCGGGATCGCGCAGTCGAATCCCGCCCGTGGGCTGCCGCGCTCCACAATGCGCCTCATGCGCTCGACGCACGACCCGCGCACCACACCCTTCATCGAGAAGCTGACCGACGTGCGGCGCATCTATCTCGCCTTGCCGGAGCCGCTGAACGTGGCCTATGCGATCGGCGCACTGGCGGGCCTGCGCACGGGTGAAGTGTTCGCGCTGCGCTGGCAGCACGTCGACCTTGCAACTCGGCGTGCCCATGTGCGCGAGTGCGTGCGCGGGCCGCTGAAGGACAAGGACTCGCGCATGGTGCCGATCCTCGACGCGCTCGCGCCGATCCTCGCAGCGTGGAAGCTGAAGACGGGCGGCGAGGGCCTCGTCATCCCGCCGCTGCGCTGCGATGGCGAGAAGATCGACAAGCACACTCCGGGGATCTACCTCCGGGCCGCGCTCAAGCAGCTCGGCCTCACGCGCGCCGGTCTCGGCTGGTACGAGGCAACGCGGCACACGTTCGCGTCCCAGCGGGTGATGGCCGGCGCCTCGATCGAGAAGCTCAAGGAGATCCTCGGGCACTACTCGGTCGTGATGACCGAGCGCTACGCGCACCTGCGGCCCGACCTCTTCCCCGCGAGCGACCTGGGCACGATCCGCGTCGACCTGTCCGGGGGCGGCGGCGAAGTCGTGCAACTAAGGCTCAAAACTGGATCCAGCCGCCGAAAGGCCCCCCGTAAGGGCGCGGAACTAAAAGAAAATGGTCGGAGCCGCCCTGTAAGCCGGGGGCGCCCGGAAGTGACCACGCCGGACCGCTCCGAGTAGACCAGCGCGGACAATTCAGGCGCTTACGGTCTTGCGTGTTTCCCGCTGACCAGCTCGCCTGGTCACCTTTCGGGTGCACTTGGCCACGAAATGGCCACGGCTCAAGCGGCTGCTGCCAAGGCCCTCTGCAGCCCGCGCGGCAGCTTGAGCGGCGCGAAGCGCTCGCGAGCGTAGAGATAGTCTTCGCCTGATTCATCGACGACGCGGAGTAGCCCATTGCGCTCAGCCGCGGCATCGCGGAGCGCGACGTAGATCTTCCTGGGCTCAAGCGACGCCGCGTACCCGTCATTCGACAGGCACACCACGAAGCTCTTCTTCTTGCGCGTCCTGGTCATGTGGATGGCAACAGCCTCTTGATCTTGAATTCCTTCCGCCCGATCCCGTGCGCCTCGTACCAGTGCAACTCCGCCTCTCGAATGCTTCCGTTGGCCAGCCGAATCGTAGCAACTCCTTTCATCTTCCGCCAACGCCCACGCCCGTAGAACTTCCGCAGCCGCGGCAGCTCCCGGATGGCGCGACCAACCGCGATGGTCTCGACCTCCCCCGGCGGCCCGACGATCTCGAAGTCCGCTGCGCGAGCTTACCTCGTCAACGAGATCCGCACCTTGGCGGCCGGCCGGTTGCCCAGCGAAGTGAGAGGGCTGAGCGCGGTCGTTCGCGCAGGCTGGCGCCAGCCGTCAAACGAGTTGCCCGGGCGCAACCTGCGCGACAGGATGGCGTCCATGCAGCGGCGCTGGATCGCGGTCGTCGTCTTGGCTCTCGCGATCGTCGTCGCGTGGTGGCTCAGCGGAACGGCGCCGTCCACCTCGACCCGCGCGCCCGAGCCGGCGCCCGCCATCGCGCGACCGGCCATGGCGGTTCCTGCGCCCGCGGCCGTGAGACGTTCGATGCTGCCCCCCGCAATCCAGCTCTCAAAACCAGTCGTCGTCCGCCCGGTCCCAGCCGCCGCGCCCGGCGCGCTCGCGGGAACGGTCGTGGACGCCGAGACGTCAAGCGGCATCGCCGGCGCGGAGCTGACGTTCTCGCATGACGACGGCGCGTACTCGACTGCGACCGGCGTCGGCGGCGCCTTCCGCTTCGCGCCGCGCGCGGCCGGCACGTACCGCCTGGTTTCGATCGAGGCGAAGGGATACGCGCCCTTCGAGAGCGAATTCGGCCGGAGCCCAGTTTCGTTCACGAGCGTCGCGGGAAAAGACGTCGATGGCGTCGTGCTGCGGCTGTTGCCCGAACGGAAGAACCTAGCGGTGGACTCCGGCGGTGCTCGACGCGCCGACCGTAGCTACGGCGGCGAAGTGGACGCGGGCAATCCCAAGCCGGCCATGGGATCGCTCTTCGGCCGCGTCCTTGATGCGCGCACCAGCGCGGCGATCGCGGCGTTCGCCATTGCTCTCTTTCGCCGCGACGGCGTAGCAACCACGATGATTGCGCCGGCGTCGTTCGTCGATCCTTCGGGCGCGTACGAGATCGACGGCCTCGCGCCCGGTACCTACGAGGCGACCGCGATGGCAGCCGGCTACGCGTGGTCGAGCTACGCGGTGGTGCAGATCGGCGACTCGCCGGCCCAGGCCGATTTCGCGCTGCACGCCGGAGCGCGCATCACTGGTGTCGTCACCGACGCTGCCACCAAGCGCCCCATCGGCGGCGCGACCCTCTCGCTCGAAGGCCGCCGCGGTGACGCGCCAGACCTGCCGGTCGCCCCGCTCTCGCCTGAGGCCGAAAGCGGCGTCGACGGCCGCTTCACGCTCGAGCACGTGCCGCCCGACGTCGACAGCGTACAGGCCGAGAAGCAGGGGTACCTCGTGCGCGTGGTTCCGCTCGGGCCACTCCCCAAAGATGGCGACGCTCCGCCCCTCGCCATCGCGCTCACGCCGCGGGAACCCGGCGCCGACGCGCACTTCGAGCTGACCGGCATCGGCGCCGTCCTGCGCCCCCACGGCGATGCGCTCGACATCCAGCAAGTCGTCCCGAATGGCGGCGCCGCCGACGCCGGCCTCGGTTCCGGCGACGCGATCCTCGCCGTTGACGGAGCGAGCGTCACTGATCTTGGCTTCGAGGGGGCCATTGGTGCCATCCGCGGCCCCGAGGGAACGACCGTCACTTTGCGCATCCGCCGCGCCGGCCACGAAGTGGACGTCGTGGTCACCCGCAAGCTCATTCGCACCTAGGCCGCTTCGGCGCCGCAACCGCGCATCCAGCGGGCCAAGCGGCGACGGCAGCTTCGCCGTCCTTAGCTCATTTCCTTCTGCGGGGGTCTCGGGACGGTTCCTTGGGCTGCTTCTTCGTAATCCCCATTTCATCCTCAACTTGCTCCAACGCGCGGAAGAGCAGCATGCGCGCGGCGGTGCTGGCGCTGGCTTCGATGCCGGGCTGGGTTTGGTTCAGGTAATCGCGGTAGCGCTGGATGCGCTCCACCGTGCCCGCCGGGAGGCGGACGTTGAAGAGCTGGAAGTCGTACTCACGGGTCTTCGGCATCGCGCGTCTCCTTCGTTGCGGTTTGCGCGGCCCTAACTGCGTAGTCTGTGCAGCACCATTGCTGCCGCGTTCATCAACTCGGGGTAGGCAGGCTCGGTGACAACTGGTTTGCCGGCGCGGACCGTGTGGCGAACCCGCTGGATGATGCCCAGCGCCTCTTGCTGAAAGCGCTTGAGGACGTCGACCTCACGAAACGAGATGAAGTGCCCCTCCAACGTCGCGGGCTTTGTGACTCGCGGAGGGTTGAGGTCCGGCGAAGGGGCGCGCGGTGTCTCCCCTAGGAGACGCGCTCGGAACTCCGCGCCAGCCTCCGCCATCGTGAGCGCCCGCAGCTCGAAGCGCGCATCGATGGCGCCCCAGTACTCCTCTGCGACCTTGACGATCGTGTCGCGCCGGGCCTCGGTGCGCGTGAGGAACACGACGACGGGCTTGTATCCGTCGCTGAAGTGCTTGCTGTAGTAGGTCTGGGGACCTGCCACGTGAACGGGCCCGAGAAGGAATCTGCTGTAGCGCCCGATCTTCGTTTCCGTGGCGGTCTTGTGCTGCGCGTTGCGGACTGTGGCGGAGCCCGTCTCGAACTCGATCAGGTAACGGCGCTTGCGGACCGGGTCCTCCAGCATCGCATCCGGTTGCAGGCGGCGATCGGCGACGTGGTCCGGGGGCTTGGGTACGTACTCACTGAAGGGGAGCTCGAGGTCCTCGGTCGCGACCCAGCGGAACGCTCTGGGAACGCGCGCGAAGTCGTCGGCAGGCTTGCCCCGCTCCGCAGGCTTCGGCGTTCCAGGCTTCTTCGTGAGCGCAACGTAGAGGTCGTTCACTCCCGTCGCGTGCTCGAGAAACTGGTGTGCCACGTCATGACGAGGAACCTTGAACTGGCGCCCCAACTCTTCACCGGCCAGCGCGTACCCGGACGGCGTCAACGCCCAGACCAGAACGCGCTTGCCCCCGCCGTTCACGAACCAGAGCTTCTTGATCAGTGCCCTCGCGTTCCCGCGACGCTGTGACAGCTCTCCCAGTCTTCCCGAAATCACCGACTGCGCTCTTCCTGGAAATACCAACTCCGCAATCTGATCCGTCCTCAAGTACCTCACCAACCCCAAGTGACTCACCAACTCCCGGTCCCTGGCAGTCAGTCTTCCTCTCCAAGAACCAACCTCGCTCTTGCCCTCCGCCCCGTCCTCACCTTCCTCAACCTCTCCCGCCTCCGCCTCTAGAAAAGAGATACCGGCTCCGGCCGCTCCATCCAGTGGTTGGGAGGGAGGGGCCGGAGCAGGTAGCTCACCGTTTGCAGCACGCGGGGGCGGCCTGGCAGTCCTCACAGATTCGTCAGTCTTTATAGGGGCGGAGGGCACAGCGCTCCTCGAAGGTGAGATCCGAAATCGGACGCCGTCCAAGGACCGATTTCGGAGTCGCTCATAACATCGGACGCCCTCTTCGGACGATGCATCGTAGGCGCCCGTAAGACAGAGACCATCATGAGCATGTATGTCTCACATACTCTTGCGTAAGACAAGAGATGTGTAGTAGCACATCACACATGGCTCTTGAAGATCGCAGGGCGGCATCGCGCCAGGGGCGGCGCTCGAGCGACGCCGGTCGAGATGTCTCTCCCGGAGAAGCTTCGCGAGCGAGCGGCAGCCTCGAAGACACGCTGGGCGCGTTGCTCTCGTCGCGGCTTGTTCCTCTTCGCTCCGACCTCCAACGCGTCACCGCAGAGCTCGCGGCCGTGCGCCAGGCGTTTCCGCCCGCGCTGGTGCCGCTCAAGGACGCTGCGCGGCGGATGGGCGTCTCTGAGAAGACCGCCCGCCGGCGGGTCCGCGCCGGCGAGTGGCCGGCACGGCGCGACGGACGAAAAGTGCTCGTAGACTTGTCAGCCCTCCGTCCTATGACTGAGGATGAAGTCGCCCGCGCCGCTGCCCAGCTCCGCGACGATTCAGGAAGGCCATCGCGATGACACGACATAGAAAGCGCCGCCAGTGGGGCAGTGGCGAGATCCATCAGACTTCCAGCGGCTGGCAGGTCCGGTGGCGGGAGAATGGTCTGCGCCGCACGCGCGGCGGTTTCGCCACTCGCGAGGACGCCGAGCGCGTGCTGGCGAAGATGCGCGGCGACATGGCCCAGCATCGCGCCTGGCTTCCGCCGGACCCGCGCGGGCTACCGACGCTCTCTGAGCTGGTGCCCGACATCCTCGACCGCCGGAAGCTCACGCATCGCACGGCCGACTGCGACCGCTACCGCTGGAAGAAGCACATCGAGCCGCACTTCGGCCACTTGAAGCCGAGCGCCGTCGACGTGGCGCGCATCCGCGCCTTCGTGGAGGTGAAGCTGGCGGAGAAGCTGAACCCGGCGACCATCCGCATCTTCATTGCGCTCCTCTCGGCGGTCTTCGTCGATCTGACTGAGCGCGGCCTCGCGACCGGCAACCCGGCACGCGGCCTTCCCACGTCGCTGATGCGGCTCATCCGCCCGACGCACGACCCGAAGAAGACGCCCTTCATCGAGCGCCTGGACGACGTGCGTGGCATCTTTCTCGCGCTCCCCGAACCGCTCAACGTCGCCTACGCGATCGGCGCCCTGGCCGGACTTCGCACCGGCGAGGTGTTCGCGCTGCGCTGGTCACACGTCGACCTGGTCGCGCGCCGCATCCACGTCCGCGAGTCAATCAACGGTCCGCTCAAGGACGGCGACTCTCGCATCGTGCCGGTTCTCGATGCTCTGCTGCCGATCCTCACCGAGTGGAAACTCAAGTCGGGCGGCGCCGGCAGGGTCATCCCGCCTATGCGCTGCGATGGGAAGAAGATCGACAAGGCCACGCCGGGAAACTACCTCCGCGTCGCCCTCGAACAGCTCGAGCTCGCCCAGCCAGGCCTCGGCTGGTACGAGGCCACGCGCCACACCTTCGCGTCGCAGTGGGTGCTGGCCGGCAACTCGATCGAGAAGCTGTCCGCGATCCTGGGCCACTACTCCGTCGTGATGACCGAGCGCTACGCACATCTGCGGCCGGAGCTGTTCACGCAGGCCGACCTCGCCACGATCGCCATCGATCTGCGGAAAAGCGGTGCAAAACTCGGTGAACTTGGCCACAGAATGGCCACGGACCCCTCAAACCCCAACGCTAACCATCTGGAACAAGAGGAAAATGGTCAGAGCCGCCCTGTAAGCCGGGTCCTGTCTCCCCGCCCCGTCGCCGGTGCGGGGGAGGCGGACATTCCTCTAGGACCCGCGTTGCCGCGGGCCTCGAGCGAGCCTACCCGGGAGCACGGCGGGCAACCGTTGCCGCTCGAGGCGGCGCTCCCCTATTTGCTCTTGCTCCGGGTGGGGCTTGCCGTGCCGCCGCCGTCACCGGCGGCGCGGTGCGCTCTTGCCGCACCGTTTCACCCTTGCCTGCCTTTCGGCCGGCGGTCTGTTCTCTGTGGCGCTGTCCCGCGAGTCGCCTCGGCTGGCCGTTAGCCAGCACCCTGCCCTGTGGAGCCCGGACTTTCCTCCCGCGCGTGATTGCGCCGGCGTCCGCCCGGGCGGCTCCGACCGCCGTCCAATGTAACACAGCGTGCGCAATGCAAAAGCGCAGCGCCGCCCTGGGCGGCGACTGTCGGCCGCTCTAGTCGTTCAGCTGCTCGTCGATGGCGCGGTTGGACATCTCGTCCGCGAGCGCGTTCTGCTCGCGCGGGACGTGGAGCAGCTCGTACCGGTCGAACGACCGGAGCAGCGCGAGCGCCTCCTCGTGCAGGCGCTTGAGCACCTCGTTCTTGACCGCGTACTTCCCCTGGAGCTGGCGGATGAGCAGCTGGCTGTCCGCCCGGACCTCGACCTCGCGGACGCCCATCTGGCGGGCGCGCCGCAGCCCGAGCAACAGCCCCTGGTACTCGGCCACGTTGTTGGTCTGCTTGCCGAGGAACCGTCCCAGCCGGGCCAGCACGCGGCCCTCGCCGTCGAGGATCACGGCGCCCGCGCCGGCGGGCCCGGGATTGCCGCGCGCCGCTCCATCGGTGAAGACGCGCACCCGCCGCACCTCGCCGGACGTGACGCGCACGGTGGGCCTGGGCTCCGGTATCGCGCCGCCCAGCTGCTTGGCGGCTCCGCGCAAGAGCCGCCGCGCTTGCTCCTTCTCGATTCCGAGCGCCTCGGAGGCGGCGTCGAGCGTCCCGTGCTCGGCGAGCGCGAGCAGGAGCTGCGCGGGCGAGGCGGGCACTTACGCGGGCGCTGCCGCGGCCTCGGCCTCGGCGGGATAGATGAAGCGGTGGCAGTTGGGGCAGGTGAGCAGCTCGTTCCCGGTGCGCAGGTTGTTCGCCATCTGCGGCGGGATGTTGCGCTGGCAGCCCTTGCAGGTGATCCCCACCACGGGCACCACCGCGAGCCCGCCGCGCTGCTTGCGGATGCGCTCGTACCTGGACAGCATCGAGCGGTCCACGCTGGCGGCGACGGCGTCGCGCTCCTTCTCCAGCACCTGCACCTGGCCCTGCAACCCGGAGAGCACGTCCTGGATCTGCTTGCCCTCGCTCTGGACGACCGCTTCCTTCTCGGCCAGCACCCGCTCCAGCTCGGCGGTCCCCTTCTTGAGCTCTTCGTATTCGCCGGACAGCCTGCGGATCTCTTCCTCCGCTCCCTGGTTGGTCTTCTTCGCGATGTCCAACTCGCGCGCGAGCGCGGCGTACTCGCGGGCCGTCTTCAGCTCGGAGAGGCGCGACTCCCACTTGCGCACCTTCTCCTTCTCCAGCTGCAGCAGCTGCTCGTTCTGCCGGCGCGCCCGCTCGTTGTCGGCCAGCCGGCCGCGCTGCGCATCGAGGGCCGCCCGGGCCTGGTTGCGCTCCGTCTCGATCTGCTTGAGCCGCGCGGGATGCTTCTCTGCTTGCTGCGCGAGGTCGCGGATCTGGAGATCGACCTTCTGCAGCTCCTCCAATGCCCTCAGCTTGTCACGCGACACTAGGCCCCGCCGCCCGGGGGGAGAAGCTTGTGCACCTCCGAGCGCCGATCTGTCAACGCCCCGTGTCGCCCCGAAGTTCCTCGAGTGGGCCCGGCAGGATTCGAACCTGCATGCGACCGGTTATGAGCCGGCTGCTCTGACCGTTGAGCTACGGGCCCGGGCGCATCGTAGAGCACATTCCGACTTCCGGTGAGGTGCGCGGCGCCCGGGGGCGGCCAAAGTCCGTCCCCTGACGTCCGCGATGTGAAAGGCGTAGCGCCGCCCTATCGGCGGCGACTAGGATGCCGGCCCGGTGAAGGCGCGCATCCTACTCGGGCTCACCGTGGCGGGCGCTTTCGCGGCCCGCGCCGACGTCGTCGACCTGACCCGCGGCGGGCGGCGCGGCGAGACCGATCTGGGCGGCCTCTCGCTGCGGGCGGAGTTCGGCAACGACTACGCTCCGTACGGGCTGGTCGGGGCGGCGGTGAGCTACCTCACTTCCACGGGCACGGCCTTCGAGGCCGGCGCCGGGGCCGGCTTCCCGGGCGTCCAACTCGGGCTCGGGGTCCGTCAGCTCTTCGGAGGCGGCGGATTCAACGTCGCCATCGAGCTGGCTTTCGCGGGCAACACCAAGCAGCAGCGGGCGTCGAGGGTGGTCGCCACGACCGTGGACACGTCGCGCTACATCTGGACCAACCTGGGCGGCGGGTTCGAGCTGCGCCCCGGAGGACCGTTCACCGCCAGCGTGATCGCGGCCCTGGCGTTCACGCCCGCGGATGGAGAAGCGCACTTCGGCGTCCACGGCGGGATCGGCTACTACTTCTAGCCGGCGCCGGGGCGAAACATGTCCGGACGCCGTTCGTCCATGCGTCGTCGGGGTAGGCCCCGCGCGGTGCGGGGCGGCGAACAAAGGAGCAGGCCATGGCGGACTTCCTGTACGTTTTCCGGGGCGGCGGCTACCAGCAGCTCTCCCCCGAGCAGATGCAGAAGCACATGCAGGCGTGGGGCACCTGGATCGGCGAGCTGTCCAAGCGCGGGCAGTTCAAGGGCGGCGATCCGCTCGAGCCGGGCGGCAAGCAGGTGAAGGGCAAGAAGAAGACCGTGGTGGACGGCCCGTTCGCGGAGGCGAAGGACCTGGTCGGCGGGTACCTCCTGGTCACGGCGGAGAGCCTCGACGACGCCACGGAGCTCGCGCGCGGGTGCCCCATCCTCGAGGTCGACGGAACGGTCGAGGTCCGCCCCATCCGGAAGATGTGAGTCCCGCAGCGCCTCTTCCCGGTCTGGTGGATCACCTCTTCCGCCACGAGGCGGGGAGGCTCGCGGCGGCGCTCGTCCGCGTCCTCGGCCCGGCGAACCTGGACCTGGCCGAGGACGTGGTGCAGGAGACGCTCTGCCACGCCCTCGAAGTCTGGAAGATGGGCCGCGTGCCCGACAACCCGGCGGCGTGGCTGCGGGCCTCGGCGCGCAACCGGGCGCTGGACCTGCTTCGCCGGCAGCGGATCAGGATCCGCCTCGCGCCGGAGGTCGCTCAGCTCCACGGCGAGCTGGCGCCCGCGGTCGATGCGGTCTTCACCGAGGACGCGCTCCGCGTCGAGCAGCTTCGCATGATGTTCGCCTGCTGCGACGCGCGGCTGCAGCCGGCGGTGCAGGTCGCGCTGGTGCTCAAGCTGCTCTGCGGATTCGGGGTGGACGAGGTCGCGCAGGCGTTCCTCGCCTCGCCCGCGGCGATCGAGAAGCGGCTGGCGCGCGGCAAGACGGCGCTGCGGCGGGCGGGCGCGCTGGCGGATCTGTCGGATCCGCAGCTGGCCCGCCGGCTGGAGGCGGTGCTCGACGCGCTCTACCTCCTCTTCAACGAGGGCTATCACGGCGCCCATCCCGAGCTGGCGGTCCGCGCCGAGCCGTCTCGATGCGCGGGGCGCGCTGGTGCCCCTCGAGGAGCAGGACCGCTCGGCCTGGGACCGCGCGCTGGCGGCCGAAGGCGCGCGGTGGCTCTCGCGCGCCGTGTCCGAGCCGCCCACGGCGCTGCTGCTCGAGGCCGCCATCGCAGCGGAGCACTGCTTCGCGCCGACCTTCGCGGCGACGGATTGGCGCGCCATCGTGACGCTCTACGACGCCCTGTACGCACAGCATCCCACGCCGGTGGTCGCCCTCAACCGCGCCATCGCGCTGGCGCAGGTGGACGGCCCGGAGCGCGGGCTCGAGGAGCTGCAGGCGCTGCCCGGCCGCGATCGACTGGGCCGCTATCCCTTCTACTTCGCGGCGCTCGGCGAGCTGCACCTCCGCGCCGGTCACGCGCGCGAGGCGGCGGAGGAGTTCCGCCGGGCCCTGCGGCTGGCCCGCAGCCCCGCCGAGCGCCAGCATTTCCAGCGCAAGCTCGCCTCCGCGACGGAGCGCACCCGGATGCGCGGTCCGGGAGCAGTGAGGACCTTGCGTCGATGACCGAAGGTGGTCACCAGGAGCAGGCGACCGAGCGCCTCACCGAGGAGGAGGCGCAGGCCTACAAAGATGCGCTGCTCCACTTCATCGAGACGCACGACGACCTGAAGGAGGTCGGCCGGGCGACCGACATCCTCCGCAAGCTGGATCGAGGCCAGCGCGAGCTGAACGAGTGGGAGCTGGAGCTGGCCCGGGCACGCGCGGGTCGAGGCCGAAGCCGAATAGGCTGCGCCGCTCACCGGCCCGCGAGAAACCGAGCGTAGGCGTCGAGGGCGTCACGGCCAAAGACCGCCTGGGTCAGCGCGTCGGTCAAGCCAGCGCTCGTCGCGCCGGTGTTGAGCACGACGACGGTAGCGCCGAAATCGAAATGCCGTCGCAAGTATTCGTACGCGGGCAGCCGGGAGAGCTCGTTGAAGGCAACCCAGAGCGGCGCGTTGGTGAAGTCCAGCGCCGGGGGCTTCACGACCTATCCATGGGAACGGCTCCGGGACGGCTTCGACCCCATCTACCAGGAGCTGGCGGCCCATGGCAGCACGCACTGGGGCGGTACCGAGTCGGCCCCGATGGGAGCGGCGCGGGCTCCCTCGTACGCGGCGCTCGCGGCCACGTGCGTGTAGAGACGGTCCGGCGGTCAGCCCCGCGCCGGCGAGCCCTCCGGCCCAGGAGGCCACGAAGGCCCGGTTCACCTCGGCGATCGCACGGGACAGATCCGGAGGAGGGTTCGCGACCAAGTAGCCCGCGTTGGTCAGCGCGCAATAGCCGAGCCGGACCTTTGGGGCGCCGTCCTGGTCCATCAATCGGCCCATGGCGGGGTCGATCCGATCGATGTGCGTATAATCGTCGAGCGAGGGGCACGGAGCCAGGACCAGCATGAACCCGAGCTGCCGCGACCGCCCGTCGCCGGCGACGCCGATCTTTGCCGTCAAGTCGCGGACTGAAGAGTCGATGAGCAAGTGGATCTGCTCTGGGTCACCGCCACCGGGACCGGTCAGCTCGAACAGCCCATTCACCGGGAGGCCGAAGCTCAGATACTGAGTCTCGTCCGTGGTGCGAATCGGCGGCCCTGCGTCCGTGCTCGTGCTGGCAGACCCGGCCCCGCGCGCGCAGCCTCCACTCATCGCCAGGAGCAGGAGGAGCATGTAGACGCCGCTGCGTCGCCGCCGCGTGCGAGAAAGCAGTACGAGGATCCCCCACCATGCCTCGCCCGGAGCGGCAGAAGTGGCGCAGCCGCCGGCCCCGGAAGCAGGAGGAACGTAGTTGACCGGCAGGATGGCCACGGCGTTGTGCCCGAACTGGAGGGGCACGCCGGCGTTGGGGCCGACATCGACGTCCACGCGAAGGACGTCGTTGATCTGGGGTTGACCGGCCTGACTCCAACGGCGGCTGAAGACCACGTGACGCGTGAATCCGCCCAGAGAGGAGAGATGGACGAATCCCGGGAGGGGCGTGCCCTCGGGCGGCGTCAACATGGTCCCGAGGCGCACCGGCTCCTTGATGCAGCGGAGCGACGAGTCCAATTCGCACACATGCGTGTTGCGATTGGCTTCTCCGCTGAGGGGATTCGTCGAATCTCTCAGGTTCATCTTCATCCCCGCGCAGTTGTCGCCGGGTCTCTGCGGATCGCCCATGTTGGTCGCCATGGCGAGGTAGCGCCCATCGGCGCTGATGGCAGAGAGCATGTCGCCCCACTCGGGGCCGACGCCCATCTGGCGATAGACGGGGCCGGAGGCGGGTACGTGAGCCGGGGACATGCTCGCGAACGGATGCTTGGGACGGCAGCTCGCGTCGAGCTCCATCACGTAGGTCCGCAGGACCGGCACCTGCATCGCGGGCTGGCCCGGGATGCAGGGGCCGCCGGTCCCATCGGCAGCCGCGGTGTTCCACCATGCCCAGGTGTCGGGACCCGGGGGCTCGGAGTAGCATCGGCGGACGAAGCTCACGCGCTGTCCATCAAAGCATCGGTCCTGTTCCCTCGGCGGCTGCGCGTTGACCCGCCCCGTGAGGCAATCCGCCCTCCAAAGAAGATCGGGCGCAAACGGTTCGATGGCGAAATCCCGGTCGGTATGGAAACGCACCGCGTAGATCTGCGTGACGTTCTCCTCCTGCCGCGTGTAGAAGCCACCGTCGTCGGGGAAGCCGATCGCATTGAACAGGGCGAGATCTCGATGCAGCCACGTACTCCAGCCGTGCGCTTCGGAGTTCCGCCCCAGCCCGCGTCGAGCGAGATTGAGGTGCACCCACTCCCCGGTGCTCCGGTCGTGGTAGGCAAGCCAGAGCGTGACGCGACCGTAGCTGCAGGCGATTCCTGGACCTGGGCTTCCCGTGTAAGGAGGGCAACTTGGCTTGACCCTCATCACCAAGGCGCGCCGCAGATCAGGCGCGACTGCCGTCGCAAGGGCCGTCCAACCCAGGTCGGCCAGGAAGGGATCGAACGCGAGGTCTGCGCCTGGCGAATCCGGCTGTCCGATGTCAGCGGCCCGGATCGCGTCGTCGGCGAGGTCCACGAAAACGACGTTGTGCCTGGTCGAATCGATGGGGTGATAGGGGCAGCGAACTTCCTCGTCCGCGACGACCACCCGGCAGGGCCCGGCCCTCGCCGCGCCAGGCCAACTCGTCATGACCGCCACGGCCGCGAGGCTGCCGCCCAGGCAAGCGCGAAGACGCCGCTCGAGCCCACCGCATGCGGTCAGGAAGTCGAACACGGACCTCCTTCTCGGCAGGCGTTCTGCCCGCGGCCAGCGAAGCCCTGCACCTCTCCCTCGGCGATGAGTGGCAGGAACCCGGGTTCCATATGACAGCGCACACCTGTCATATCGGCGCGTTCGCCGCTCCACTCATCTCGAGAAAGCGCGAAGGGTGCGGAGTGGAGAACGCCTCCTCCCTGCAGCACGAGCTGGCGGATCTCCACCCGAAGAGCTTCGGCTGGGCATTGGCGTGCTGCCGCTACGATCGCAACGACGCGGAGGAGGTCCTGCAAACGAGCTACCTGAAGGTCCTCTCGGGACGCGCGCGGTTCGACCGGAGGTCGCGGTTCAAGACGTGGCTCTTCGGGGTCATCCGGCGCACGGCGCAAGAAACCCGGCGGAGGCGGCTGCTGGGCCGATTCTTCCTGGCGAGGATGGAGCGGCTCGAGCCGGGAACGGCCCCTCCGGTCGAGACGTCGGCCGATCCGGAGCTGCTGTCGCTGCTGCGCCGGCTCGCCGCGAGGCAGCGGGAGGTGCTGGAGCTGGTCTTCTACCAGGACTTGTCGATCCAAGAGGCGGCCGCCGTCATGCGCGTCTCGCTGGGCACCGCGCGCGTGCACTACGAGCGCGGCAAGAAGAACCTGCGGGAGGCGCTCGCCAGGCGAGGGAGAAGAGGCACGGGATGACGCCCGAGGAAGAGTCCGACGATGTCCGGGCGCTGCTGCGAGAGGCGCACCGCGACGACGAGCAGCTCTGCCCACCGTTCGAACGGCTGCTCAGGAAGTCCGAAGGCCGGCAGAGCTCAGGCCGATCCACCCCGATGGTCCGCGCCGCGGCCCTGGCAGCCGTGGTGGCGGCGGCCATCGGCGGCGCAGTCCTGCTTCGCCGGGAGCAGCCTCCGCCGGCGGCTCCCCTGGCAAGCGCGGTGGCTTGGTCCTCCGGAACCTGGGAGGGTCCGCTGGACTTCCTCTTGAGGCTGCCGGGCCCGCCGCCCTTGGACACCTTCCCGGCCCTCCGCGGTCCTGGCGTAAGTCATCCTCTCGGCGTCGACTCGAGAGGGGAGAAAGGGAACTGACATGGGCGGCCGATGTTTCCGGGTCGCGGTTCTTCTCATCCTTGCATCGAGCCAGGCACGAGCGGCCGGCGTCTCCGGCGACGCGCCGGAGGGACGCAGCACCGCAGCTCAGGCGCCTGCCCCTCCCGGACCGGACGCCGGACAGGATCCGATCCGGGATCGATTGTTCCCGCCCGATCTCCTCCTGCAGCGCCAGGCCGAGCTGGGCATCGACGAGAAGCAGCGGGCGGCCCTGACGAAGGAGCTCGCCGCCTTCCAGTCCCAGATCGTCGATGTGCAGTGGAGGCTGGGCTCGGCCGCCGAGGAGCTGGCCCACCTGCTGGACGCGCCACGGATCGACGAGGCGCGGGCGTTGGCCCAGGCGGACAAGGTCATGGCGCTCGAGCGCGAGGTGAAGCGGAGCCACCTCGGCCTGCTCATCCGGCTCAGAAATCTATTGACCGACGCACAGCGTGCCCAGCTCGCGAAACTACGCAAGCCGGCGCAGTGAGCGGCAGGGCCGGGCGCGTACATGATCAACTACCGGGTGGCGGACCTGGACGCGATGCTCGCCCAGCTCCGCCGGGCCGGCGCGCAAGTGGACGAGCGCACCGAGGAGAGTCCTGACGGCCGTTTCGGCTGGGCCACCGATCCGGAAGGCAACCGCTTCGAGCTCTGGCAGCCGCCGCCAGGCCGATGAGCCGAGCCCGCTAGTTTTCCACGAAGCTGCGCAGCCGCTTGCTGCGCGAGGGGTGCCGCAGCTTGCGCAGCGCCTTGGCTTCGATCTGGCGGATGCGCTCGCGGGTCACCTCGAAGTCCTGGCCCACCTCTTCCAGGGTGTGGTCGGACTTCTCGC